>Ga0181358_1000522_pt1 | contig 17093 bp, 19 predicted proteins | sample Fa13VDMM110SD_FD_130096 | JGI IMG/M metagenome (GOLD analysis project Ga0181358, IMG submission 130096) | Freshwater viral communities from Lake Michigan, USA - Fa13.VD.MM110.S.D | ecosystem: Environmental > Aquatic > Freshwater > Lake | place: USA: Michigan | collected 2013-09-24 | reverse complement strand
GGAAAGAAAAAGCGGTTCACCACCACTAAATGTTATACGTCTTACATTAGGAATAATATTTTGTATCAAATCTTCTAATATGGCTGGGGTAACAACAGTAATAGGACTTTCACCTATTTCAATATGATCAAAATTCATATGAGATAACTTGTATGCTATCTCTGGGTTGGCCTGCCCTAACAGTTCAAATTTACTATTACTATCACTCCCACAATGTCTACATAAAAAATTACAAGTCCTGCTAAACTTTAACTCAAGGTCTAATATAGCAGGCACCGTTGTTTTACTGTAGTCAATGTTATTATTAGAATCCCATTCTAAATCCTCTAGACTTTTTTGTCTATAGCTTTTTAAACCTGTTGATTCTTTGTATGCACAATCCACACACCCTGGTGGGAATACACCCTGCTGTAAACTAGCCCTTACTGACTGCATTGCTTCATTATTAATTACATCACTTGGTAAAGAATCTTTTAAACTTGCAATTGGTTGAGGTTTAATCTTAAAACGATAGCAAGGAGCATACTCACCTTGAAGGAAATCTAGATGACTCCATGCGTATTTGCATTTTAGCATTATTCAACTTTTCGATTCAATACGTTCTCGAACTTTTTTATCATTCAATGACTGTTCATATTCTCTTTTACTTTTTTCAAGGAACCAAGTCATTTCTTCGCCTGTTAATTCGCTAACTAATTCATTAACTTCAATATATCTACGTAAACGAGCAGATAAATCATTATCACTAAACTTCCAATCATAATCGTCATTATAGTATTCTAGTTTATCTTTATACTTGTCCCAAATTGGAAGACCTTCTCCTAATAATAAAGTATTACCAAAACTAAATCTTCCAGCAGGAGGTCTATTGCTGCCTGCCTTAGATACATATCCTAGTTCGACCATACGTCTTACTGTGTTTAGTGTGTGTATGTGATCTTGTTCTGTTTCGGTTGGATAACCAACAATCATTAACATTTGGTATGGTATTTCATATTTGTCTAGCATTTCAAAACACCACCACATATCTTCGTCAGTAAACTTTTTGCCCATGTCGTAACGCACATGTTGGCTAAAACTTTCAACACCAATATCTAATTCTAAACAACCGCTAGCTTTCATTAGTGCAAAGTCTGATTCGGGGCTTTGATTTTTAGGTCTCATAATCCATTGACTTTCCCAATGTATTGCTTGATCATCTGACTCTATATGTTTATTATGTTCTGCTAAATTAGTCAGTAGTTCTCTAAATGCTTTCATACTACCATTAATTAAACTATCGGTGAACTTAATTGTTTGTCTCTGATAACGAGCAAATAACTCTAATATCTCATTTGTAACATGTGCACCTGATCTAAACTTATATTTGGGCCATATAGCTGCAACATCACAAAAATCGCAACGCTTAACACATCCTCTGCTTGCTGTTACAAACACTGGCTTTATAGTATGATCTTCTTTATAATCATCCCAGTTAATATCACTATAGTCTGGCACTAATAACTCATCTAAGTTTTCAATTTGCACCGGAACTGCACTGTTAATACCTGGGTAAGTAATATTACCGTTAAGCAATTCTATTATTGCACGTTCGCTATCTCCAAATATATAATAGTCAGTCCAACCTCGTCTGATCCACATTGTATTCCATTCTCGTATAGCAGCACCGCCGATTACAATTTTAGCAGAGGGAATATGTTCACGTATAAGTTGGCACATTTTAATACCCACTGCACAACTAAATCTACTTAACATGCTTAACCCAATCCACTTGGGATTGATAGCTTTAAGTTCTGCTATCCAACGATCCAATTCGTCACGAATAACTTCATACAGTTGATCAAATTCTAATCCTAGTTGAAACCATGTCTCTCCGGTTGTTGGATCAGCACCTGTATTAATCCAACTTAAAAATCCTGCATCATTTTCATAATAATAATGATTTCCTAAATCTTTAGTTTCTAGATAATTGTACAAACGAATGTTGTGATCTATTACTGTGCAACTGTAGCCTGCAGTTTGCAAATGTGCTTTTAATGCTGCAGGACCAATTGTAGGCGCATACGGATCTAATTTAGGAACAATACTAATAACAATATCTGTCATACTAATAAATCCTCTAAGCTGCCTTCAAAATTAATTAACAGTCCCATCTTCCATGGACCTACTAACTTACCAGTGCAATGAATGTTGTTGCTGTTAAACACGACTAAGTTTCCTGGCTTCCAATCATATGCAACGCCGCTCAATCCCTTGAAGTATTCTAGCTTGTGATGATTAAACTCTAAGTAGTTTGCATAAAACTCTGCGTCGACATCTTTATCAGTTTTATCATATACACGCTCATCATTCCACGGAGTCATTGCTAGTTTTTTATTACGATCGAAGTCATAGTTATTGATATCTGATCTGTCCCCATACCATGTTTGTCCATACCCGTTATCAGTCCATTGATCAAACACTATAAAGTGCTGCGCCGGATCTGTTACTTCTAAATGTATTGGGATGTTAACGTTAATCATTTGTGTAGGCTCATCACTGTCCACGTGTAAACTGTATAAGTTTGTATGACGATAAATGTTTCCGCCTTGCCCTCGGTTGGTGCGTATATACTTGCTCAAGATCGGATCTAATACGTCTTGTAAATGACGCCATGGGTGATTGATCTTAATAACGTTTGGGTTATTAGGCTTATGCACATGCAATTCAGTGTGTGTGTCAAAGAAGTTTTTAATATACTCACAAACTTCTAAGGGGATTGCGTTTTCAAATCCAATTTGTCTAAGTGTCATACTGTTACTTATCTTGCTAAAAATTCCGCCAGGCATGGATTATAATCTTCTAATCTAATGTTGTAATACTTATCTAGCTTATGAGTAGTGCTAATGAACTCTTGCCAAAGAACAACGTCATATGCGGCGTCTTTTAAAAAGTTACTAATAACACTATAGGCAGTAGCATTAGATTCATTTGCTGCTAATAACCAATCTCTATAATCCATGGGAGCATATAACATACACAAGTATTCAGGTGATCTAACAAAGTCAATGCTAACATGATAGTTATGCAACCCTTGTAATACATTTAATGTATGAGCTAAATCATTTGCTGTTAATAAACTAATAGTAGAATGGTATGCTATTGACTTCTTTTTAAATATCTTCTCATACTTTAATACATTGTTAAACGCTTGCTGATAATCACTACCCCATCTTTGATAATCATTTGCAAGACTATAACTATCTAAACTAACGTTAAGTTCTAAAAACTTAAACTGATTTAATTTATAAACTATACTATCATTGGGTATAGCTGTTGCATTGGTATTAATATCTAAATTAATTTGACTAACATCCACATGTGCTGCTATAAAGTCTAGAAACTGTTCCAAGTTAGGAGTGATAAATGGCTCGCCGCCCAATAACTTAATACGAGTTAGTTTACTTAAATCTAAATTGCTCAACTTAGCATAGTTAGGTTCTAGTTTTTTATGCACAGGGTTTCCTAAAAACTGATCCCTGCCTATAAGTCTACTGCTAAACTTACTGTCACACATTCTGCACTGTAAGTTGCATATATTATCAATACTTAATTCTAAATACTGCACACTGTTAACATGAGTGTCACAGTCCTCTTGTTTTAAATTAATAACCGAATTCATAATAGTGCGTAAGCTGGGTTTATAGTTCTTTTCTTCTATCGAACACTTTTTACATTCTGTTCTTGGTATACCCGCTAATAAGTCTTTACGTAATTGATTTAAATAATTTGTATTAAGTGCTGCTACACCGAAGGTTGCAATTGAATCTAGATCAACACTGTGCTGTGTTTCCCCGGGACCATACTGATACCTGCAGCAGGGCTTTAGCGTATCGTCAGGTCTAACGCATATGTGTGTCCAAGGTAAACTGCACCATACACCCGTCATCTGTCAACATCTACACTTGCAAAGCCAATTATGCTACGCTTGTATTCTGTACTTACTGCAGGTAATTCATTTGTGCTGAGGAACCAACTGCTGCTGTGCCAACGGCGTGTATCAAACGCAACACATGAACCTATGCTCCACTTATATGCACTGTGTAACATTAGATCAGCATACTCTTTAGCATAAGCGGTGTAAGCAGGATTGTATCTAGTAACATCAGGATCATAATTCCAATTGGTTCTATAGGTTACCGCTTCATCTGTATCCATATAACGCATTTCGCTACGACGATAAATCATTTTGCGTGGCTCCGTTGTCAGACGATCATACATCACTGTATAGGGTTGCAAGCTGTTCCACTCTAAGGGAATAATAATGCCCAATACTAAATGACAATCATGTGTCATGTATTCTTTATTGGGTCGCCAACTGTTGGGGAAACAGGTATAGTCAGTATGCAATCCTGCAGGTTCACCACTGTGGAAGTATTCCCAATTCCAATCATAGTCCAACGTTAATTTACTATTCCAATACTCGCTTAAAAACTCTTTGGTATTACGACTGGTATTATTAAATCTATTAAAGTCATTGCGCCCACTGCGTTTAGCATCCGCACTATTATAGACTGTATATGCTTCATCAATAAACTGTAGCGGATCAAACTCTAACTGATATGTTCCATACTCGGGCGTATGCTGATCATAATAATCTTCAATATGCTTAAACCCTATTTCCATTAAATGATTCTCCCAAATCCCCAATAACGTTCCATACAAAAGAAACAATAGCCACAATGCACAAAATCCATCGTGTCGTAATTGTCTGGAATCGTTTCGCAACTATATGTATATGGATAAAGTTGCTCCATCATATCTAAGTCACGATATGCATGATACACTGCTTGCTTATCTTTATTTATGAATGGTCTGATACGGTCAACACTTTGCTTGCCATATTGCTTAGTAAAAAACGTGGACTCTTCAGTTGTGTCTCTGCTATCATCTCTGCCCTCAATGTGATTCATTAGCGTATCGATATCTAATCCAAATTGTTTGTGATTATCTTTAAAGTATTGTTGCATATTATCAATTGGTGGATTAACAGTAAGCCCACTGTAGATAGCATCTAGCTCAAAACGTTTTACTGCTAGCTCATCCATATCACTGATGCCACTAGCATATCCTGCGGCTGTAGTCTCAGGTTGGTAATGCACAAAATGATCTACGGGAGCAACACCAGTTAGTTCATATACACGTTTGATTATCTTAGCTGCACCTACAGGGTACCATGGCTTAGATGCTGTACCCATTGTTAGTGCGTAGATGTTTGTGTAGGACTTTTTGTAATAGTTGCATACTGCATAATAAACAATTGCACTATCGGCGCCACCGCTTAATTTAACTGCAACATCTTTGTAATTTGGTTTGAATACTAAATCTTCTATCATACTATCGCTTTCTCTATAATGTAACTTGCCCAGGGGTATCTATCTAAAAACTTTTCATTACAACGATAGTCCCAGACTTGTGCATACTGTTTTAATAAATTACATTCCTCTTGTGTGGGATGTCTTGTTTGATGCATAGTATTAGATACAAAATTATGCCAAGCATCCGTAACATTGTTACTAAGTTTAAATGTCCTGGGTCTAACCTCTAGAGGTATTAATCTAAAATCTAAAAAGCTAGGCTCTTGTATTTCATTAAACGTTATTAAACTGTGTGGATATTGCGCTGCCCAAGCAAAGAATCTATCTAAATCTAAATAGTTTAATAATCCAATGCAAGGAACAATACGAGTATTACACTTACTATTATACATCCGCTTAAAGTTGTTTTCAACTGTAGACCATCTGGCAGGATAACGTTGATACTCTAGCGTATCCGCTACGCCATCTATACTACACATCAACTCAACACTATCAAACTGTTCTAATAACGCTATTACCTTTGGCTTTGCGCTTGTGCAATTAGTGACAAACTCAATATTAATATTAGTACGCTGTTGTTCTACTAGCTTATATAAAAACTGTTCTACTTCTGGCATTATAAAAGGTTCCCCGCCAGCAAAACGTATTGCTTCTAAATTAGGTAACTGTAATACTAAATTTAATAGTTTATCGATATCTTCCGGATTATTTTTAGGCAAATGATTTAATAATGGATTATCAAATGGTAATTCGTGTGCTAGTTTAACTAATTGATCACTGTCATAGGGGCTGCACATCTTACACTGTAAATTGCATTTATTACTTAAACGTAAATCAACATGACGTATATCAACTTCGGTTGACTGTGTGTCTAGAGTATAGTATAAGTTATGTGTTCTTGCGCTGGGCATATCATCTGCTTCATAAGCCCAACAGCTTTCACAACTAGGATGTTCATTACCATGATCTAATGCGTGTCTGGTTTCATTAAACTCATCAGTGTTACGATACCATGTGTTTAGATTAGTAACGTCAGCCCATGTTGATTTCTGAAGTAAAGTATCCTGCATACAACACTGTGCAACATTTCCTTTACTATAAAAGAAACTGTGGTATGTAAACTTACAATGTTTACTTGGTGCGTTCATTTCGTTCTATCTCATTTAATCCCAAGTCACTGCCTCTAACATCAAATATACCTTCAATTAAGAAACGTAGTGGAGTTCTGATGCCCAATAAATGCTTTTGTTCAGGCCCGGGCCAGTTAGGATAATGCCAACCTACATGTATACTATCGCTAGCAACTAAACCAAAGTCTTTACATACCTTTGAGTACAGTTCACCATAATTACTCCACCAGTAATCCACACCGAAGAACCGCATAGCTTCAACACCGATCCACATATCACTTACATTAGCATAATTAAAATCATTCATAACGGCAACAGGACCATTAACACGCTCACGAGTATAACGTATACCAATACGTTGACTGCCCATGCCTAATGCTTTACTTAAACTAATGCTTACACTGTGTATGGCAGGATGACTTACATCAAACTCAAAGTTACGGCATTGCCCAAACCAAGCGCCATCAATATGTACAGGAATGTTATTACTATAGCAATGATCTAATAACTTCTTATTTTCCATATCCTCAAGTTTGCCCGCAGTAATATTACTAGGATAACTTGCGACAAATACATCACCCTCGGTTAATTCTTTATAATAACCAATTTCTTTTAATTTAAAATCAGTTAAGCGTCTGTGATACTTATACTCGCCTTTACGCACTGCAATGTCATGCTTGTGTAGATAATGCAATTCATCTAACTGATGTGTTGTGCCCAGTATAGCATCTCGTCTAGCAAATGTTTCTAATCCCACATATTTTATTAATTGATGTGCGTTAATCCAGCGATCCATTTCCTCAATAAAGTGTTGTGTATATTCATGTGGATCACGTGGGTATGATCGCATCTGTAACAGTTCTCTAAACTGTGTAAACTTGCTCAAATACATAGGACGCTGACGCTTTGTGCCCAGCATATCAAACGTAATATCTTCATAGGCTAACATTTTCAAATCCATTTTTCCACAATAGCATCTAACTTACAAGGACATGCTGCATAATTGCAAACAATAGGCGCATCGGGTAGTGTATATCCAGTAAATAAATTACCAATAACGCCGCCCACACGTTTGGTGCAACGTTTAATATCACCATTGGGATCAACACTAAAACGTTTTATTCCTGCTGTACAAGTATAGCCTTCAAAACGATGTAAGCCCTGATCCAACACTGTCATAAACTTACGTTTTTCACCGTCAAAGTGTAGGTTACGTGGCACTGTCCAGTCTAATCCAAAGTCTCGCATTTTATTATAGTAATTGTTTTGTATCCATTCACGCTGTGCTTCTGTGTACTCAAAGTAATCATGTCCATGTATACTTGTGCGGGTAAACTTAGGAGTAATCTCGACGTTGAGCCCCCGTAGACGCTCGTACAGCGCAACAGCACGATCATAGTTGTCAGGCACTACCATAAGCGGAATGCTTACACTAGCTTTGTGCTGCATAATCTCTGCTACACGATAAAAGTGATCGTCATCGGTTTGTTCATAGTGCCAGCTTAAAAACACAAATGCTCTATGCGTTCTAAATTGTTCCCAATAACGTAGTGTGCGGCTTGCGTTGGTGCTAAACTCTACAAATACGTTATCGTCACTTATAGTGTCAACAAAGTCTTGGAACTCGGGCCAAACTGTGGGCTCGCCACCCAATACTTCTATATACAAATACTTATTGCGTTGTTTTAGATCATTGATAAAGTTTAGGTAGGGTGTCCAGTCTTCGGGCCAACGATAAGAACCATCCCTGTGAAAGTCGCTGCAATAACTGCAGCTATAGTTGCATACGTTATGAATGAATAGCGTTACAATGCAGCAATCTAAATTTTCATTTGTTATGTGCATCTAACAATTCTTTATATTGGGGGACAATATCTAATATATTTTGTCCTCTAATACTATCTAATTTAACTGTGTGTCTTATAAACTCTGCTAAATGTTGCTCGCTATAATCCTCACTTAACATAAACTTAACTACACCGTTTAATACTTTAGCAAAGTCCCGTTTAACATGGTCTGACAAGTTAGTTGTGTTAACCCAATCAATATAAGTTTGATAATGTGCTACCACTTGTTGTTTTAATTCCAGTGGTAACACCTTAACGTTATAATACTTGGGACTGTGACACATATGATGTGATACAATAGGTCTAGCATCTAATACAGGATTAAATTTAGTAAGTCCGCTTACTGTTAATTTCCAACGCATAAATTCTGGAAAGTGAAATAAGTTAAATGGTGTAACAGTATAAGCAAACCATCCCTTTAGATTAATACGGGGGTTTCGATCTAATGCCAACATGTTTTTATATACGCTGTCAAAATTAGCAGGCGTGCGTTGATAATTGAATACATCATCTATACCATCAATACTAACACCGATACGCACTTCCTTAAAATGTTCCCATAATACAATTAATTTATCTGGAATCATAGTTAAATTAGTATTATATTCTAATCTCATATTAGGTGCATTACCGCTTGCAACAATACGTTCTAGACTCGCAGTATGCTCATCTATTATAAGAGGTTCCCCGCCTACAATATAAAGTTTATGTGCGTTCACTGCATATTTTTCAAAGTTATGCCAATACATATTATTGTTTTGAAACCAATCATATTGATCTGTGTGCCAACGTCCTTTAGCATTCTTAACCAACTGTATGCGTTCATGTGTGTCTTTGTAACCAGTTTGATCATATAGCTGCACAAAGTCATCGTACCATTGGTGACTGTCGGTGGGTCCACACATGCGGCACTTTAAGTTACAGAAGTTTCCATAGCGTATGTCAACAAAGTTGATGTCTTGCTTGTCAACCTCCATAGTGCCATCTTCAGCAGTAATAGACGCTGCTTTATCATAATCAATATAATTACCAAACCATTTAGCCCAGTCGTCGTGTTCATACTCTCTGCGTGATCTAATGCCGTTTACTTCTTCTTGACGGCAGCGTTCGCACTCAGCATGCCATTCGCCTTTAAGCATACTTGCACGTACTTCCTTAAGGATAGGAGCATTGCGGGCTTCATTCCAATCATCACGACCTGCGTTGTATGTTGTGCCATCTTCTTTACGCATAATACCACGCTGCGGACTATAGCTGTTAGTGTTACAGCAAATACGTAAATCTCCATTGTTACGGAGATTAATACTGTTCCAAGGCAATGGGCAAAACGTACACTTCTTATCTTCACTCATAGTATATCCTTAAAGATTGGGAACACGTTTAAAAACTTATTATCCCAATTGCGTTGTCTATTAACCAACTGCAGGTATTCACGTGTCTCTGGCAAGCGTTCGCTCCAGTCCTCACTATTCATAAAGTTAATTATGCCTTTAAATCTTTTAAGTCCGTAAGGATTATCTAAGAACTGTTGTTGCGTTATCGCATTTTCTTTAACGCCTGTAAATTTATCCCAATTATCAGTTAACCATGGATAAAACTCTTGTTCATATTTCTCAGTAATTGATTGTTTTACTGCACTAGGTAATACCTTAACGTTTAACTGTGGGGGCCAATAAGCAAAATGCATATTAATTCCGCCAGCACCCAAGGGCCAAGCATTGATCTTTTTAAAGCCCTGTGCTGTTTTCCACTTGACAAACTCTGGCAGGTAAGCTATGTTTAGAGCCATAACTGTAGTTGCAGTTGTTACTTCTACTTGCGGTGCTGTAGCATCTAGCAAATGAAATACTGATTCTTGATGCGCCCAGTTGCTTGGGTAACGTATGTAATCGTTTTGTTCGCCTAATGCATCAATACTGTAGTGAAAGCGCACACGTTTAAACTCTGCCCATAGATCAAATAAATCATCACGCCATTCAACCGCATTACTATTATATCGTAATTCAATATTCTTTGCATAGCCACGACGAATACATTCTTCTAATAAGTCATAATGTTCTTCAATTATTAGACTTTCGCCACCAGCAAAGTATAATTGATATAAATTAGGCACTTGTTCATATAGTTCTTCCCAAAAGCGTGGATTGTTTTTATGCCAATTATAACTAGCGCCAGTGTCTGTGCCACGGTTCCATTGACTAGTGTTTGCTAAACGTTCGTTTGTTATCTGAGGAACAATAGCGTTATGATCTTTAATCCAGCCACTACTATCATGTGGGCTGCACATCACGCAAGCTAGTTGGCATTTAGATCCCATACGTAAATCAATATAACGGATCTTAGGAGGTATAGCGCCATCTTCGCTAGTCTCATCCACCAGCGTTTGCATATCATAACGATGACCCCAATAATCAGTTTCCCAATTACGTTTACTTAAATGTCCAGCAGCTTCTTCTTTGTAGCACTTTAAACAACTAGCAGGCTTTTCTCCACGCAACATCATCTTACGAACGTTACGCATGTAAGCACTGTTCCACGCTTCACTTAGACTTGTAGTATTAAAGTTAGCAGGAACTCCATCATCATTCTTTACAACGCCCACTTCTCCGCCGCCGCTCTTAATGCTGCTGTCAGGGTCTTGCACACTGCTGGCATTACTAGTACAGCAGGTACGCATCTTACCATCTGGTCTACTGCTTAGGTGCAGCCATGGTAGCGCACAAAACGTTGGGCTTATATTATTCATTTATTTCTTGCTCCAATTGCCCATTAGACTATTTGCATGAACCATGTGTTTGTCTTGCCGGAGTTCATGCTTGAGAAGATGAAGGTGAGTTTAGCCATTTATATGACCTTTTGCGTCATGCATGGTGTAATAAAAGCCTTGTTCTTTTGCTCTTTCTTTAATAAACATTGCGCACGATCCGAACTTATTTGGTCCAAATACTTTATTGCCATTTTGCCCTATAACTATATAATCTTTCATTTCCATAGGCTGAACTATTGCAAGCATTGTTGGCTTATTTAACCAACATGTTTCTGTTAGCTTTTCAAGGAACCTAGTCATTTATTATAATTATCCAATGCCCATTTGCGTTCTAAACACCACCAGCACTGCATACATTCCTTTGTAAAGTTTTCTGTTTCAACTGGACCACCTTCGCAGCTCCTAGTAATTGGTAATAAATCTTCTAATACTCCCAAATAGTCAGCTAACCACATGGTTATTCTTTTATCAGCGTTCCTAATAGGTGCATACTCTGCTACAAAATCGTGCGATCCTCTAGACAATGCTGTGGCTGATCCCAGCATATAATTATGATCGTAGTGATCACGGTGATTTTCTTCACTAGCAGGCACACCACTATCCATTGGGGGATTTTTAGTTACACCATTATATTCACAATACAATAAATCAGCTAACCCTTGCGAATTTTTTTCAATTACTAATTCAGGTCTAGCATAATTCCATTGTAAAAATGAAGATAGTATTTCTTGTTTATATGTATAACTGCTTATATTACCTGACCCGTTGTGTTTACTAGCCCACCAATAGTTAGCTTCTTCTTTAATAGTATCATGTATTATTAGTGTAGGGAATCTATTTCTAACATAAGCTATTATCTTTTCCGCATAAGGATATATGTTAACTCTGTCATACTCTCTAATATCAGTAGGGTTGCCACGACGTACAGTTACTGGTTGTATAGGTGCTGTTATATTATTTTCTGTAAATGGTTTTGCAATTAAACATAATATTACTGCACTGTCTAATCCACCGCTTAAAAATATTCCTACATTTTCTGCACGAGTATTAATTGATACAGTGCCGTATGGTGTAGTATAGTGTTTACTGTTCTTAATTAAGAACTCGTCGAATTCGGTTATTTCTTTCATATAAATTGCGCCTGTTAATTACGTTATTAATATCTCGTATAAGTTACTTCTATTAGTATGTATGTAGTCTTGTTTATATCCGTGCAATTTTAAAGGTATCTCATATATATTCATTAGTTCTGCTTCTTTAAAAGAATAAACATAAGTAAACCATCGGTGTGATTCATATAACATAGTTGGGCGGCACCAAGCTGCAGTATCTTCACCTATCCACATCAAATTCATTTTACCCTGTGCTACTAATTGTTGCATGATTAACATACGGTGTGGTGCAACTGTTGATTTAATATCGTCAGATAATATGATTAATCTGTCAGAACCATTGCGATCAATCCAATTAACTGTTTTATCCCAATTAGATTCGTCATTGACATCACAATCAATTCTAACTAAATCGACTGGTTCTTCTAAATCTGTTTCAATTAATTGATCTACACTTGTATCTATAATATCAAATGATTGAATATGTTTAGCTACATGTTGCGTTAATTCAGTTTTGCTTTCTGGGAATTTATAAATTACAGCTTGATTTTTATTGTTAATATGATTATTTGTATGCCATGAAAAATCTTCTACTAATGTATAATGTTGATCAACATATCCGTTACATAGTGCATTCATTACGATGCACCAATTACCTGTAGCAGCACCAAACTCTATTATACGTTTAGGTTTAAAGAATCGTAATATGGTTAACTCTACCATCTGATCTATAATTCCGGACATAACAGGTAATCGTTCAATTGATGTCATCAATTGATTAAACATTGTATACTGTAATCTATTACTCATATAAATTGCGCCCTAAACGGATCAAATTCGCTGCCGCACTTCATAGCACACACACCCAGCTTGCCCTCTTTTAAACTAGATTTATTCCAACTTGATTGTATACTACTAAGCAACTGTCCTTGCATTACAGACTCAAGTCCAAGAGTTATTGTATTAATTGCTGCTTTACCACCCGCTGCATCAATGTGATCCCATATTTGTTCTACTCTGTAATCCTCGTGCCACCACTTATACATGCGTCCGGCGGTCCAACAACAGGGCATTAACAATCCCTCTGCTGTAATGAATATGTTTTTTTCTTCTGCTACTTTACATTTAATTGTGCTGCTATCATAATACTCACGCATTGATCCGTAGGTCTTTTCAATTTCTGATTGTTTAGCTAGTGCAGTATTTTGGTTTGACTCTTGTTCAGGTTTTGCGATAACTGCAGTATTCTCACCCTTACGATTCTTAGCTTGATGTGCATCTTTACTAATACTATTAGCTGTAATAAATCTACTGCTTTTCTTTTTTTGAAACCGCTCAAAGCCCATGGTCTGACTTAGTTCTTCAGCTTCATCAACTTGATGTTCATTGTGTTGGAATATTAAATAATCCCAGCGAGCTCTACCACCAGCAGCAATAAATGCTTTGGCATTACGATAAACATTATTCCAATTAACGCCCTGTCGATACATGTGATTGGTATCTGCTAATCCGTCAATGCTGAATATAACTGCGCCGTTACGTCCAAAAGTTTTAGCTAGCGCATACCACCAGGTGCTGTTCTTAGCACCCGCATTAGTATTCATACTAAGCCACATTGTTGGATTGTGTTCTCTAAAGTAATTAAATATTTCTAGCGTATCTCTAGCCATAATGGGATCACCTAAGTTACCACACATATACATTGTTTTAAGTTGACGAATAAACTCTGGTTTGAATATCTGTTTACAATCGTCCATTGTTAATTCAGCATTAGTAATATGCTTATTGTCTACGCCGCCGTTTTCATTACGATCACACATAGGACATGAGGCTTGGCAACGCTGTGTTACTTCTAAATGAACTGTAGTTATTTCATCATAACTATACATCCCAGTGCATCCTGTTGTTTAATTGTCTAGTATATTCTAAAGCAAGAGCCTTCATGTCATCAAATGTAATTCTATGATGCATTATAAGTCCATCTTTGTATGAGGTAAACTTAATATAATTGCCTTTATCTTCTACAACAATGTCAGTGTTATACATTGCAGTAACGTTTAACCAAGCGGGTGCATTCCATTCTTGTAATAGTATTTCAAAGGCCTGTATACTAAAATGATATTCTCTTGCACAGTTATCACTCATACGTACAGTTAGTTTAACCTTGTCATTTTTATACAAGTATATTTTTAAATTATCTTTAAACGGTTTCATTATTCTTCCAATATTAGTTTTACGTGTTGACCTGGACCTGTTAAGCTAGGCAAGTCGCCGTATTCCTTTACATACCATTCAATAACAGTTCGATACCATTTATGACTGTCGTGATGTGCTGCTTGATTAAACTGCCAAATGTTATTATTAGTAGCTTCTATAGCGGTCAGTGCTCTAGCTGATTCTGTTTGCAGTTCTCTAAGAGATAACTTACTTAAATCCAATTTTCATATACCTTGTATACTTTGTTAATTTAAGTTCACCCGTATATAGTGTTTGTGTCATTGGAACATTTGCACTAAATTCATCTAATGTATTATACGTATTTACATGTTCATCAACTTCAACAAAATTGTTAGCTTGTAATACTAATAGCTTACCTGGCGGTATTTTATTATACCATTCATCAAACGGATCAATATGTTCACAGCTTGTATTAATAATAGTATCTGGTGCTTCTGTTATTGGATAGCTCATTCTAATATTAGCTGTACTCCAACAACTCCAAGTATGTTCGTTATAATCAATCGCCATAATATCTTGTGTAATTGCTTTGAATCGCCATTGTTGCATAAACCATGGTTTGTTGAATATTTCAGCAATATCTTGACAGTCGGGATCTATATCAAAACTTCTAATTTTACCCACTCTAAGATTAGATTCAAACATCATAGTAGCAAGTATAGCATACCATCCCGCACATAAAAATACTGTACCTAATTCAAGATTAAGTTTTTTAAGTTCTTTTATAAGCCATAGTTTACTTTGTAGCTGTCCTCTGCTAAAAGAATCTTCTACTATCTTTGTTTCGGTTATATGTAAACTTTTAAATGCTGCTACAAACTGTGTATCAACATAACGATCTAATACAGGCCATAACTTCCAAATATTATCTTCTAAAACAAGTTTGCGTAGCTCATCATCGTCTACTAATCTAAATATACTGTGTAAGTTTTGTTCTAATACTGATTTTCTAAGATCATCGATATTACCTTTAATCTTTGCAGGCAACAATCTAAATATACTACTAATGTCTTTATCTATATAAGCTCTGCGTAGGTCTGCTAAATCTTTATTCTTTGAATATAGTAATTCAAATCTATCTAATAATTCAAACGTTTTCATACTTCATCATCCACTGCCCGATCAAACTGTGTACGTAACCAATCAAAGTCGTTAATCTTTCTGAGTGATTTTATATCGTTACGATAATGCACGCCAAACTCTTTACCTTGGTTAGCACCCATAATACAATATTCACCAAATGGTCTGTCTTTACCACGACTGCACCAAATATCTAAACGATATTCATTATCAATATTATCACCGTTAGGAATAATACTGCTGGCTAGTTTAGCACATTCCCTAAACGAACTTTTCCAAGTTTCAAAAGGATTGGTATTAAATGCTGTAATATTACTAATTTGAAATTTAGGAACAAACGGACAACCAATTGTAGTTGTCATATCCACATTCCATTTTTTAGCTCTGAGCATTGAGCTGCGTGGGAATAGTTTAGCACCACCATAACCATATACTAAGTCGTTAACAGGATTGCGACTGCGCCATACATAAACACAATCAGTCTCTGGTACGTGTCCATATTCAAGTTTACGAGTGTCGGGTCTAAAGTTAAACCCAAAGTCTTCTTCTAGTATAGCATCAGCATCAATAACATAAAAGTGACTGGTTTCTGCTATTTCTGCTGCAGCTTTGTGTGCATTAAAGATACCTTTAACACCTTGCACTCGTTTTGCATGTGGCGCACTGTATTTGAGTATTTCAAAGTTTTCATCCGCAGTTTCTTCAAAATAACTAATTTGAATTACGTCTAACATAATTTCTCCATAATTTAATTTTTAGTATAACACATCTTTCGGCTGTTGTCTAGAATACTTTTTTCATAAGCTCAATGCCTAAGACAGGGTGTATCTCGGTAGTGCCGTTTATTGTTTCTTCGCTGGGGGCAATGAAAACAGATATGTCGTTAAACTTATAACCCATTCTAGCAAACGGTATTACGGGTGCTGTGGTATATCCTGTAACAGCGCCGCCTTCTACGTAGAAGTTATTCAAGTTATATTCAACGCCAGCATAAGCACTTACTGTGCTTTCACTGTTGTAATAAACGCCTGTAATAAAATGTTCATGCTGTAATCTGACATGAGGATGAATGCCGTTGTATTCATTTTCAAATCCTGAGTGATATGATAGTGCCATTCCAATTAATAGGTCCATTAAATTAACTCCTTAAATTATTCATATATGAATGGATCACGCTTACGCAATTCTGCTAAACGCTTTTTGAAACGCTTACGTTCTTGATATCTAGTCCAAGGTGTTAAAATGAATTTTATAATTTTGGCAAACATACGTTTACTCCATATATAGTTGACCAACGCTCTGCATCAGCTCTTGTATTTACAAGAGGCTCACCTTTAATATTTAAGCTGGTATTAAGTAGCATAGGAGAACCAGTTAGCTCGTACCATTGTTCTAATAACTGTCTGACAGGGCCATCGCCTTTAGCTACTGTTTGCACACGACTTGTGCCATCGTAATGCGTTATAGCAGGGAACAGCTCTGGGTATTTACACTTAACAACAAACTGCATATATGGCGTGCTAATTAAGTTGTCGGGCATATCAAAGTAATCGTGTGCATAT
>Ga0181358_1000516_pt1 | contig 17170 bp, 41 predicted proteins | sample Fa13VDMM110SD_FD_130096 | JGI IMG/M metagenome (GOLD analysis project Ga0181358, IMG submission 130096) | Freshwater viral communities from Lake Michigan, USA - Fa13.VD.MM110.S.D | ecosystem: Environmental > Aquatic > Freshwater > Lake | place: USA: Michigan | collected 2013-09-24 | reverse complement strand
TCTGGAGATTTGCATGCCCCGGTTCAAGACCCATTCCGACCGAAATGGGGATCTCATGTTCGCGGTCTTCGCGGACGAGTCCGCGCTCTTCGCCGCGATCGACAAGGCGGCGAACGACGCGTTGTTCAACGACCGCGTGCACGTTCTGGTGGAGGACGGCAAGGGCTGGCGTACGATCGCCCGCTCGGGCTGGTTGGTGGATCACCCCTCGAAGGGGACGCAGCTCATCCCCATTCACCGCGTGCGGAGGTGGCTCGGGGTCGCCCCGGTGCGCTGGTCGCTATTCAGCGACGACGACCCGCTCACGCGGACGCTCTCGCGGAGCTTCTTCGCGCCGCGTCGGTTCATCGAGAACCCCATCGAGTTCGATGGGCTGTAGGAAGGGATCCCCTGCTGCGGAAGCGCAGGGGGTTTTCTCTTAGCCGGTGGCCGGAAGTTGGGCAGAGATCCGGTCATAAGGGAGTAGAGCAGGAAACTGGCTCTTTCCTTTCAACGTCTTTTCTCTCTGGAGGTTTCCATGTCCACGCCTTCCAACATGATCAGTGTTCACCTCTTCGCCGTCGACGGCGGGGAGATTGCCCAGTTCGCCCTCGAGGCGGACTGGGACGCGCTGATGGGGGATGTCGAGCGCGAACTGGTGGAGGCCCAGCGCCTGTGCGCCGAGGTCGAAACCCGGTACCAGTGCGAGGTGGCCTTCACCGACTTCGACTGGACGACCCAGTCCGGCTATTTCTTCCTGCGCTAAGGCGCGGGAAGGAGTGGTATCTCCCGCGCGCCCACGGCGCGGGATCTCTTCTTAGCCGGAGATCGGTAATTCCGGGCCGGACGGAGGCATAAGGGGAATGAAGGAGATCAGCATGAAGCTGTTCCAGATCGAACGCATGGGTGGTCAGCGTGTGACCATCGTCTCGGCTTCGGCCGAGGACGCGATCAACTCTCTTGCCGCGCTCTCGGGAGCGAGCGCGGCGGAGTTCTCCGTGGTGGTCCCCGGGATCACCACCTTCTGGACCGCGGTCCAGAAATACAGGCAGTGGGTGTCCGTCCTCGCCGCGCACGCGGCGGTGGCGGCAGCGAAAGACGCCCAGTTTCCGTCGCTGGCCCACGACGGCAACCTCTACCGTCGTGCCAGCGACGGGAAGGTGTTCAGGTTCGGCAAAGGGAACCGGCTCCAAGAACAGGTGCGCCGGCACCTGCCCTGGGGACAGTGGGTGACCGCTCCAGAGGGGGAGCAGGTGGAAGCGGAGTGTCTCGTTAGCGGAGAGCCAGTGGGCTTCCTCCGCGACGGCCACGCCGTCAAGGAAGCGCAGGCGTGGTGCTACTGGGACGGGGAGTACTACCCTGGCCAGTCGGGCCGCGAATCCTCCGCGCTGTCCTACTCGCGGAGCAGCGTCGCACGCGCGCACTCCGCGCTCGAGGCGATCGACCGCTTCGAGCGGGCGCGGCCCGAGATCGACGAGGTCATCGCGCGCAGGGCGATGACCTCGGCGCACGAGGGTGCGTGGGAGGAGGTCCTCCGCCTTGTGGGCTTCCGCGGATGGCAAGAGGCTGCGGAGGCAATGGTTGACACCGGCGCGGTGCAGTACGGCCTCGTACTGCACATCGGGCAGCAGTCCGGACGGCACGCCCTGGGCAGCGAGCCGGGGCTGTTCGCCTACTGAACGCCTCCCCGACGGGAGGGACCGCGCTGCTCCAGCAGCGCGGTTTTTCTTAGCCGACGGTCCCCCAATTCCCGCCCGGTTCAGGCCATAAGGACCATGAGCAAAGGAGGCTCATTTGATGTTCAGCTATCAGCGGTTTCACATCGAGCTCACGGCCACGGCCAATGAGCTCTCTCACCCCGAGTTCCGCGCGGAAGAAATCCCCGCACGGGTCGAGGGATGGCGTCTCCCCTACGGGGAGGAGGTCGTGGCAGCCTATCTCGCGCGCATGCACGAGATAGGCTGCCACCGGGATCCGGCGCAGCTGCGCCGGCAGCTGGCGGGGACGCTGGACCTGCGGCAGGCCATGAACGGCCTGATGGCGGACCTGCGCGGCCAGTTCCGCGAGGTCCCCTTCTTCTTCCCCCATCTCGAGGTGTGGGAATGAGGTCCTCTCGCGAGCTCCGAAGGGAGCTGGAGGTCGCGGAGCAGGCGGAGCAGGCGGAGATCCTCCGTGCTGCGCCGCCGATTCCCCCCACGCCTCCGGAGGACATGGAGGTAGTGTGGGGCCTTCAGGAATACTCCTGGGGGGACTGCGCGGAGCCCTACGTCTTCTACCGCCGGGTGGAGGACGCCATCGCCGCCGCGGAGAAGCGCGTGCGGGAGCTGCACCACGCCGAGTCGGTGGTGTGGCGGTCCGCCTCCTGCCACGTTGCCGGCGAACGCGACTACGTGGCGGTAGTCTACCGGGAGCTCCAGTGAGGCCGGAGACGATGGAGCTCCGCGCCGCCGAGGACGCGGTCGTCAATGCGGAGGATCGCCACTACGAGGCGATGCTCCTGTGCCATGGGGATCGGGAGAGCCCCGCCGTGCAGGAGGCGGACCGCCAGCTGAAGGAGGCCAACTATCGCTACCGCCAGGCGTTCCGCGCCTGGCTGGCCGTCGAAGGACAGTGACCCACGCGGGGGCGAGAGCCCCCGCTTCTTCTTAGCCCAAGCCCGTGCGCGTGTGCGTCATAAGCAAGATGCCACCAAGGAGGCGCTTTGCTGGAAGACATCTACCGCGTGCTGTGGATCGGCCCGCGCGTCACGACCATTGTCGGCCGCGCGCCGACGTACGACATGGCCATCCTGTTGGCCGAGAAGAGCATGACCGGTCCGTTCACGTGGACCTGTGACGCCGACGGGCGGATCTGGTCGAACATGACCGAGGGAGAGTTCGCGGGGCAGTGCCTGATCGTCGAGGCCTGCTCCCACTGCGGGAGCATCGCCGGCTGGCAGATCACGCACGCGCCGAAGATCACCGTGCGCTGCCGGAGCTGCAAGTGCTGAACCATCTGCTGAACGACCACGGCGAGTGGTCCCTGCTGGCGGGCTGGATCGTCCAGCCCGAGGTACGAGTGGCCGCCTGGCAGTACATCTGCGGGCGGGTTTCGCAGACCTTTCGCTGCCGCCGGGATGTTTCGGGAGAAACCCCTACGGCATCGAGCACTCCCACGCCGTGCGCGCGGCGCTGAATCCCTAAAACGAGCGGAAGAGAACCCTTCCGCTGGAAGCCGGAACGTCCGGCACTTCCGAGGAGAATGAACCATGAGTATTTGTCTAAAACTCGTGCCGGAGGCGACGGAGCCGTCGGCCACGATGCAGGTCTTGAAGAGGGTGCGATCGGTGGAGGTGGTCCAGGGCGCCTTCGTTCTGGTGCACTTCGAAACCACGCTGGCCCGCGCAGAGGCGGAACAGGCCACCGGCTGGCCGGCGTGGGACCCCTCCACGCTGCGCATGTTGACCGACGGCAGCTTCGTGCAGACGCGGACGCCGGAAGGGACCGAACGGTACCCTCGGTGGGTGGTCTCGTCGGCGATGGGCGACGAAGGAGGTGCGTTTTGAGCGAAGGATGGACGCAAGAGGGCGCGCTGACCCAGGCGCGCACGATCCTGCACATCGCCAACGGACTGAGGAAGCAGATCCGGGACACTCTTCCGCCCGCCGCGTTCCTCCTGCTCGACAGCGACACGGGAAAGGACGTGATCGTCCTGCCCGATCTCGGGGAGCTGCCGTCCAAGGAGGAGAGAAGCCGCTACATCCGCACCCAGGCCCAGCGTCACGGCGCGAAGTACGTGGCGCTTGTCTCCGAGGCGTGGGTGGTTGCCGCGGCGTCGGCGGACGAGCAGCTCGCCGTACAGGCGTGGCTGCATGCCGGGTACGCCTTGCGGGACTATCCGGACGCACGCGACCAGCTCGTGTGCTCGCTCGACGGTCCCGGGCTCTCCCGCGTGTTCCACGCGGTGATCGGCCCCGAAGGGGAGATGGGGGAGATCGTGGAAACGAGCAACCCCGTGGCCGGACGCATGACGAACCTCTCCGGCCGGCTCGGCGAGAACTGATCCGCGCGTGCCCTCCCTCTGCTCCGGCGGAGGGAGGGCACATCTCGCCGGCGCACCAAGGAAAAGCAGAGGGAATTTCCTTTATTTATGAGGGATAAGCATCCTGCGGGACGAATTTCGTCCGCTTTTCCAAGGGAGAAAGGAAGACATGGGTGCAGATCTGATCGGGTACCTCGTGGTAGGCCCGAGCACGCTGGACGAAACGAAGAAGGACGCGGTCATCGCGCTGTTCGACCTGTGGGTCGAGAAGACGAAGGGGCTGGACGAGGGAGATGACCCCGACCTCGCCAATATCGAGATGCCGGACGGCCGGATACTGTCGCTGGACGACCTCATGGACACCACCACGGTGCTCGGGCACTGGCGGGACGGTGCGGACTTCGCGGAGAATCTCTGGACGTGGTGGGTACGGGGGTCCCGCGACTGCGCGAGTCGGGAGATGCCGGGCGACAAGGGCCGCTGCATCCTCTTCGCCGGCGAGATGAGCTGGGGTGATATCCCGGACGGCTGGGGCTATCGGGTCCTCGACACGATCCTGCACGTCCCGGGGCTGGACGAGCTGCTGGGGGTGGAGTGATGGACGGCAAGACCATCGACGAGACGCTGTTCATCTGCGTCTACGGCCCCGAGGCCAATGACGACAGCAGCTACTACCGACTGCGGGAGTGGACGAACGCGGAGGACTGGGCCGAGATCCAGCGCCTCGCGCCGGAGCGGAAGGTGTGGACGCTCGTGGACGACAGCGAGGGGGGAACCGCGATCCTGAGCGGCCTCCACTACGTCAACCGCCTCGGGTACATCCTCGCGGAGCACCCGTACGCAGAAGACGCCACGATCACGGTGTACGACGAGGACGAGCTCGACGACGCCGAGGCCGAAGAGGAACTGCTCGACGAAGAAACCGAAGAAGAGGAGAAGACGTAATGGGATTGGACTGGGTACTCAAGACGAAGGTGAAGGATGGGCACCACGCCGACCACGCGCGGACGAGGGGGCGGCAGAAGGCCGCGCGGGAGACGATCGACGCCGCATGGTCGACCTGGCTGGCGGGACAGAAGGCGGACGGCGCGGACGTGCAGTACGCCCGTTTCCGCGCCGAGCACGGCGACCTGTTCGCTCCGCTCGTCCGGTTGGAGGACGAGCTGGACCGCCACGAGGTCAACCCGATGGCAATCCTCGAGGCGCCGCGCGTCGGGATCGATCCGGAGGCGACGGAGTACCTGCGCGAGGAGCACGCCCGGTACTTCTGCGAGGGGGAACAGAGCTGGGAGGACTGCCTCGCTGAGAACCACGGCAAGTACGTCCCCGCGCTGGCGAAGAAAACCGCCGGCCTGGGCGCGGTGACCGGGATCGCGACGAGCTCCACCAGCTTCCGCGGCAAGGTGATCGGCTACGCGCAGGAGATCATCGGTGTCCGGCTGGCCGAGCAGGCGTACACGGACATGGAGCCCGACGCCATGCTGGACTACGCCGACGAGCTCGAAGACGCCGTGCGTGGATGGGCGGAAGAGGAAGGCACGCAGGTGCAAACCTGGCTGGCCCTCGACAACGAGACGCTCCGGAAGGAGCCCGCCGACGTTCCCCACCAGGTGTGGGACGCGTGGTACGTCCTCCGCGGCGCCGAGTGGCTGCGCTTCTGGGCAGAGCACGACTTCTCCCTGCGCGCCTGGTACTGACCATGACGAAGAAGCCGCTGTACAAGACGCGGGTGATCCTCTGGACGGAGTGGGACCCCAACACCTCCGAGCTCTCCCACCTCGCGCGCGAGGCGGAGACCGGGGACGGGTACTGCTCGTTCATGCAGAGCACCGTGATCCCCGATCCCGAGGCCGATCCCGACTGGGACGGAACCGAGTACTTCGAGGAAAGGGCCACCGAGCCCGAGGGAGAAACATGAGCCATGCACTGTTCAAGACGACGATCGTCGTCTGGACGAACTACATCCCGGACGAGCGCGACCTCGAGGTCATCGCCAGCACGCCGGTGGGCGGCGACGCCTACTACGTCTTCCGCGACCCGGAGAAGGTCGACCTCCCGGAGATCGACCCAGAGGGTCAGGGCGCGGTCGCCTACTTCCGGCCGCAGGCCTGCGAGCGCTGTGATGCGGCCCTGACCGACGCCGACCGCGAGGCGTACGACACGTTCTGCGCCGCGTGCGCGTCGGACGCACACGGAGCGTGCGCCGCGTGCGACAAGTCGCTGACCGAGGAAGAGCGTGATCTTCACGGCGTGTACTGCCACGACGATGCGCCGTTGAAGGACCGGGACGACCGGTAGTTGCTGTGAGACCCCCCGCTACGGGATGCGGGGGGTTCTCTTAGCCAAAGAACAGGGGAAAAACGGACATAAGTACGTTGAAGCAGAGATCCCCTCTGCCTTTCAACATGGCACCCCACAGGAGAAACAGCCATGAAGCTTCACGTTCATTCCATCGCCGCCGCCCAGCTCGCCGGCACCGCCGTCGGCACCGTCGTCACCCGTGGCGAGCGACTGCTCCGGTTGGTCGAGGACACGATCCTCGACCGCCCCATGCCCGACAACGGGCAGGCATTCTTCGTCCTGGCGGACACCGCCCGGACGATGGCGACGGCGGGCGTCGCCCGCCATACCCAAAACCCCGAGGACTACGTGCCCCGCCGCCACCGGGGGGTGGTCGGGGCGTACCTGCGCCGCGACCGCCTCACGGCGGAGGACCTCGTCCCTGACAAGGTGGGGGTGGTGGTCTACACCATCGAGGCGTACACGGTCGACCCCCAGGTCGACCCGGCCGAGGCGCGGGCCGCCGCCGCCGACGGTGCGTCCCACGTTCTCATCACCGTCCTCGGGATCAGGGGGCCGGAAGCCCCCGTCAGTCCTGATCGCTTCATCGCAAACCTCGCCGGCGGCAACAACGCCGCGCTGGCGGCGACGGCAGATGCGATCCGCGCCGAGGCGCGAGACGTGGATGCCTACTTCCGTACATGGTGCGTGGTGGGCTGAGCCCGCGGCCCTCCCCTGCGAAGGGGGAGGGCAAACGAAACCCACCCGACCGGGAGACCGGGTGGATTTTCGTTTAGCCGCCAGGGAGGTGCAGGTTCGAGGACATGCGCTGTGCCAGCTCTATGTGCTCTTCATTTCCGTACGCGATCTTCTCGAGCTCATCGGCGAAAGCGGCGAAGATGTGGGCGTTCATTCTTCTGTTCTTGCTCAGTAGTATCTCGAGTATCCGCGACGGCTGCCGAGCGCACCCAGCAGCTCGCTGTGGCGGCGCTCCTCGCGCCAGTTCCGATCGCTCTCGGCGCGGCGCTTCTGCATCACGATCTGGCGCGCCACCTCCGCCTCGACGTCGGCGCCCGGATGTCCCAGGCGCTTGGCGTCCGCGATCGCCGCGTCGTCGCTCGCCTTCATGAGCGCGCCGATGAGGGTGCCGCCGACGGCACCTACGGCAGCGCCTGGCAGCATACTGCCGCCGAGCGCGCCGCCGAGCGCGCCGATGCCGGTGCCCACCACCGCGCCGGTGCCCATCGCCGTTCCCCACGGCGTCTTCGCCTCCCGCGCCTTCTGCTTCGCGTACTCGAGCAGCAGCCGCTTCCGCGTGGAATAGGGAACCTCGGCGTCGGAGACGCGCGGGGCCGCCGCACCGGACACGCGCGCGGTCTTCTCCAGGTCCGAGACGAAGGCGGTGATGGCCGGAGGAAAACGCATGGGGGGACCCTCGCCCGCGATCGTATCAAAAATCGCGACAAACGCCGAGCCTAAAACTCCATGCGACGCGGTCATAAAATAAATGGCACAAAGGAGGTGCATTATGGGCGATACGCACTATTGGCGGACGAGGCTGGGGTCCGCGGATCTGGAGAACTGGAACCTCGCCTGCGCGGAGGTTCGGCGGCTGATCGCGGCGGCGAAGGTGCCGGTCGCCTACGAGTCCGACTGCCCGGCGGACCCGCCGGAGATCGACGGAGAACGAATCCGATTCAACGGGGTCCGGAAGGACGGGCACGAGACCTTCGAGGTCCTCCGGGACCCCACAGGGGGCCGGAGCCTGTGGCAGAAGCCGGAGGACAGACGGTACTTCGACTTCTGCAAGACGGCGCGGAAGCCGTACGACCTGCTGGTCACCGCGTCGCTGCTGGTGCTCAAAGCCCACCTCGGCGACTGGCTCCTCCTCTCCAGCGATGGGGGCTGGGAGAACTGGGAAGCCGGCGCGCAGCTCTGCACGGCCGTGCTCGGGTACGCGCCCGAGGACTTCGTCGCCGCCCGGCGGGACATCGAAGGACCGGAGGAGGAAGACGATGCACCCCGCTGACCACGCGAAGACTTCCGCCCGCATCTGGGGCGGAGAGCCGGGGGACTACCTCCCCATTCACAACTGGCTGGACGCGACGAAGGAGCACATGGCGGACTTCCGCCATCGCGCGCTCCGCCACCACTCGGCGGGGATCTTCGAGGCCGAGAAGCTGTTCGGCGTGTCGTTCATGAACGCTGCCGGGAAACAGGTTCACGTGCGCTACGTGTGCGAGCAGCACATCAAGGAAGACTGCGGCGGGAAGATCCCCACCGTTGCGGATTGGCTGATGAACATTCGCCCGGAGCCCTGGATGTCCAAGGGCTACCCGGCACTCACCGACATGCACACCGAGGAGAAGACAACATGAGCGACGAGATGAACGACGAGCAGAAGAAGTGGGTGCAGGAGTACCACGAGCGCTGCGTGAAGGAGCGCGAAGAGCGGGACAGGACGAACAAGGAGACGTGGAAGCTCGTGCGCGCCGCGTTCGAGAAGTACGGCATCACCGAGGCTGCCGTCCAGTACGACGGCTCCGGCGACAGCGGCGAGTACCGCAACGGGTACTACACGCTGGCGGACGGCACCAAGCGCTCGCCGTTGCCGAACCACCTCCACTGGAGCGCCGCGGCAGGAACCGAGGAGCTCGAGGTCCTCGAGGCGTTCATCGGTCGCCCGGCGACGAAGAGCGAGTGGTACGACGAGACGGGGGAGTGGGTCACCAAGCAGTACGGCGAGGAGCGTCTGGAGAATGCCCTCCTCGACCTCGCCGGTGATCTCGTCTCGCGGGAGCACAGTGGCTGGGAGAACAACGAGGGGGGCCAGGGGACGGTCACGTTCACCCGCGACGGCATCAAGCTGCACCACGAGGAGAACATCATCGAGGTGTCCTCCTACGAGTACACCTACACATTCGAGGAGGAAGCGTAATGCCGAACTGGTGCCAGAACCGCGTCACCCTCCGGGGCGCGGCGGAGAAGTTGAAGGAGATCGCTGCGGCGATCAAGGACGAAGAGAGGGAGTTCTCCTTTGCGCGGATCCTCCCCATGCCGGACGCGCTCAAGGGGATCCAGCACGGGGGTACGGTCCTGCCCGACGGCACGTACGCCAACACGTGGAAGGGTGTCGGAGACGGCGCGCGTGCGCTCGGCGAGGGTGAGGCTGCCGACTTGCTCGCCAAGTACGGGGCCGTGGACTGGTACTCGTGGCGGAACAGGCACTGGAATACCAAGTGGGACGCCGGCAATCCAGTGCTTACCGAGGAACCCGGGAAGCTGATCTACGACTTCGACACGGCGTGGTCACCTCCGTTGCCTGTGGTCTTCGCGTTGGCCCAGCGGTTCCCCGAGGTCAGCGTCACCCACGCCTACATCGAGACAGGGATGATGTTCGGCGGGCTCGACACGTTCACCGACGGACAGCTCGACGAGACCTTCGAGAGCGAAGATGTCGACGAGCTACGCGTGCTGTCGGAGTGGCACACGGACGTGCTCAGCTACTTTGACGAACCGGAAGAGCAGGAAAAGCAAGAGACCGCACCAACGGCGGCGCCCGTCTTGTCGCCTGAACAGGTCACGGCGCTCAACACCGCACTGGGTAAGCTCGGCGATTACCTTGCGGACCTCACAGAAGAGCCGACGGACACGTCCGAGTCCTGACCGCCGCCACCATCACCACGCCCAACGGCCCCTCCCCGCCCACGGGGGAGGGGCCGTTTCTCTTAGGAGTACCTATGTCCGTTGAATGGCCCTTCACCCGATTGGGCATGAAGTTCTTCGAGGGCGACGTTCCGCGTCTCGTGCGCGCCCTCGAGAAGATCGGAGAGGGACTGAACCGCCCGACGCCGCTTCGTCTCTCCGACCGAGAGACGGCGACGGTCCTCGCCGCGCTGCGCCTCTGGCAGGCGAACGCGGAAGCCGACCTCTCTGCGTTCCGGGCCATCGCCACCGACGGCGACACCCTGCGCGCGCTGGACGACGACGAGATCGACAACCTGTGCATCAAGCTCAATACGGAGAAGAAGTGATCCGCACCGACCTTCGCGCGCTGCTGACGCGCACCGGCTGGCAGGACGAGACCGTCCTCGGGATGGCGCTGTACTGGCTGCAAGCAAAGGGGATGGAGGACGCCTTCGTCGCCCATCTTCTCGAGCTGGAAGAAGAAGAGTGGGAGCCGAACCCGTACGTGCTGTGCGCGCGGTGCGGTACGACCCTCCCCATGGACGATGCCCGCATCCACGTCGGCACCCCCGGATGGGTCTGCCCCACCTGCCTTACGGAGAGAACATGAACCGCGATGAACTGCTGGCGAAGTACGGGAACGGAACGCTTCTTCCCGTGCTCGGGGAGGGCCACGTCATCCTGATCGACGTGATGGGCGACGACGCGCGCATCGAACAGGTCGCGCGCCTGTCGTACCAGAAAGGGACGCGCAAGGTGTCCGAAACCCGGGCGCTCCTGCGTTACCTCCTGCGGCACAAGCACACGAGCCCGTTCGAACAGGCGGTGATCACGCTGGACGTGAAGCTGCCGATCTTCGTGGCGCGGCAGTTGGTCCGGCACCGGACCCAGAGCCTCAACGAGCTCTCGGGCCGGTACTCCGAGATGCCGGAGGAGTTCTACGTGCCGGAGCCCGCGCAGATCTGCTACCAGGACACGGGCAACAAGCAGGGGCGCGCAGGGGCGCTGCCCGCAGACGAAGGCCGCGTCCTCCGGCAGCAAATGCACAACGAGGCGCACGAGGCGTTCACGTCCTACCACCAGTACCTGGAGGCGGGCGTGTCACGCGAGACGGCGCGGATGAACCTCCCGCTCTCCACGTACACCCAGTGGTGCACGACGATGAACCTGCACAACCTGCTGCACCTGCTGGCGCTCCGGCTCGATCCGCACGCGCAGTGGGAGTGTCGACAGTACGCCGAGGCAATCGCCAAAATCGTCAAGGACTGGTGTCCGATCATCTGGGAGGCGTTCGAGGACTACCGCCTCGAAGCCGAGACGCTCTCGAAGCAAGAGATGCTGGTGCTGCGCACGCTCCTCAACAACAAGCATATGCGGAACACGGTGCTGCTCGCCGCGGAAGGGCCCGACTGGTCGGCGCGCGAGAAGCGGGAGTTCCTGATGAAGCTGGGCATTGAGGAGGAGGAATGAGCGACCGCCTGCCTCATGTACGCGCGCCCGACGGAGATCCCGACGTGTGCGTGCACTGTCGCGAGGAGTGGGTTGACCTGCTCACGCTGTACGAGACGGACGAGTGCTCCGTGCGGCTTCGCGCCGAGGTGGAGCGGCTGCGCGCGTGGGCTGAGGAGGCCGCGAAAGCGGAGAACGCGAACGCCGACGACGCGAGGCGCGAGCGCGCCGCCGTGGTGGCGTGGCTGCGCTCGCGAGGGATGGCGGTCCACGCGCAGAGCAACCTCGACTTTGCGGCGACTATGATCGAGCGCGGCGAGCACCGCCGCGAGGAGACGAAATGAGCGACGAGATGATCGCCCTCGCCCGCCGCGCCGTCGCGTGCAAAGGCTTCCGCTGGGTGCCGGGGATGCGCGCCGTGGGCCACTACCCCAACTACCCCGTGCGTGTTTACGAGTTTGGCGAAAACCTGCGCGACACCGACGATATGGAGGAACCAGAGCCGTGGGGTTGGCAGCACCAAGCTGGACCCTACGGGGACCATGTCTATCCGGGGCCTTACCTCCCGGATCTTCAAGATCCCGCCACGATGGGCTGTCTCCTCGCGCTGGTGCGGAAGGCGTGGCGATGCCCGACCGTCTACGTGCGCCAGTCCGCGACGCGCCGCGTGTCCGACAACGTGATCGCCTGGGAGGTCTGCGACCTGTACCTCGATGCGAAGGCGTGCCGCGCGCTTGGGGTGCCTCGTGAGGGCAGCGTGGGGTCGTGGGGCCACGGCAGCGAGGCCGAGGCCCTCGTCGCCGCGCTCGAGTCCGCGCCGTGAAAGCGAAGCATCTCCAGGCACACGTCGACGTGTGCCTGGTGATCTCGCAGCTGTCGGGATGTCCGCGTCGGAAGTTCGGCGCGGTCATCCTGAACCCCGACCGGAACACCATCCTCGCCACGGGCTACAACGGCGGCCCGCGCGGGGGTGGTGTTCTCTGCGGCGGAGAGGTCTGCGAGCGGGAAGGCATCCGCTCGGGGACACAGATGGAGCGTGGCTGCCACCACGCGGAGATGAACGCCATCACCAACGCCGCGGCCGACGGGATCAAGACCGCCGGCGCGTGGCTGGTGGTGAGCGGTGAGCCGTGCATTCTCTGCGCGAAGCTCCTCCACCACGCCGGCATCCTCCGGGTGCTGTGCGTGGAGGGTGGGTACATCGGCGGAGGCGAAGGACCGGCGTACCTCACCCGGCATGGCGTCGAGGTCGAGTACGTGGCCGGTCCAAGAGATCCACGTTTTGAACCGGGAGAAGCGACATGAAGACCTACGAAGCGGGCGTGATCGGCGTCGACGCCGGCCTGTGTTGGATCGGAGATCCCTGCTACATCCTCCACAAGGATGAAGAGGACAAGAAGCCCCGGTCCATCGGAAAAGACTGGATGGAGTTCTGCGGGGGATTGCCGCTCGACCGGCCCGTCGAGAAGCAGTTCCATTACGACATGGGGCATGAGGGTCTCGGATTCTGCGTCAGCACCGGCTACGGCGACGGTGTCTACCCGGTCTTCGTCACCAAGAACGACGAGGGGCGCATCGCCGAGATCACGGTGCAGTTCATCGTCCAAGAGCCCTGGGAGAAGAACGAGGTGCAGTTCGCCCGCTTGCTGTCAGAGATCAACGCCGTCGTTGGCTTCTCGGACGAACAACTCGCAGAACTACGGGACGCGATGGACCTGACCGAGGCAGAGCTGGATAGCCTGTTCGACCGCGCCGGGAACGTATGGGCGGCGAGCAAGGAGAAGGAATGACGATGTGGCCGCGGCGGGACAGCCCGCCGGAGATCCCGGAAGATCCGGACGTCTGCCCGATCTGCGGCAGCGTCAACAGCGACGCCAACGGCGACTGGGCCTGCCCCACGGCGCCCGGCTTCTGTTGCGACGCGCACGAGGCGCAGTACCTCAAGGCCCAGCGCGACCACGAGGAGGCGTACGTGCGGGAGATGGAAGACCTCGCCCGCCTGCTGGAGAAAGAATGAGCGTCCACGCGTTCGCCGAGCTGAGGGCCCACCTGGGCCATGAGCTGAAGTGTGTCGCCTACGGCCCCGCCGCGGCGCCGGACAACGTCGCCATTGAGTGCGAGACGTGCGGCAGCGTGCTGCTCGACTACGACCTGCCGGATGCCGAGGATGACCCCTACCGCGCCGCGGCGCGGAAGGAGTACGCGGACGAGGGAGCGGTGGACATCGACGACGGGGCGGAGGTGTCGCACTCCGCCGACGGCGCCTACGTGCACGCGTGGGTGTGGGTCCCCGCCCGGTGGGTTTCCCCGCGCGGGACGTAGGCAGCGGGTGCAGGCCAGAAGCCCAGGGAGAAATCCTTGGGCTTTTTTAACTATCTATAGCAGAAATACCCTCTTCCGGGGGATAAGCATCTGAACCGCAACCGCGGTAGCCGGGCGAGCGGGCCGCAACGGAGGAGAGAGAATGGAAGTGCAGACGCGGGTGGTTCTCGACATTTCTGAACAAGAGATCCTGGCGGGGGCTATCAGCCACCTGCCGATGACCGAAATGCCAAGCGCTCTTCAGGGGTGGATCCCGAACGGGTCCGCGAACTGGCGGGGGCAGCTGATCCGTGAGCTGCGCGGGGACGGACGGAGCTTCCGCGGCCGCATGATCCGCGAGGCGGGCATGGGTCGTACGGAGCTGGCAGCGCTCTACGGGGTGCTTCAGGACGCGGTGGGCATGCTGCGAACCCAGCCGTTCCTGTTTCCGAAGATGGAGGAGGAGGCGCGGGCCGCCCTCGTCGCCGCGACGGAGCTCGGCGCGCGGTGCGCACGGGTCGTGGGACGGTGAGGCAGGAGGACCGGCACACGCTCTTCTACACGGGCGCACGTTTCGACGTGGGGAAGACGGCCCGGTTGTTCGAGCTGGAGACCCGGCAGCGCGCCCCGAACGACGTGCTGCTGCGCGTCGCGTTGCGCGAGGCCCTGGCAGAAATCGCGCGCCTCCAGGCGCTTCAGGAGCCCTCATGCAGTGCGGAAAGTGCGGAAGCAGCACGCAGGTGACGAACAGCCGAAATCCCCAGTCTGCGCCACGCGCGCTGACCGGGGCGCTGGTCAAGGAGGTGCGGCACGCCGTGGAGTGGTACACGCCGGAGTGGGTCGCGCGTACCCGCGTGTGCGTTGCCTGCGGCGACGTCTCCTCGACGGTCGAGATCTACGTCGACGACCTTGCGGCCATGTTGAAAGAGATGAGTGCTCCCTGAACGAACTTACACAGACACACAGGAGAAGAAGATGCCCTGGACCTACACGATGCCGGATGGCCGGCAGATTCACGTTACGACGTTCGGCACCAAGGTGCGCTGGGCGATCCTCGCCGGCTTCGGCTACGGCGAGATCACCGGCATCAGCAACAAGGAGTCGGGCGGTCGCCTGCGCGCGCTGCTCGCGTGGCGCGACAGCACGAACGCCCGTGCGATCCCGGTCGAGGCCCTCGCGGCGGCTGAGCGGGAGGCCGCATGACGTTTCTTGTTGACGAGACGCCCACCCCGGCGCGCCACGCGCCGCTGTGGTGGCACACCGCCGGAAAGCAGTACACCGCCACCGGCTACGGACGGAAGATCCCGACGGAATGGATGGTGCAGCTCGAGAACCGCTGGCGCCGCGTGTACTGCTGCATCTTCTCGAACAGCGGCACTTGCTACGTCGAGGGAGTGAAGCAGGCGGACGGGAAGCGTCCGTGGCGCGTCGTGCGCGGCGAGCACCGCCGCGAGGAGAAGCCGTGAACGCTGACATTTTCTGCGCTGTGCCGTCCGCCGTCGAGATCCGCGTTCGCTGGGTGGGCTACCCGTTCTGCGCCCGTTCTTCGTACGACTGTTCTGCGTGCGCCTGCTCCGTGTGCGGAGGCAAGCCACGTCCGCTGCTGTGGGAGGGGGTGTGGACGGCCCCCGAACAGGCGCCGCTGTGGTCTACGAGTCCGGGCGTTGCCTGCGCCGTGGAACCGACCCTTCGCACGCGAGGCTGGACGCGAGACGGGACTGTCCGCGCGTTCGCCCACGGGGCGTTGCTCGTCGTCGGTGACGACGGGCGCGTTCTGACGCTGGCTCCTGAGCATGTCCGCGTTCTGACTGAGGAGAAGCCGTGACTGACGAACGCTCCTGCTACACCTGTCGTCATGCGCGCGGTAGCGTGTGCGACCGCCCGCACTTGGACGAGGAACTGGACATGGCAATCGACGACTACGCCGTCGCGTCCGGCTGCCATAAGAACGGGGGCGGGATGCCCCTCGACCGTTCCGTTATTTGCCCCGGTCACGAGCGCGGCTCACACCGCCGCAAGGAGGAGGAATGAGCATCTTTGGTTGGAGCTACCCTGCTGGATGCAGCAGCACGCCCTACGACGACGAGCCGCCGGAAGCGTGCCCGCAGTGCGGTGCAGACAACAGCGACGAGGACGGAGCACCTGTCTGCGCTGACGCATCGGACTTCTGCTCGGTCGCGTGTCAAGAGACGTACTTGGCTGCGGAAGCAGAGTACGAGCAAGAGCTTGATGAGATGCTCAACAAGGCAACTGCGGCTGAGCGCGGCGAGCACCGCCGCGAGGAGGGAAAGTGAGCGCACCCCACTCCGCGGTATTGATGCACGAGTCGGCCGACGTCTTCCACGTCGAACGCACTCCTTCTGAGCTGAACGCGTCGCACGCCGTCATGTACTGCGGCGCCTCGTGCTGGCTCGACGCGGAGGGCACGCCCGTGCCCGCGCTCGACTGGTACGACGAGGCACACGCCAGCCGGGCGACGTGTGGAGAGTGTCGTGCCCTCTTCTTTGGTGCGTCGGAGCCCCTTTCCGGCGGCGTGGAAGGAATTCATCCGAAGGGCCCGTCCCTTCTTCAATAAGGAGAACGAATGAGCCGCACCCGGTATACGGCCGGCGAGCGCGCGGTCGCGCTGATCGGGGTCCTGGCCGGCAAGACCCTCGACGAGATCAACGAGCAGTTCAAGGCCGACCGCGGCCGTGACGGCGGGGAGTTCAAGCCGCTCAACGCGGAGAGCTACAAGATGCTGGCGCGGCGGTACGCTCCGCACATTGAAGATGGCTCCCTGCCTCGGGAGCGCTGGACGCGGGCGTGGGCGCACATCACCGCACCCATGTCGATGGGAGATCTCGGAGAGATCTATGAGAGAAAACACCTGTCTGAAGGAGAGAAACCATGAGCCTGCCTCGCCCGAGTGAAGTCCCCCGCGTCGCCCTGTCGGACGCCGAGACGAAGAGCCTGCACCAGTTCCTCGTCGCCCCGTGGTCGCCGGCGGAGTGGAACAACGGCCGTGCGTTGGACGCGGCCCCCTACGCCTCGGGGGCGGCGGTAGTGACCGAGACCCTGCGCGCGGCCGGGTGGAAGACGGCTGCGGCCCCGCGCGGCAAGCTTCTGCTTGTGCTGCCCGCCTGATGTTCCGGAAGAACGCGTACCGTCTGTACGCGGATCGGCCGGAACCCTACCGGTGGTGCCCCGCGTGTGCACACGGCCCCTTCCGCAGCTTCCTGCGCGGACAGGTGTACCGGGGCTTCTGGGACGAGCCCCGAAAGTGGCTGCGCTGCTGGTGGTTCAAGGCCACGTTCAAGCACTGGGCGATCACCTGTAGCGACTGCAAGGAGATCGTCGGCTGGGAGTAGAAGGAGAGCCGCCCCGGGAACCCCCGGGGCTGTTTCTTAGCCAGAGAACGGGGTACAGTGGCGCCCATGAACGCCCACATCTTCGCCGCTTTCGCCGATGAGCT
>Ga0181358_1000515_pt1 | contig 17175 bp, 16 predicted proteins | sample Fa13VDMM110SD_FD_130096 | JGI IMG/M metagenome (GOLD analysis project Ga0181358, IMG submission 130096) | Freshwater viral communities from Lake Michigan, USA - Fa13.VD.MM110.S.D | ecosystem: Environmental > Aquatic > Freshwater > Lake | place: USA: Michigan | collected 2013-09-24 | reverse complement strand
TGATCACAAGTATGTCTATGATGAGATTGGATTTAATCTAAAGCCAATTGAATTACAGGCTGCTATGGGTCTTGCTCAATTAAAGAAGTTACCAACAATCACACAAAAGAGAAATCATAATCATAAGAGGCTATATGATATCTTTGCTAAGTACGAAGAGTTCTTTGTTCTTCCAAAAGCAACAGAACACGCGAATCCAAGTTGGTTTGCATTTGCTTTGACGATCAAGGATGGTGCGCCATTCAAGCGTAAGGATATCGTAAACTACTTTGAAGATAACAAGATTCAAACTAGACCATACTTTGCCGGTAATGTCATGTTACAACCTGCTTATGCTGGTATTATGAATCAGGATGATGTAATCACGAATTTTCCAAATGCAAGAAAAGTTACAACTGATACTTTCTTTTTGGGAACTAGTCCAGTAATTACTGATGAACAGTTAGACTATATTGAACAAATTACTACAAACTTTTTTGCAGGAATATAATATGAATAAACGAGTATTGATATTAACTGGTTCATCGGAAATTATTCGGCATCCAGAAGAAACAGATAACACTATGAGTGAAGTTTTTGAATTAACTTTACCATCTAAACAACGCTACGCAAAGAAACATGGTTACGATTTGATGACTCTGCGAACTTTTGGAACCGATAAAAAATATGGGTTCAAGGATGTCGATCTTGGATTTTTGCGCGCAGTTCGTACATTTGAAATGTTGGAATATTATGATATAGTTATGTGGATCGATGCAGATTCTATTATAACTGATGATACTTATTCTATAGAAACATTCCAATTGGATGAATATAATACATTCTATGCTTCATATGATTGGATTGGTAAGTGGTCATTTAGTACTGGAAACTTTATCATACAACGGACGCAGCACACAGATGCATTTTTGAGTGTATTTTATAATTCTGCAAAACGATTTCCAACCGAACAAGATGCATTGAATGCCATACATCGTGGTTCTTCTCCAAATAGTGTAATAAAAATATTGGAACATAATTTTCTAAATTCTGTTCCAGCACAAATCATGGATACGACTTGTTGGACTGGTCGCCGAAATCTTTATGCTCCTTGGAATGAAAAATGTTTTCTAGCACATCTTACTGGTGTGTCTAATAACAATAGAGTTAAAATTTTAAATAATCATTTTAGTAAATATCTTTGAGAAGTATAGGAATAGGTAGACAAAGAAAGGCATTTTATGAAAAATTATTCACAAAATAACGAACAAGAAATAATTTTAAATTATATTGAATATAAAAATTTAAAAAATGGCAAATTATTAGAAATAGGAGCCTTTGATGGTGAAAGTTTTAGTAATGTTAAAGGTCTTCTTTTGAAATATCCAGAATGGAAAGCAACAATGGTTGAACCATCATCATTTTGTTTTTCAAAATTATTTGAAATGTACAAAGAAGAAGAAGACAGAATAGAACTTGTTAATTCTGCTGTGGTTTTAGAAAAAGATCTATTAAATAATACTTTATTAGATTTTTATGAATGTCCCAACAGCGCCGCATCATCTTCTGTTAAATTTAATCTTGCAAGATTTAATCTTCCAAGTAGAAAAATTTATGTTTCTAAAATTGGAATGAAAGAGTTATGCAAACGATTTGGTCCATTTCAATTTATTAGTATTGATGTTGAGGGATATTCTGCTGAATTAGCATTGCAAGATTGGTTTAATCCTAAAGATTTTGGTTGCGTATTAATAGCGATAGAACCAGATAACTTACATGCAAAGTTACATGAAAAATTCACAAATTTAGGATATAAACTTGTAGGATACACGGGCGATAATATAATTTTTGGTTTAGTTTAAGGAAAATATTCATGAGCAATCATATTAGTATCGGAATAGTTACTTTTAAAGAGAGAAAATCTCTAATATTAGATTTAATTGAAAAATTAAGAAAAATATTTCCAGAATCTGTGGATATTATTTTAGCAATAAATGGTAATAATGAAGAAAATATGGACGAACATTATCGCCAAGAAATGCTAAATCTTGCAAAACTTTACAAAAATATATACCCAATATTTTGCCCGGAATTTAAAAGTCTTTCTAAATTGTGGAATACACTTATAATTTTTAGTAAAACTGAATATAATTTAATATTATGCGATGATACAGAAGTTTTAAATAATAACATTTACAATGATATTATGACCGTTGTTAATACTAATAAATTTCAATTTTTTACTATTAACTATGGATTTTCTTATTTTGTTTGTACCAAAAAATGTATACATGAAATTGGTTATTTTGACGAGCGTTTATCTGCGTTTGGTTATGAAGATATGGATATGCATTATCGATATATTAGAAAATATAATAAAAATATACAAAATGTTTTTATTGATGGTATTTACAATAAAGCAACATATCATTTAAAAAATTGTAAAATAGAAACTTTTGCTGACAATAAACCAAAGTTTTGTGATGAGGTTATAAGATTGATGTATATTGATGATCCAAATGGTATTGTTCAACCAATGTCCAACTCACCTGTTACAAAAATATGGGAAGACAAACAACAATATCCACACGAGATGTTTGCTCGTAATAATAAACACAATATAGCAAAATTTGAAAAGGTTATATTAGATGAATGATATATCTGTTTTTGGTTCTACGGGATTCATAGGATCTAAATTCTGTGAACTATATTCAGATTCTGTTGTGCGAATAGACAGAAATGATTATAAAACAAAAACAAATAATGTTTTGTACTTTATAAGTACAGTAGACAATTACAATGTGCATACTGATCTTCACATTGATATTGACACTAATCTAACAGTTCTTATGAATGTATTAGAAACTCTGCCAAAAAACAGTGATACTACTTTTAATTTCATAAGTTCTTGGTTTGTTTACGGTAAGAACTATGAAATGCCATTCCGAGAAGATTATTCTAAATGTAATCCCTCTGGATTCTATTCCATTACAAAATATTGTGCCGAGCAATTATTAATTTCTTTCTGTCAAACTCATAATATAAAGTACAGAATACTGAGATTAGCCAATGTTATAGGAGAAGGAGATAAGAAGATCTCCAAGAAGAAAAATGCTCTTCAATTTTTAATCAGAGAAATTGTTAATAATAGAGATGTTCCTCTTTACTATGGTGGAGAAGTTTTGCGAGATTATATTCATGTGGAGGATGTTTGCTCTGCTATTAAATTGTGTATTGATAAATCACCACCAAATCAAATAATAAATATTGGAAGTGGTAAACCATACAAATTTTTGGATATGATAAACAAAGCCATTGAGTATTCTGGTTCGACATCAAAAATAATACACATCGAACCAACAACTTTTCATGATATTGTTCAGGTACGACATTCGTATCTTGACACTGCAAAGTTGGTATCTTATGGCTTCAAGCAAAAACTTAATATTGATACTACAATTGAAATGTTAGTGAACTTCTATAAAAAGGAAAGTGAATAATGAAAGTCGTGTATATTACTGGTTGTTTGGGTTTTATTGGATCATATGTAACCCGTTTATGCCTTAAAAAAGGATGGTATGTTAAAGGTGTAGATAAGATGACATATGCAGCCAATAAAGAACTATTGCAAGAATTTAAGCAGTATAGTAATTTCTCTTTTGTGCATTGTGACATTAATGACTTGAAGTTTTTATACGATTGCGATTATATTATTAATACAGCAGCAGAAACTCATGTTGGTAATTCCATAGCCAATAGTGACGATTTCATCACCAGTAACATAAACGGTGTTCATAACATTTTGGAATTAATAAAAAACTATAGGCAAGAGAACACTAAAATTCCTACCCTACTACACTTTAGCACAGATGAAGTGTATGGTGATATTGTAGAAGGCGCGCACACTGAATCTGATTTACTAAAACCATCCAATCCATATTCTGCTTCAAAAGCAGCAGCAGATATGTTAGTATTGGCTTGGGCTAGAACTTATAAGATACCATATGTTATTATTCGTCCTACTAATAATTATGGTATAGGTCAATATGTTGAAAAACTAATACCAAAGGCATGTAAGTATTTAAAGTTAGGAAGAAAGATACCACTTCACAATAATGGAACACCAATACGAAATTGGCTACATGCTGAAGACACAGCAAATGCTGTCATTCAATTAATAGAGAATGGTGTCACAAATGAGATCTATAATATATGTGGTGGATATGAACAAAGTAATTTACAGACAGTCAGCAAACTATTAACAGCATATGGTGTAATCGAAAACCAAGAAGAATATATTGATTTTTCTTGCAATAGACCTGGTCAAGATGTAAGATATGCTTTAGACGATTCGAAGTTAAGGTCTATTGGTTGGGAACCAAAAAAGATATTTGATGAAGAACTTAAATCTACAGTACACTACTACAAGAATAAATTTATATGGTAATTTATATTGATATAGACGATACAATCTGTAATAGTCCTAATAGACCAGACTATACGGTTTGCTATCCTATTTTAGAAAATATAATTAAAGCCAATAAATTATATGATGATGGACATTTAATAGTTTATTGGACTGCCAGAGGAACTGCAACTGGGATTGATTGGTCTGATATTACTAAAAAACAACTAAAAGAATGGGGAGTTAAATATCATGATTTAAAATTTGGTAAACCAAATTATGATCTCTTCATTGATGATAAAAATATGAATACCAAAGATTGGAATCTTATATGATTAAACCTTTAATAATTTGTGAGATGGCAAATAACCACATGGGAGATGTCAATCATGGTAAATTGATGATTGAACAATTCTCTGAAGTATGTAAGAAGCACTCTGATCATTTTAGATTTGCTTGGAAGTTTCAATTTAGAGACTTTTCAACTTATATTCATAAAGATTTCAGAAATAACATGGAACACAAATATGTAAAACGGTTTACAGAAACCATGTTAAGCAAAGAACAATTTATAGAACTTAAGAATCATGCAAAGACATATGGATTTATAACCATGTGTACTGGTTTTGATGAAGGTTCTATTGATCTTATATCAGAAATGTCATTTGATATTCTTAAAGTTGCAAGTTGTTCTTTTAATGATTGGCCGTTATTAAACAAGATTGTAACAACAGATAAGCCAATTATTATTTCCACTGCCGGAGCATCTCTGGAACAAATCGATAGTGTCGTTAGTTTTATGCAGCATCGCAATAAAGATATTTCATTGATGCATTGTGTTGGTGAATATCCAACAGAAGCAGATAGATTACAATTAAATCAAATTGATTTACTCAAGCAACGATATCCAAATGTTCCAATTGGTTATTCTACACACGAAGAACCAGCACAAGTCGATGCAATAAAACTGGCATTAGCAAAGGGAATAGAACTAGCAGAAAAACATGTTGCGGTTTTAACAGAAAAATATCAACCAAATGCTTATTCTGTAACACCAGAACAAATGGATTCTTGGTTATTTGCTGCTGTAACTGCCATTAGAATGTGTGGTGTTCATGGGGAGCGTTCTCCGATTTCTGAACGAGAGCAAAAGGATCTTCTCCAGTTTAAGAGAGGCATTTATCTTAATAAGGATATAGCGAAGGGATGTTTGATTACAAAGAATGACATCTATTATGCTTGGCCAAATGTTCAAAACCAATTATTGGCAAATGATGCGTCAAAGTACAATCAATTCGTAGCAACAAATTATATCTCAGCAGATTCTCCTTTACTCAAAGATGATGTAGTAATTAAAAATACAAGAGAAAAGGTTTGGAATATTGTTCAAGAAGTAAAAACATTCTTAAAACAATCTGGTGTGGTCTATCCGGGTAAAGCAGACTTGGAGATTTCTCACCATTATGGTCTTGACAAATTTTATGAAACTGGTATTACTATGATTACTGTAGTAAATCGTGAGTACTGTAAAAAACTTATCATAGTATTGCCAAATCAAACACACCCCGAACAATACCATAAAGAAAAGGAAGAAACTTTTGTAGTTCTTCATGGTGAAGTTGAACTTTGTTTAAATGGAAGTGTTCAAACTTTAAAAAAGGGTGATGTGATAACAATTGAAAAACAAATAAGACATGAGTTTACAACTAAAACTGGTTGTATAATTGAAGAGGTTTCTTCCACTCACTATTTAAATGATTCCTACTACACCGATGAAACAATCGCACAGAATAAAGATCGCAAAACTTTTGTGACATATTGGCTATGAAACTATCTGACTATGTAATCAAACGCTTAGAAGAATATACTAAACATATTTTTCTAATTTCTGGTGGTGGTTGTATTCATTTGGTTGATTCTCTTAGTAAGAGCAAGATCAAATTAATACCAAATCTTCACGAACAAGCATCAAGTATTTGTGCTGAATCTTATTCTCAGTACACTAATAACATTGGTGTTGCTTTGGTGACGACTGGACCTGGTTCAACAAATGCTTTAACAGGAATTGCATCTGCTTGGTTAGATTCTATTCCAGTTCTTTTGCTTACTGGTCAAGTTCAAAGCAAAGATAGAGTGGGGGACAGAAAAGTAAGGCAGTTTGGATTCCAAGAAATCGACACAGTTTCAATCTATAAGTCAGTTACTAAATATGCAGTCACGATAACAGATCCAACTACTATTCGTTATCATTTAGAAAAAGCATTATGGTTAGCAAAAACGGGTAGACCTGGACCTGTTCTTATTGATATCCCACTTGATATTCAAGCAGCAGAAATTGATGAACAGTCATTAATTGGATTCGACGCAGAACCAGTTTCTTATTCTTTAGATAAAATTTCTGAAATAGCGGATCTTTTAAGTAAAGCAAAACGACCAATTGTTTTAGTTGGAAATGGTGTTCGTTTATCCGGCTCAATAAACGAATTTATGCAATTTATATCCAAAACAAATATACCAGTATTAACTACATGGAAAGCATTAGATCTATTAGAAGAAACCCATCCGCAATATGTTGGTAGACCTGGTGGTGTTGGACAACGCGGAGCAAATTTTAACCAGCAGAATTCAGATTTCATATTAGTAATAGGTGCTAGATTAGATCATGGGCAGTTAGCATATCAACCACAATATTTTGCGAGAGAAGCAATTCGTTGTATCGTTGACATTGATGAAAATGAAATCAATAAACTTGGTATACATGTTCATTATCCTATGGCAATTGATGCCAAAGTTTTCTTGACGGAATTGAATAAACATATAAAATCCAATGAATCTTCTGATTGGCTTAATACTTGTAAAAAATTATATGAAAAGTATCCAGTTATTTTAGATGAATACTTAGATGAAAATAAACTCCATGTTAATAACTATGCTTTTATAAAACATCTTTCTGATCTATTGCCAGAGGATTCGTTGTTAGTTCCGGGTAGTTCTGGTGCTTGTAGTGAAGTTACTATGCAGGCATTTCAAACAAAAAAACATACAAGAGTTTACAATAGCGAAGGATTGGGTTCTATGGGGTTTGGAATCCCATCAGCAATTGCTGCTGCTATAGCAAGTGACAAAGAAACTATTTGTATAGATGGTGATGGTGGTTTCTTTATGAATGTACAAGAGTTGGAATTGGTGTTCAGATACCAGTTACCAATTAAGTTTTTTGTATTAAACAATGATGGTTATGGATCAATAAAAACAACGCAAAACACCCATTTTAATGGTAATTTAGTAGTAAGTGATCCAACAAGTGGATTGACATTACCTTCTATTCAACTAAATGCCTCTGCTTACAAAATACCTTATGTAAAAATACAAAATCAAAATAATTTAAAGGAAGAACTCAACAAAGTTTTATCTCACTCTGGTCCAATTATATGTGAATTAATGGTTGATCAGAATCATAAAACTTTTCCAAAGGCATCAGTTTATAAAAAACCAGATGGTAGTTTTGCTGCAAGACCTATGGAAGATTTATCTCCTTTTTTGAGTCGTGAAGAATTTATGAACAATCTTTTAATTAAACCCATATCTTATGAATAAAAATATTGCAATTATCGGTTGTCCTAGAAGCGGTACATCATTAGTAGCAAATTTGGTAAAAAGTTCTGGTTATGATGCGGATGTACACGGAACGAAACAATTAATGAAACCAAATAGTAAATTTAACCCAGATGGTTATTTTGAGCGAATTGATATTGTTAAATTGAATGATATGCTAATAAAGGAAATCGAATCTTCCTTAAGTTTTCTTAATCCACCCACTTTGTCTCAGATACAGTCTTTGACTACTAATAACCAAAAACTTAATGAAATTGTAAATGAACAAAATTCGTATTCTGGTTGGTTCATTAAAGATTCTAGACTGGCATTCACCATGAATCAGTATTCATTTAACAACCTAAGTATAATTAAAGTAGTTCGAAACCGAAGTTCTGTTAAAAAATCCATGATAAACCATTATGGCAATTTATTTGAACATGATGTCATTCAAGGACCACATACTATTAAGAAAATTGATTTTGACTATTATTATGACCATATCAATTCCTGTATTGATTGGCAAATGAAATCGCATGAACATATAACCGTATCATACGAGGATATTCTAAATAGTAATGTTGAATCATTAAATAAGTTTTTAGATTCAGATGTCGATCTCAATATAATTAAAAAACAATATCAAAATTATGCAGTGTGATTTTTGTAAATGTAATTCTTTGACTAAAATTTATGATGTTCCTACCTCTAGAATAGGAGCATGTGTATATTCTTGTGACAATTGTGGACTTATTCAAAGTTCATATACTAACAAGCAAAATAAGCACACCAATAAATCAGTTAGTTCTGGTGCTGATTGGGGTAATATCAGGCATGGAAAGAAAATTAGATTAGATTCTTCGCTATCTTTTATTGAACCTATATGTAAATTATCAGAAGTGAAAAGAGTTCTTGATATAGGATCGAATCGCGGTCATTTTGTTAATCATCTATTAAGCATCAATTCTAAGTGTGATGTAGTGGCTATAGAACCAGACAATAGAATATTAGACGGTTATCATAAAGATCAAAGATTACATTTATTAAATGTACGATTTGAAAATTATACAGACACAGATAAATTTGATTTTATCTACTGCTGTCACACATTAGAACATGCAGATTCTGCTCATGGTATGTTAATTCATGCCATTTCTCTTTTAGAAGAAAACGGATATTTGTATATTGATGTTCCCAGTTTATCTGTATTGAATGATAAAACAAATGTTCAAGAATTTTTTATTGACAAACATACCTTTCATTTTTCAATATCAATCTTGCATAAGCATTTAGTTAATTTAGGTTTAACTGTTTTGGAGTGTAAAGACGACACACATAATATTGTAATCTTGTGCCAAAAGAAAAACAAATCAATAGCGAATATTTCTATGATCGATGAATATAAAAAAACATTAGATCACAATTTCAAAAACTTAAATTATGTTTCTGGGTTCATTCAGCAATTGTCTATTAATAACAGAGTAGCAATAATTGGTGCTTCTAAAATCTATGATTCATTAATTAAATATGGAAATTTTGACTCAAAGAATGTAAAGTATTTAATTGATGATTATTTGTATGGTTATGTTGATGAAGTTCATGGAAAACCAATACACAAACAAGAAGACATTCCATTTGATGAAATTGATGTTGTGATTTTATTAACAAAAAGTGCAACAAATGAGTTAATAGAAAGTGTAAAGAAAAAAGGAATATCAACTATTTACACATTTAATGATTTAATTTTAAAATGAAAAAAACTATACTAATAACTGGCGGTAATGGATACATTGCAAAAAGTATCCATGAACATTTAAACCATATTCATGATGTAACTTCTATTACAAGAAATGATTTTGACTTGTCTGATTATAAACAAACATTAGACTGGTTTTCTAAAAGAACATATGATGTTGTTATACACACTGCTATAAGTGGTGGAAGTAGATTGGAAACAGATCAACATTCGGTATTTACCCAAAATATGGCAATGTTTGACAATTTAGTCGAAAACAAAGATAGATTTTCTAAGTTAATAACATTTGGTTCTGGTGCTGAATTATTTCATGGTGATACACCATATGCCAATAGTAAAAGACAAATATCAAAAGAAATTATTAAATATCCAAATTTCTATAATCTAAGAATTTTTGGTGTATTTGATCATAATGAATTGGATACTCGTTTCATAAAATCGAATATAATTCGTTATCTTAAAAAAGAACCAATGGTTATTCATGCAAATAAGATAATGGATTTCTTTTATATGAAAGATCTTATTTCTTTAGTAGAATATTACATGAACAATGATGGATTAGAACAAGAAATTAATTGTTCATATGAATACAAATATACTTTACAGAACATAGCAACCTTCATAAATACATTAGGATCACATAAAGTTCCTGTAATAATTCAGGATAAAAAGAAATTTGATTTCTATTGTGGTGGTTCTGATCTACCAATACCTATAATTGGTACATCTAATGGCATTCGTGAAACATTTAATAAATTGAGTGAAACTATATTATGAGTAAAGTTGCTATAATTACTGGTATTTCTGGACAAGACGGATCTTATTTAACAGAACTGTTGCTCTCTAAAGGTTATACAGTTCATGGAATCATTCGCCGTTCTTCTTCGTTTAATACTGCAAGGTTAGAACATTTAATTGAGAATCTAGAGATCTACAATAAGACTTTATTTTTACATTATGGTGATCTCACTGATTACAATACAATTTCAACTGTAATCAATAAACATAATCCAGAAGAGATATACAATCTAGGCGCACAAAGCCATGTTCGTGTTTCGTTTGATGCTCCTGTTTATACCGGACAAGTCGATGGTATTGGAACTCTTCATGTTCTAGAAGCCATTCGTGAATACGAGCAACGAGTCGGAAAGAAGATTCGTTACTACCAAGCATCAAGCAGTGAGATGTTTGGTAAGGTACAGGAAGTACCACAAAAGGAAACAACTCCATTCTACCCTCGTTCTCCATATGGGTGTGCAAAGGTGTATGGACATTATCTCACCGTAAATTATAGAGAGAGTTATGGTATTCATGCTTCCTGTGGTATTCTTTTTAATCACGAAAGTCCTCGTCGTGGTGAAACATTTGTCACGAGAAAGATCACACGAGCAATTGGAAGAATATATCAAGGATTGCAAAAGAAACTATATCTTGGCAATCTAGATTCATATCGTGATTGGGGATTTGCTGGTGATTATGTTCAAGCAATGTGGATGATGCTACAACAAGAACAACCAGATGATTATGTCATTGCCACTAATAAAATGATATCTGTAAGAGAATTCTGTGAGAAAGCATTTGCTCTAACGGGAATGGACTATAGAGAATATGTTGACATTGACGAAAGATATTACAGACCAGCGGAAGTAGATCAATTACTAGGTGACTATTCAAAAGCCAAAGAAAAACTTGGATGGGAACCAACAACTAGTGTTGACGAACTTATCAAGATGATGGTCGATCACGACTTCGAACTCGGACGGAAAGAGTTTATAATCCATTCACACCAGGCCCTAAATAAAGGTGGAGATTTTCATGCAGCCTAAATTATGTTTATCAATGATCGTAAAAAACGAAACGCACATTATCAAAGAATGCTTTGATACAATACATGATCAAATTGATTACTGGGTCATTGTTGATACGGGTTCTACTGATGGAACCCAAGAACTAATCAAAAACTATTTTGCAGAGAAGGGTATTCCCGGAGAACTCATCGAGCGTCCGTGGGTAAGTTTCGGACACAATAGAACAGAAGCCCTTCAACTATGCGATGGTAAAGCCGATTATATCTTCATGATCGATGCCGACGATTATCTCGAAGGTAAGTTTCCATTAGATCAAATTAAAGACGCAGATGGTTATGCCGTTCTAATGGGACGCGGCGATTTCTCTTGGTGGAGAACTCAGATCTTTAAAGCCAATTCTGGATGGAAGTACTATGGTGTGCTTCATGAATATCCAAGCATCGAAGGAAAGACTCCTAATATCCAAAGACTCAATGACGGATACCGAGTAGTTGCCCGTACTATGGGTGCAAGAAATGTTGGTATCGATCCAGTTGAAAAGTATAAGAAGGATGCAGAACTTCTAGAGAAAGCACTGATTGATGAGCCAGGAAATGTTCGTTATCAGTTCTATCTCGGGCAGAGTTACTTTGACTCTCATCAATGGGACAAAGCAGAAGAAGCATATGTTAAGCGCGTAGAGATGGGTGGATGGCCAGAAGAAATATATTACTCAATCTACCGAATTGCTATGTGTCGTGCGTTGCAGAATAAGCCTTGGGTTGAGATTCAACAAGCATTCCTTGATGCATATAACGCTCGCCCAACAAGAGCAGAACCATTCTATCAGATTGCTAGAGTCTATCGACTGAATGGTAAACCAGCACTATCTTATGCATTTGCCCGTATGGCTGCTGAGATTCCATATCCAAAGGATGACATTCTGTTTATCGATACTGATGTTTATCGTTATGGTATTTTGGATGAAATCGGAAGCACTGCTTTCTATGCTGGAAAGATCGAAGAAGGTTATAACGCTTGTAAGGCTCTAATTGATCGTAAACTCATACCAGAAAAAGAACTGGACAGAGTAAAGAATAATTTAAAGGAATATGAGCGACTAATTACTGAGATTAAAATGAAGCAATTAGAGACTAAAGCAGAAAAAAAGATCGAAAAGAAGGAAGAACAGAAGAAAGTTAAAGCCTTCAAGCAAAAAGAACGAGTTAGCCGATAACTAAATAGATTAGTTAGGAGCTAATCTATGTCAGCCAATTACGATATACCAGCAGAGCAAGGTTCAGATCTTTTCCTCCACATTCGCTATTTGGATGAAAATGGTACTCCTGTTGATCTAACCAATTACAAAGCAGAAATGCAAGTTCGCCGTTCATATGAAATGGATGGTGTTCTTGCTTTCTTCACCTCAAATCCCCGTGGTGCTACTATAGGCAATACTGGTGGTTATGGTGGTATAACCCTAAACTGTTCCGTTGACGGAGTAACTGGTTTTACTGGTGGTATCTTCCTAACAGGAACTGGAACTGGTATGGCTAATATGCCAATCGGTAAGTTTGTTTATGATCTCCGAATCCTAGGAACAACTGGTGGCGGTATTGTTAGAATGCTTGAAGGACGATTTGATTCTTCCCCGAGAGTAACCCGATGAAGATAGAACTAACAGAAAAGTATAAGATAGTAACCAGTAAGCAGGTTTACTCTTCTGGTAAGAAAGTTCTATCACTCATTATACAGAATAAATCTAGGAAGAAAATTCTTCACCCATAATGAAAAGTTTTTTTGATTATAATAAGAATGAACTCAAGGAAGAAATAAAGGGTTCTTCCAAGATTATTGTTAGCAAACCAATTGCTGGCGATAAGTTTGTTCTTTGCAATAATCAGTTTGGTTTGGATGCCGGAACAGTTGTTACAATAACAGAAGAGGTTGGAGATATACAGCAAGTTGGTTTTGGTCTATCTGTAGTTAACATAAACACACCAAAAGGGATACTAACACTACAGGGATCGACTAAACTAATTCAAGAATCTTTTAATCCATATGTTGAACCTGTAGTTCTTGAAGAAGAACCAAAGGTTGTTATCGTGAATAAAACAATTCAACAGAGAATTGTAGAAGAAGGAACCCCCGGTGAAAGAGGTTCAAAGGGCGAACAAGGTCCTCGTGGGTTTCAGGGTTCCGTTGGTGATCGTGGAGCAAAGGGAGACAAGGGAGATCAAGGAGAGAAGGGTGATACTGGTGAACAAGGTATCCCCGGAATTCAAGGTCCTCAGGGAGAACGCGGAGAGAAGGGCGAGCAAGGAGAGAAGGGTGATGTTGGTCCTCAAGGACTACAAGGTGAACCCGGATCTTCTGGTGAGCAAGGTAAGGATGGAAAGCCTGGTTCGCAAGGACCAAGGGGTGATCGTGGAGAACCGGGACTCAAAGGCGAACCCGGCTCCACTGGCGCGACCGGAGCAAAAGGTGAAAAAGGAGATAAAGGTGAAAATGGGCTTGCTGGCAAAGATGGTAAGAATGGTAAAGATGGAAAAGACGGTAAAGATGGAACCCCCGGAAAACCCGGAAAGCAAGGAGAGAAGGGTGATCAAGGAGAACCAGGACCCGCTGGTATTGTCTCTGCATCATATCCCCTTGTATATGACGCAAAAGCGCGTTCTTTAAGTTTTGATTCTACTAAGATTGAGAAGTTAATTACTTCTCTTTCGGGGACAAAGGGAACATTTGATCTTACTTCTCTTGGTGGTGGTGCTGTTGGAATTCAATTCAACAAAGCACAGATTATTAAATCAGTAAATGATATTAATTTTACTGGTGCTGGTGTCAATGTAGTTCGTAAGGGTAAGAATGTAGAAGTTCAGATTTCTGGTGTAAGCGGAGGAGATGGGGTTCCCGGTGGTAGTAATACACAAATACAATTTAACAATAATGGTTCTTTTGGTGCTTCATCTAATCTGACATTTCAAGCATCTGCTGCTGCCGGATCTAATGCAACAGCATCATATTTGGAATTTAATAATAGAGCAGGTATAAAGTTATATGAAAATTCTGATAATGGTAATAATTTTATTGGATTTTTGGCTCCATCTAACATAACAGACACAAGCGGAAGACTTTATGTGTTTCCTCAAGGAACTACTACTTTAAATAGTTTTCTTAGTCTGACATCAAGCAACAATGGAGTTTATACTTTATCTTGGGTAAAATCTGTTGCTGCTACAACTATTTCTGCTGATACTTCGATTAATCTAACTAATAACTCTTTTTTACAATTCACTGATGGTACAACTCAGGGAACTGCACCAAGTAGTTTTACAGAAGGATTAACTGGCCCAACTTCTCCGACACCGGGAGATCGTTGGTTTAGACCAGATGAAGGTATACTTTACACAGCCATTACTAATAACGGTAATGTTATATGGGTAGAACTTTGATAAATAGGAATACCAATGATAATAAACTTTCCTAGTAATCCAGATCCAGGCTATCCGTACACATTTAATAACATAACATGGGTATGGAATGGTTATGCTTGGGATAAAACAGAAGTTGCTGGTATATCGGGAAGTTATGTCAGTAAACTAAATGGTTTAAGTGGTGGTGTTACTTTAGCGGCTGGATCAAATATTACTCTAACTCCATCGGGTAATATAATTACAATTGGTTCAACTGGTGGTGGTACTGGTTCTGGTACAACAGGAGCCACCGGAGCAACTGGTGCCACTGGTGCTACTGGTGCTACTGGTAACAATGGAACCAACGGAATCAATGGTGCTACTGGTGCTACTGGTCCTGTTGGTCCTTATGTAATTTCTTTTAATGGTCTTACGGGTGCTGTAACTGGAGTTACCACTGGAACTGCAAATAACTTTATTGCATTGCAATCTTTTAGTAATGGTATTTCGGCTTCAGGTGGAATTACTTTTAATGGTATATTAAATATTGGCCAAATGTTATCTTATGCTGGTACAGATAATATTAAAATTGGTGAGTTGGCAGACTCAACTGTAGAAATAGGAAATTTAGATAATTCAGCTTACTTATCTGTTGAAGGTGATTCTGAATCAATTATATTAACTACTAATCAATTTTCAGTAACAGCAACAAATGTAGCTTTTAATAACTCCAATATAACAGGAAAGTTAGTAACATCTTTCAATGGATTAACTGGTGCAGTTCAAGGTGTGAGTAGTATTAGAGGTCTTACTGGTGCTGTTGGTTTGACCAACGGTTCTGGAATAGGTCTATCAGTTTCTGGAAAAACTCTGACTGTTTCAAATACTGGGGTACTGAATATTGACGGTAGTACTGGGGCTATTACAAATGTTGCTCGCACAAATGTTAATAATAATTTTACTGCATCTCAAGATATTTCTGCAGCTAATGGTTATTTAACAGTAAATGACACAAACAATTCGTATGCGATAAGTTTAACTCCAAGCACAAAAAAAATTACATTTAACGATAACGATTTTGGTACTAGTGTTCAATTATTTTTTAATGTTGTTGGAGATCAAGTATTAACATTTCCAGGTGATACAACAGTTTTAGCTGGTTTAGCTAGTACTCAAACTTTTACAGGAACTAATACGTTTGATTCTTTGACCAGATTTACTTCTGGTATATCTGCTGCGGGTGCTGTAACGCTTGCAGGAACCTTGCAGGGAACAACTGCAAACTTCACAGGTCTTGTGTCCTCTACTGTTGGTTTCTCTGGTGCAGCAACCAATCTTACAGGAAATGCAACTGGATTGACTGCTGGAACTTCAACCAGAATAATAGCCACTGCTACAAATTCTGCATCGACATTTTATCCAACCTTTGTTGGTGGTGCGGGAAACACAGGTCTTTTCATAGATCCAACCATTGGACCACTTTCGTATATTCCATCTACGGCTACTTTAAAACTTACTAATTTAGATCTTGGTCTTGGTGCGCTTACAATAAACTCAGGTGCAGTAACTGCTTCTGGTTTCTTTTACTTTATTGCATCTGGTGGAATTTATTTCCAAGATCCAACTTTAATTTCTATGGGCGATGTTGGTGCTGCTGCTGGAAAGACTTTATTTGAAGTTTATCCAGCAATTGGTTCGCGCTATGCATGCCTTTATAATTCTGATTTTGCCAACAATGCAACATTGATGGTGAATAGATCTACCCCTGTTGGCACTCACGCATTTGAAGCCAATAGAAGTGATGGTAAAGCAGTAAAATTAATTTATGGTGATACAGGTGGTGCTGCAACAAATTATGTTGATCTTGATGTTTCTTCTTCTGGAGATTTTACCATTACACCAAGTGGTGGAGATGTTACTGTATCTGGAAGATTGTATGCAAATAATATTGTCAATACAATAAATGGTCTTTCAGGTGGTGTAACTCTTTCTGCTGGTACAGGAATTACATTTAGCACAACCGGCAATACAATTACTATTAACTCTTCTGGTAGCGGTGCTGCTGTTGGGTTAGAACAAACATTCTTGTTTATGGGAGCATAAAAATATGGCAAATGTATACAAAGTTTTAGGTCAATCAAATCCTGCCGCAACAACACTTACAAGTCTGTATACAGTACCAGCAGCAACCTCTGCCGTTGCGTCTACTTTAGCAGTATGTAATATTGGAGTATCAACAAC
>Ga0181358_1000514_pt1 | contig 17209 bp, 29 predicted proteins | sample Fa13VDMM110SD_FD_130096 | JGI IMG/M metagenome (GOLD analysis project Ga0181358, IMG submission 130096) | Freshwater viral communities from Lake Michigan, USA - Fa13.VD.MM110.S.D | ecosystem: Environmental > Aquatic > Freshwater > Lake | place: USA: Michigan | collected 2013-09-24 | reverse complement strand
GTGGGTCATCGTTCATGATATCATTGGTCACTCTATCTCAACCGGACTGGGAGGTATAGGGGGAGGTTACTATTGGGACACTATCGCAGAATATATTCACGAGATCCTTCCTGCACACCTTCGACTCGGCCCGGTGGGTGACAAGCTTCCTGACGTCCTCGGCGCAATATTCACAGGGCAAGTAGACCGTGATGATGTGGATGGAGCGGTTCAAAAATACGTCATGGAGCTACGCGGGTTGAGGCCTCGCATCCCTGAGGAACATGAAAAAATTCGTCGTGAAGTCCGCGACATCGTCGAGAGACTATTTCAACACATCAAATACTGGAAGAACTCAATCATCCCTGGAAAACCGGAGCTGGTCACCCCATTCTAACACAAGTGTAACCGGATCATCTGCATGTTATAATCATGGTATGCAGAACGTGATAAAAGCTGGTGATCTCGTCAGGCTGCGCTGGGAATCTGCTTTTTCTGACGATGAGAGAGCAATGATTGGAATTGTTCTCGACACTGAGCATCACGCGGCCACGATTATGTGGGCCCCAGACATGCGCGTCCTGCGCGAGGGCGTCGGGGATGTTGAGGTGTTCGATGAACCTCGGTGACGTCGTCGTCGTAGTCAACTCAACCGAGGAGAAAATCGATGACGATATCCTCGGTCATACCGGAATGATCGTCGGAGCCGTCACACTCGAGGACGGCTATTGGATCAACAGTTGGTACGACCAGGATCTAGAAGCGGCGATGGGATTCGGAATGGAGAAACCCGTTGTAGACTAGCATCGTGTGAGTAATTTTACGCATGGTATGATCATAAAAATGACACAAAAGAACTTTGAGCCTAAACCCGGCGATCTCATCATGTTTGCCTATCCCAGCGACGATGCCCAAGATGATACGATCAGGGACAGCGACAGGGAGGCAGCACGCCTCGGTCTCATCATTCAGGTCCTCACGGCGTGCCCTAACGATCTAAGATACGGTGATGCGCTGCTGGTGCTGCATGAGGGGGCGCGGTGGTCCGTCCCCAGCGTCTGGTGCCGACCCATCAAGGAGAACGAATGAAAGTCTGGCACATCTCTGATACACATTCACAGCACGACCAGCTCACCATCCCTGACGGAATCGACACCGTCATCCACTCCGGCGATGCGACGAACTGGAAGGACCCGTACCGCAATGAGTCGGAGCTCCGGGCATTCATCGACTGGTTCTCCGCGCTCCCGGTTCCCAACAAGATCTTCGTCCCTGGCAATCACGACACGTCCCTTGAGAAGGGTCTCATCGCCCGTGCGACCATCGAGGGTCTTGGAATCCGTCTCCTCATCAATGAGGAGGTGACCATCGAGGGTCTTCGGGTCTGGGGAAGCCCATTCACACCACGCTACGGTGACTGGTCCTATATGAAGGATCGTGGGACGATCAACCGGATCTGGGACAACATCCCGGAGGGTCTCGACGTCCTCATCACCCATGGTCCCCCGTATGGGATTCTGGACGCCACCTACGACCACCACAACAAGGTGGAGCTGGTGGGCTGCAGCGCTCTCCGGAAGCGTGTTGCCAAGGCCCTCCCGCGGTTCATGCTCTTCGGGCATGTTCACTCCACCAAGGACATCCGGAATGCCGGCACCCGAACCGTCAACGGTCTTCTGACGGTCTTCAGCAATGGGTCCTGCTGCGACGATGGGCGGATGGGCACGGTGACGAGCCACGGAAACATCCTCGAGGTTGCATGACCTTCCTTGAGCAACTTCAATCTCATCGGGGTGGGCTCATCCGCTTGAAGGAGCTCTACTGGTACGGTGGTCGTGGCTGGGACAAGTCTCCTGATCAGATCTGCCTGCTCTTGGACACCGCCGCCCGCGCCCCCTGCGTCGCCCGCGCCCCCTCCGCGATGTCGGCCGACACCGCCACCGCCGCCGGGACCGCCGAAGCCGCCGCCCTGCTCCTCGTCGACGGGACCCCGCACTGGGTCTGGGTCGCCCAGGCAGACGTGGAGCTCCTATGAAACCCGGTGACCTTGTTCGAGTTGTCAAGCGAAACGAACGCCATGGCGGAAAGATTGCCGTTGTGATCGACGTCAGGGAGCAGAAAAGCACATTCGATGGGTCCACCATCGTCGAGATCTTGGATGTATTAATGGAGGGGGCGATCAGGACGAGTGTCCATAGCAGTTGGTTCGAGGCGATCGATGAGTGATTCACCCGTCATCTTCTACTTCGGGAACCTGCAACCTGTCCGTGCAGGTGATCTGCTCCGTGTGGTGAGCAACACCGGCTGGAGTCTCGGGGGCAAGCTCTTCCTTGTCATGGAGTCCTACGTGTTCCCAGACGGTTCACAAGATCCAAACTCAGTCAGCGGGATCATCGACGGTAGAGTGCGTCGCGTCTCCGTTAAAGATCTGGAGTTGATCGATGAAGCCGGGTGATCTCGTCAGGCTCTACGAACCCGGTCGAAGGGATTCGGATTTTTCAGTTGGCAATATTGACAGGAACTCACCGGGCTGGTCAGTTCCACCTGGCACCATAGCAATGATAACTGAAATAACACAGACTCGAGGAGATGGGATCATGTTCGATGTCGTCGTGGACGGAAAGGTGGGCTGGGTCTACGAGGAAGACTGCGAGGCGATAGATGACTAGGGGCCTAAGATTGCAGTATCTACCACTGGAGCATGAAAAGCTCAAGAATGAGATTCGTCATCTTAATGAAGCTCTTGATGCGAAGGACGAGCACATCGACACGCTAGGTGAGCTCATCGAACACCTCAAGAATTGCATCCAAAACGCGCCCTGCTTAGTCGCACATCCGGGTGAGGTAACATACGAATGCAGGACCGAAACACGCTGCAGGGTCTGCCGGTGGCGGAAGGAAGTGTCCGAGCAGCTGATCGATGAGTGGCATCTGACCGAGGGGATCTGGTGACACTTAGGTCGGGTCAATTGCGCATATGGATTGCACGAGACGAATTAGGTAGAATTCATGAGACAGAAATTGGAGACTCACATTTTATCGTTCTCTGCGATCCTTATGAGAATGAGAACGGCCAGAAAATAGTCAGATTACTTGAAAATGGTCAGATCTATGATTTTATCGATGCTGATCACACAGCGCACTGGTCAATGATCGTAAACGATTAATCCTCTAGGATAACGCATGATGGAAAAAAATTTTGTCACATGGCTGATCATGCTAGCAGTGCTGATCTGTGTCACAATTTGGGCTGATTCGTCGTTTGGATTCCAGTGTGAGCGTGAGATCTCATGCACGCCTAGCGCTGTAATCACGCCCTTTGCGGGTTTGAAGGAAATTTGCCTGTGTGATCTAGGTCATGGAAAATGGCGTCGAATTTTCATCACAACTAATGACCAATGACAATGTGATAAAGATAGGTGATCTTATCACCATCGTCGATGGCTGGCATGATTTTTCGTGTCAAGAAGGTGATATTGGAATATTCCTTGGATTTGTCGATATTCCTCGGACTCTAGGCGAAGGAGATCATGAAAATTACGACACCTTAGCCTGCATCTCAATGCATGACAAGATAATGATGGTTTCATCTGAAGCTATCAAACAGGTCGAGCAAAGTAAGACAGACTAATAGTTACAGCCTGATGACATGTCAGGAGGTAATATGTCAGTTATCAAGCTTGTACCAGTCGATCTCACGATCGCATCATCATATAGCAAGTCCGGTGGGTCAGGCGGTCCCAGAGCAAATCTGACGCCGCTCGCAAAGCTCGGTAAGGCTGGTGTTGCTCACCCTGAGATGGCACTCGCCCTCAAGGCCCTTTCTGATGCAGTTGCAGCACGTGGCGGAGATCTCAGGATCACTGAGTGCCATCGCGATGTAGCCGTCCAGCAGGCAGCAAGGACGAAGTATGACAACTGGGCGAAGGCCGGCAAGCCTTCGCCTGGCTCTGCAGCATGGAATGCAGCAACTATGAAGAATGCCTACGTTGCGCTTCCAGGGCGCTCAGGTCACAATGCAGGTCGCAGCATCGATGTCCATCTAGCAGCGCTCAAATTTCCTGGAGCTCCAGCAGACAAGCAGCTTGACGTTCTTTGGGAATGTGCTGTTCCACTTGGGTGGAAGCCTATCATAAAGACAGCCGACGAGGGAACAAAAGAAGCATGGCACCTTGATTTCTGGGGCGAGCTGAAGGGTGTCCTTGATCGTCTTGGTTATGAGCAGGCCGCGCTTTGTGGCGCGCTCCTCGTCGGCCACGGTGACCTCCAGGGATTCCCAGCTGTCGTTCAGGCACTTCTCTGTCGCGCCGGCTTCAACATTGGCAACATCGACGGCGCGCCCGGGCCCAAGAGTATCGCAGCTCTCGCTCAGGCATTGAAGATCACTGAGGCTGACGCAAAGGCGAAGGTGACTGCGAAGGATGAATCGATCTTTGCTCCCCTACTAGCGTTACCAGCATTGTAAAATTCGAACACCTCACTTATAATTTAAGTGAGGTGTTTTGATGACATTGAAGCAATATCAAGATCGAGCTCGTGTCACAGCAATCTATCCTAAGGCACAGTCAATCATCTACCCTGCACTTGGCTTAGCAGGTGAGGCAGGTGAGGTTGCTGAGAAAATCAAGAAGTGGATCCGTGACGGAAATCTTGACCGAGATGCCATTGCAAAGGAGCTGGGCGATGTCTTGTGGTACATCGCCGCAATGGCGACCGATCTTGACCTGGATCTAGACCGGATTGCCGATATGAACATTCAAAAACTGGCAGACAGAGAGATGCGAGGAAAAATAAGGGGGTCAGGTGACGACAGGTGAGATATGTATGTTACGGCTTGGAGCTTGTCTAGATGTCTCTAAATAATCCTGTTCTAGGTGAAGGATACGTTCCTGCATATCAGATCTCACCTGTCCCATATGTGACTGCCTCTAACGTCGCGTTGGGTGCGACAAAATCATATCAATTCCCATTTGTGACAAAATCGATCTTTGTGCAGAATACAGCACCTGCAGCAAATGTCATAGCTGTTGCGTTCACACAGAACGGGCTGCTACCCATAAATTCAAACTTTCTTGTCCTAAGCGGCGGTCAATCACTATCAGAAGACCTTAGAGTTTCTGCACTATTCATCTCAGGTGCAGCAGGTTCTCCAACATTTAGCCTCCTAGCAGGACTCACAAACATACCCGTTAAGAACTTCCTCACTGTCACTGGATCTAACGGATATGCCGCAGTAGGTTAGCATACTTTTCTAGTATCTGATTTTCAAATGTGAGAGTCATTTATAGATGTCTGAACTGTGCGATGTGGGACAAATTAGAAAGTTTCACTGTAATTCATCAAGCGCGGTCTGTCTATTGATTGTGAGAAAATATCGTCTAGGGGGTGAGACGAGAGTTGAGTTCATGATCAATGGAAGGTTACAGGAGATGTCTGAGTTTCACATGATTCTTGAGACTTCACTGATAAGTTGATGTATCGTCACTCTCGTGTTAATGACATGATCGCCTGTTTCACAGTTGGATCGATCGTGAGATTCGCAGGCGATGACTGGCTAGATGACCTAAAAGGCAGTCTGGGCATCATCATGTCGCATGAAGGTGATAATGTGAATACGATGTTGAACATCCTTGTGCAAGCCAAGATTCTAAAACTACCAATATCAGATTTTCAGCCATTTGAGTTGGAGATCATACAACAATGCTGAGTGTAGGTCAGATCAGACGTTGGCGATCAGAGGCAGGATATTATTCTGGAATTTTTATGATTTTAGAATTGAATCATCACAAAGGCGCAGCTTATGCAAACATCCTCATTGATGGAAATGTGAGATATTTTGTGTGGTCTAACATCATCGAATCAAGTTCAGGACTGTTATAGATGATGAAAAAAGGTGAACTGATCAGGATAGTCTCGAAGAAATACAACACGCGCAGATTTGTGACCGTTGAATCACTGCACGACGATGAATCATTCATCGAAGTGCCAACTGACACAATAGCGCTGTTTTTGGGCTCGCACAAGGCTACATGCGTCGCCGTATACGTTCAGGGATTTATAGGTTGGGTCTATGGAGATGAGTGGGAATCAATTGAGAATGATAATTAAGAGTAAGATGGAGGGCGCTCTTGGCACTCATAGGAACAATCTCAGGAAGCGTCGGGGCAAGTGGCGCTCTGACTTCTACCACGGCAATATCAGGTACGCTAATCATTGCTGACGCACCTCCTGGAGGTTACCCAACTCTTGCGCCAGGTGTCAAGCTCTTCGTCTCTGGAAATAAGACACAGCTCGGTGCCGCCACCCCCAATGCGATCTTCGGATGTGACACTTTCGTCTCCGGCGCATTTGGAACTGACAGCTACTTCCAGATGAAGCCGGTTGCCACTCTCCGGATCCCGACGAGCACGACCGCGAGCTACATCTACACCTCGGGTTCCACCAACGACCTGTACTTCACCCAGTACAGAGATCCCTACACGAACACCACCCGTCTTCGCTGGCTTGAAGGCGTTCTTACAACTGGTCTACTTCACGGCGGTATTGTCTCAACAGCGAACGGAACGACGACGTTCAGCGTGACGGCTGGTTCTGGTCTGATTGTGACACCCAATGCCACGACCACCGAAGATCCTTATCCAACCACAGCTTTAGTCGAATGGCCCGCTTTCACGAGCTCCTCACTTCTGTACTCGGGATCGGCACAGGTCAGCTATATCACGATCAACGCATCGAGTGAGCTGGTGCAGCTCAACACACCACCCACGCTGGCGCAGTTCAAGGATAGGATCGTCCTCGGACGTGTCCTTCACCAGACGGGTTCGGTTACGAATGGGGCGGTCAATGCACCCGCGGTGGCGTTCTCCACCGCTGCCAACATCTTTGACTTCGTCAGACCCTTTGGACCACTAAAGGTCAGCGGCCACCTCCTCGCGGCAAGTGGATCGACCCTGGGGCTCACGAAGACGGCTGGTGATTCATACGCTGAGGGTCGTAACTACTCTTTCGATCCTTCAAGCCCCAACACGATCCTCTCGACAGATGATCCTGCCTTGGTCAACTCCAAGATCTACTACCAATACGTCAGCGGATCTACCACAGTCACCAACACGGGCACCGGAAACGCTGGATTCACGGTCATCGATCCGGCTCAGTACAACAACAACGGCGCTCTCGCAGCCGTCGCAAACTCGGAGTGGACCAACCAGCGTGTCTACTGGTTCCCAAGATCGGTGAACAGGGCGCTATTCGTCTACTACGGTGTGGCAAAATATGCCACTCTTGACGACGCAGTGGCATCAATCATCTCTGAGGCTTTCGTTGAGGGAAGTAACACGAAAGATTCTGCGATCTTTGTCGGTGCGGTGAGTGTGAGAGGGAATGAGACAAACCTTTCCGACACAGTCAACGCGAAGATCACTCAGGCAGGACTATCCAGATCGTCTTTCGGTGGCGGAGGTGGAGGCGGCACTACACCTCCGGCGGGATCAACGACGCAGGTCCAGTTCAATGATGCAGGGGCTTTCGGCGGATCCGCAAACTTCACCTTCAACAACATCACGAATGCGCTGACAGTTACGGGAGGCATCACCGGTTCCAACCTTCGACTCACGGGAGACGCTGAGGTGTCAGGAAGCTTTTCCGTCAGTGGAACAATCACAGCATTGACAGGTGCGATTTCATTTGTAACAGGGACACATGTCAAGTCAAACGTCTTCAGCTCAGGACTTTTCACTCTGACAGATGGCCCAACAATCAGCTGGGATCTCTTCTCAGGTTCAGTTGCGCAAGTCACACTTGCAGGATTGAGATCGCTAAATGCTCCCATTAATCAGAGCCCAGGTGCTGCCTACACGCTCATTGTAAAGCAAGACGGCACTGGAAACAGAACGCTGGCTTTTGATGCTACCTACAAATTTCCTGGAAGCACTGATCCCGTCATCACGACAGCGTCTAATGCGATCGACATCGTCTCGTTCATCTCAGACGGGACAAACATGTACGGATCATTTGTCCAAAATTTCGGATAGCAAGAATGCCAGTTATTTTCTCAATCTTTGCAGATAGGCGCCCTGTGTCTGTAATAGCATCGGGCATCTACATGTACTACACACTTGATCTAAAGACCTGGTACAGATCGAGGCTTACCACATCTTTGACCGCTATCGGCGCTGCTTACGATCCAAGCAACGACCTCTACGCAGTGTCTATCCAGACTACATCACCTGGATCTGTCATTGAGACGACAGGTCAAGGATTCCTGTCCAACTTCAACTCAAGAAACAGCGGCGCGTGGAGAAGCATAGGCGCGAGGTCAAGAAATGCATCAGCGTTGATGCGATATGCAAATGACAACTGGTTCATCTGCGACACATCGTTCATCTCAAAAATTCCTGTCAAGTCAACTGCAGGAACATTCAGCACGGTGTCGAGCATAGTCTTCACTGACGTCGCGTACAGCTCTCCTACAGGACGTTACCTTTTCTCAGGGTCTGGAACAGTCAGGCACACGACCGACTTATCCACATTCACAAGCGTGGCAGTGGGTTTCGGGTCCTCACCCGTCACAACGTTACTAGCAGTCGGGAGTGGAGGTAGGATTGTTGTTGGAGGTGAGGCATTGGGAGGCGTTGGTAGAATATCAACAACAGATAACGGCGGAACGTCCTGGACCAATAGAACTATCGCTGGCACTAGAGTTCGTTCCCTGTCCTATTTAAGCCAGCTTGGCCTCTATGTTGTAGCAAATCAGTCCGGCGAGATATACACGTCGTCTGATGCTGTCACGTGGACGATTCGAGCAACGATGTCAGCAGGCGTGTCAGTCTACACGTTAGGCTACAGCAACAAGATGAAAGTCGCCTACGCTATCGACCAACGCCTCAACACTTATGTCTCCTCCGATGGACTGACTTGGAGTGATAATGGTGCCCGCATCTCCGGATTTGAACTCTCAACATTCCTCGCAACGAGGGGGGCTGCTGTCTCATGACAAAAATAGACCAGTCTCAATTTGAGCTTCTCTACTCTGAACACCTTCTTGCTTGGAACGAGATCAATCCAGACCCGACATCGCCTGGTGCTCTACTCCACCTGACTTTCTGCGATCTATCTGGGCTTGATATGTCGTCAAGAGATCTACGATCATGTCACCTGATCTCATGCAACCTGAGCAGCTGCAATTTCTCTGGGTCTGATATATCTCATTCAGAGCTTACAGGTTCCAATCTCACGGGTGTCAATATGGCAGGCGTCATTGATGAAGGAACTGACTATAGCGACTGTGTGAGTTAAAGGAGACAAATGGCACTTATCGGTACAATATCAGGAAGCAATGCTACGGTTTCGGGAAGTCTCACGGTCACTGGCAGCACAACAGTGGGTGCGGTCGTTGAGAATCTCATCAACAGTGTGGGGGGCACGGGAACAGTAGCTTTCGACACATCGAAGCAGGGAATCTTCTATGTCAACAGGCCCGCAGGCATCATCACGGCAAACTTCACGAACGTGCCGACAGCAGACCTTAAGGTCATCACGCCCACTGTCATCTTCTCGCAGAGCTCCCCGGCATATTCCATCACGGCAATTCAGATCGACGGAGCTGCGCAGACTCTGAACTGGGCAAACAACACGACGCCCACCGCAACGGCGAACAAGCAGGACGTCTTCGGGTTCAGCCTCATCAGGTCAGGATCAACGTGGAAAGTCCTCGGCCAGATGAGCACATACGGATGATCTGATGTACGGTAGAATGGCAGGTTTCGCAGGACCCATCTCGCCACGACCCGTGCCGGGTGTCGTCTACTCCGCTGGTCTGTACCGTACGACCTACTCGAGCTACTTCGCTGACGTCGTCAGTTTCTTCGCTACCGCCACAGCCACTGCCACTCTTGTCCAGACGACTGTCATCGAAGAGCCAAACACCGATGACGGATCATCCTTCAGCATGCAATGGCTCGGATATTTCAGGCCCACGACAACTGAGACCTACACGTTCTTCCTGAATTCTGACGATGCATCGTACCTGTGGATAGGAAGCAACGCGCTCTCCGGATTCTCAACAGCTAATGCGACCATCAACAACGGCGGTCTACATGGACCAGTTGAGGTCTCAGGGACTGCCGCCCTCACAGCCGGTGTCTATTATCCTATCCGGATCCAGTTCGGCGAGCAGGGCGGAGGAGACGTCATGTTTTTCAACCACTCGACTCCCACAATCGGCAAGACCACCAACGTGACAGGAAAGGTCTTCTACAACCCAGCAACCAGCGGGTTCTAAATGATCAAAGAACTGCTTAGAGACGAAGCGGGTCAGTCCACCGGCGAGTACGTGCGCCTCACCAGCGTGATCGTCATCTCGATCGTCGCGGAGAAGATCCTGTCGGACGGCAAGCTCGGACGCGTCGGAACTACTCGATAGCATGACGAGGCGTTAGTTTCTCTTTAACACAGGTTGTGTCTGTTGATTTTTTTAGATTGACCATATATCACCATAGAGAATAAATTTCCTGTGAACAGACACATCCTGGTTTAAACTGTCGTTATGCTAGAAGAATAACATCAATGAGCATCGTGAATTACGTAAGCAGTGTGTTGATCTCGACCCACGAATTCAAGGTGGGCGACATGGTGCGTCGAAGGCGTTGGTCAGACACGCTATCTGATTGGGATGATGCTGGTGAGCCGCCTTATGTTGTCATTGATGTTATACGAATTGACGAGAATCATGGCGGCAAGAGCATGTTAAGAAATGATCTCAAACTTATGGATTACAGAGGTAAGATAAGTCTGTATCCTTCGATCATATTCTCTCCCGTGTGATGAGACCCGAGATCGTGTAAAATACAATAACGCATATTATAGTGTGAGCACCATGTCATCTAATCAAAAGTCGATCGAACAGAAGTTCAGAAAACTATCTGACATCGAGCACGTTCTTCTACGACCAGGAATGTACGTAGGCTCGACAAAGATCAGAGATGATGAAGTGTGGTTGCTAAGTGATGAGAAATCGCTTGTCAAGCGTAAGGTCACTTACAATCCTGCATTCCTGAAGATCTTTGATGAGATCGTCTCAAATTCTGTCGATGAGCACAGAAGAAATCCCAAATTGAATGAGATAAGAGTAAAAATTGACGCCGAAAAAGGCTCGATCAGCGTTTGGGATAATGGAGGAATACCTGTCGTGATTCATGCAGATCACGGCGAGTGGATCCCAGAGATGATCTTCAGCAACCTAAAGGCAGGATCAAACTTCAATGATGATGAAGAGCGCCTGGTCGCAGGAACAAACGGTGTCGGATCTACACTGACAAACATCTTCTCGACGACCTTCAGGATTCGGACATGCGACGGGAGTAATGCCTTTGAGCAGGTATTCTCTCAAAACATGAGAGACAGGACAGAGCCCAAGATCGTCAAGTGGAAAGAAAATTTCACAGAGATATTTTTCATTCCCGATGTTTCTCGTTTCGACATGACCGCGATCGACGAAGATCATGTCCAGATGATGAGAAAACGCTGTCTTGATCTCTCTGCTTGCAATCCCAAGCTTAAGATCAAGTTCAATAATGAGATCTTCAAGTTCACATCATTCAAGGAATATTGCGCGCTCTTCTCTGATAAGGTTGTCTATGAGGAGATCGATCGATGGCGCATTGGATTTCTCCCATCTAACGGCTCATTCGAGCAGGTCTCATTCGTCAATGCTGTTGAGACCCGAGATGGAGGAACTCATGTCGACTATGTCACGCAGCAGGCCGTCGAATGGATCCGCGAACGAGTCAGGAAGAAGCACAAGGTCGATCTTCGTCCATCTGAGATACGAAATCACTTCTTTGTCCTCGTTCAGTCTGACATCGTGAATCCAGCATTCTCCTCACAGACCAAGGAGAAGCTGATCACAGAACCTAGAGACTTCGGGTCAAAGTGCGAGATCTCTGATAAGATGCTAAAGCTCATCTTTGAGTCAGAAGTCGTTCAACGAATCCTTGATTGGGCACAGCAGAAAGCGCTTGCTGACGAGCGTAAGCAACTCCGTGAACTCAACAAGAACCTGGCAAAGGGCAAGGTCCTTAAGCTCATTGATGCAAAAGCGCGAGCAATGAGGCACAACTGCACTCTTGCCCTGTTCGAGGGTGACAGCGCATCGTCAGCTTTTAGAAAGTACAGAAATCCTGACTCTCAAGGGGCATTTCCTTTGCGAGGAAAATTCGTCAATGTCGCAGAAGTCCCATCTGCAAAGGTGATCCAAAATCAAGAAGTCAAGGATCTGCTGACAGCTATCGGACTTAGGATGGGCGAAGAGCCAAAAGATCTCAGGTACGGTAAAGTCCTCATCTACTCAGACGCAGATCCTGACGGTGACTCCATCGCAGGACTTTTAATCAACTTCTTCGGACGTTACTGGCCTGAGATGTTCGCTCAGGGTAGAATTTGTCGTGTGATGACGCCACTTGTCGTAGCAAAGAAGAAGGACCAGAAGATGTGGTTCTATACATCTGCTGAATTTGACGCGTGGCAGTCAAAGCAGAAAGACATTGATAAGTGGGACATTGCCTACAAGAAGGGCCTCGCGGCGCTTGAAGATGATGAGTACAGAGAGATCATCCAGAATCCAAATCTCTTTGAAGTAAGACTCGAACAGAACTACAAGAAAATTCTCGATGCTTGGTTTGGTCCTGACCCATCAATCAGGAAGATCAAGATCATGGGAACACAGAACAACAACGAGGCTGACGATGAGCGATCTGATGCAGGAAGAGAAGAAGACACCACAGCGGTCGCTTGATGACTTCTTCAATAATGAGTACCTTAACTACGCGAAGTATGTTGTTGAGAATCGTGCGATCCCGTCAGTGATTGACGGATTCAAACCGACACAACGAAAGGTCGCACATGTTGCCAACAAGGTCTGGAAGACAGGCAGTGAAAAGCCACTAAAAGTCTTCCAGCTTGCAGGTACTGTTGCTGCAAATGCATATTATCATCACGGCAATGCTTCGCTTGAAGGATCAATCATCGGTATGGCGCAGGACTTCAAGAGTTCGATGCCCATATTTCAAGGCATCGGCCAGTTTGGAAGCCTTCGTTCTCCCGAGGCGGGTGCACCTCGCTATGTGGGTGTGAAGTTCAACGAGAACTTCAGGCTCCTCTACAAGGACTTTGAACTAACGACGCCCCAGTTCGAGGAAGGCGAGGAGATTGAACCTCACTACTTCCTTCCCATCATCCCTACAGTCCTGCTCAACGGCGGATCTGGCATCGCGGTTGGCTTCGCGACGAACATCCTCAACAGGCATCCTCTAGACCTGATCGATGCATGTGTAGATGTCTTAGATGGTGAGAAGGTTCGGCACCTCAAGCCTTGGATCAAGGGTTTTAGTGGGACGTTTGATGTTTCACCTGATAATGCAAAAGGTTGGGTGATACGTGGAATCTACGATGTGAAGAATACTTCAACTGTAGAGATCACAGAGATACCACCCTCGTACACGTATGAGAAGTACGAGTCAATCTTGGACGGTCTTGTCGAAAGAGGTGTGCTTCACAGCTATGATGACCACTCTTCTGGTAATATTCACTACGTCTTGAAATTTCCTCGACAGACTTTGGCTGATCTGCAATCCAGGAAGAAGCTTGATGATGTCTTGAGGATGCAAGAAAAAGAAGGTGAAAACTTCACAACGCTTGATGAAAATGGAAAACTCAAGGTCTTCAATAATGCAGGCCAAATCGTTGAATACTTTGTGAATCTTCGACTGAAGTACTACGATCTTCGCAAGCAATTCCTGATCAAGGAACTTGAATCAGAATTGAAGAATCTTGACAATCGTGCAAGATTCATCAAATCGATCCTTGATAGGCAGATTGTCGTCAATGGCGCAAAGAAGAATGACCTGATCAAGGTCATGGATGGCATGGGATTTGATAAACAGGATGACTCATACGATTATCTTCTCACGATGCACATCCAGACATTGACTCTTGAGAAATACGAGGAACTTACCAAGAAAGTCCAAGCGAGAGAGAAAGAGCTGGACAAGGTCAAGAAAACAACTCCTGAGAAGATGTACAGAGAAGATCTGACCCAGCTCAAAAATCATGTTCAAAAGTCATTTACAAAGCCGCACCGTGTGTCAATAGGTCGATAGTTATCTCTAGAGACAGATAACATGTCGATCACACCCGCCTATGTTGCAGCGCGTAGGGCATGGTTGCTTGGCAACAGCAACCCATTAGTGCAAAAGTGTGTCTACCGCATGGAAGCATTTGAGAAGCTTATGACTGAAGGAAACTGGGATCTTGTGACACCATTTTCTGTTAGAAATGTCAAGGTAACCTAAAACATGTCAGGAGTGAACATGACAGCTATAATAATCGCAGCGCTCTGTGGATTGATCATTGGTGGTGCTGCTGTCGGAGGCGTCGCGCTCAAGGCGGGCAACGATCGTGACAAGATCATTCAAGAAGCTGCCGCGGTCGCTGGGACCAAGGCAGCAAGTGAAGTCGTTGATGATCTCACAAAGCCAGCAAACAACCTCACAGCACCTGATCTCTTGAAGGTTGCATGCTCTGCTGAACACATCGATAAGCACGGCGATCTCTTATGTCGTGAGATGTTCTGTAGAATGCAGAGCCGCGGTATCGATGCAAAAACCTCAGGTGTTGAGTGCGAACAGGTCTCTAATGTGAGCAACAAGAAGACGATGATGAAGATCTGTGATGCATTTCCTGAGCCTGAGAAGCAGGAATCTTGTTACGATTTCTTTGACAAGAGAATCTGATGTTTTGGATTCTCCCCGCCATTGCGTGCTTTCTTGTGCTAAAGCGTCTTATCCCAATTCTAACAGATCCATATGTTACTCTTTTTTAGTTACTGATACAACTCTGACATACTTGTCGAGTGCCGCCTGACCCAGGATGTACCCGATGTCGACAAATGCCGCTGCTGTGATTGTCGACACGACGACAAAGTCAGATGCAGACTTTGAGATCATCCACAAGAGCAGAATTTTAGTGCTCACACTGGATAACAGGTAAGCTAAAAACTTCTTCGATTGAAGAGGCGCCTTCTCGATATCTTTGATCACGCTCATGGATGTGCCTGCTTAGAATGTAAATATCATCGATCAAACTATTGTGATGCACTTCAAGAATTTTCAAGTCACGACATGATAGTTAAATTGTCTGCATCGATAGGAAAATCATGTCAAGATTGCGTGAGCTGATTAGAGAAATGGCAGATCACGATGCCAGGTTTAATGGCCCATACATAAATGCGTCGGTATCTGCCCGTGATTTACTGGACAACAAGTTTCAGATAGAAGATCTGCTTGAGGAAGTGGGAGTTGTTATTGGAAAATTCACATGGGAATACCCAATTCCATCATCACTTCTCACATCTGATGAGAGGATCTTTGTATTTCCTGGAAATTTGTTAGTAAAGGGCATCTATAAAGCAATGCGGGTAGGTGATAGAATAGGCGTCTTTGTAACATTCAAAGATGAACTTGGAAATACTGGCTCCAGCGATGCGCTGAGCTACGAAGATGCCGGTAAATTTACAGAAGATGCTATAAAGACCGCTGTGAGAAGCTACTACGGCCGGCGCATGGATGAAACCCTCGCGGCTTTGAGAGAATCAAAGCGGGCTTGAGGTTGATGAAGCACAAGACGGTAGATATAATTTTCATGAAAAAGGCAAATAGAACAAATACGTAGTAGTATTACTACACGAGGACTTGCAACTAGGTCATGATCAGGTTTGATTCAGTAGAAGATGTCGATTCAAATGAAGATGCTCCAATGATCACATGCCAGATACACGGTGAATATCCTGCTTCCTTAAAAAGTTACGGATGTCCTGACTGCGCAGAAGAAGCGTTTGATGATGAAGAGCTTGACGACTGGAAGGATCGACAGGCGCGTAGGACACCACCCAAGTAAGGAATGTCATGGCACTATCAGCAGCAGTTCTTGCAGAACTAATCAAGTCTAAGTCCGCTGTGAAGCAAGCAGATCCAGCTGCACCTGAAGGCTGGTTTGTTGACATCCTCGCTGAGGCGATCGTCGAACACATCACGACACAAGCCCAGGTCGTCGTTGTGTCGGTGTCAGGTGTCACGACAGGCCCAAGTGTCTCAGGACCAGGAACTGGAACCATCGTCTAGTACGAGATTCGAATTAACCCGTGTAAATTCGAATCGAATTCGTATAATAGGTTTGTGGCACACCAATAAACAAGGTGTATCACAAATGGGACCGTAGCTCAGTAGGTAGAGCACCGGACTTTTAATCCGAGGGTCTCGGGTTCGATTCCCGACGGTCCCACCACTTTGCCGCGATGGTGGAATGGTAGACACAGGAGATTCAAAATCTCCCATTCATATATGAATATGCGGGTTCGAGTCCCGCTCGCGGCACCACATCTATATGACATGCACACACCAGAACAAATCGAAGTCTTACAAGGACATTATCTGTCCTGTCGGCGATTGCTTGAAGTAGGCCTTGTCGCAGAGACTTTTGCGCAGAAGGCATTCGAAGAAGCAATCGGTGGAGTCTTGCGAGAAGATGCATGGAAGCCTACACACATCTCTTATGCAGCAGCACACGCCGCAATCAAAGGCGATCAAAAGCTCCAGAGAGCGCATGGCGTCATTCCAGGCCGTCTAGATCGATACGTTAGGACAATGTCGATCTTGAAGAGTCCCATCAAAGAATTTGATGCCTGGTGGAATTTTTTCCTCCAGAATGATCGCACGGTGATCTTGACACGTTCTGAGCACTCGTCGGGTGTTGCTTATAAAGAGTCTGAACTAATCTTACTTCCAGAACCAGAACACCAGTTGTTTACATCATCTGGTTACAGTTTTAAGTTACGCAAGAAGAAAGAGATCCTGTGGATCGAAAATCATTTAATGAAATTGTCCTCGTAGCTCAGCTGGATAGAGCAATCGCTTCCTAAGCGATAGGTCACAGGTTCGAATCCTGTCGTGGACGCCATTTTGAACATGGACGGCGGGTGTACAGTATACCACGTAAGTGGGGAGCACAGCTGAACCGGGACTGATGACGCTGTACGGGCTCCGGGTCTCCATGTTCTTTCTTTCAAATTGCGGGCATGGCATATGGGTTGTGCACCAGCCTTCCAAGCTGGATAACCGGGTTCGAATCCCGGTGCCCGCTCCACTTTATTCCCGATTAGCTCAGTTGGTTAGAGCAACGG
>Ga0181358_1000511_pt1 | contig 17251 bp, 11 predicted proteins | sample Fa13VDMM110SD_FD_130096 | JGI IMG/M metagenome (GOLD analysis project Ga0181358, IMG submission 130096) | Freshwater viral communities from Lake Michigan, USA - Fa13.VD.MM110.S.D | ecosystem: Environmental > Aquatic > Freshwater > Lake | place: USA: Michigan | collected 2013-09-24 | reverse complement strand
AGCAGAATTTGAGATTATAAAAGGTGCGCCAGTAGAAACCTTAAGGAAATTTAAACAAATGGTATTAGAAGTGCATAATTACTTTGGTAATATTGATGAAATAACAGATAAATTAATGAATAGCGGCTTTGATATAGTCTATAGCCCTAATCCTATAGTAAAATTTGAATTTAGAGACTCTATAAAAATGCTAAAATGTATAAGAAATAATAGATAATAAATATTATTTTTGGGTTTATTTAATGTAATAATATTTGATTTATATAGTGTAATATCTATTATATGACCAATAAAATTGTAGACGTTGCAGACGAAGTATATCGTGAATTAGGCGAACCAGCAGATATAAGTATTGCTTCAATAGCTTACTGGCTGCGAACTAATATAGGAAAATTAAATGTGCTATTAGGTAAACCATATTTAATTAGCGATACTAACTTAGAAATATATAGTTCAGACGAAACAAAAGACCCTTTTGGTATTAATGAAAAAACCATATTCAAAAAAATATACACAGTATATTACTACGAGCGTCTTTTTCGTAATGCTCTTGGTGCAGCTAGCACAGATAGCACAATTGAAATAGATCAAAATGGTTTCAGAGCAAAAAGAGTTAATAAAAATGAACTAGCTAAAACTTACTCAGATCTCAAAAAACAATCAGATGAAGCACTCAAAATGTTACTTGATAAATATGAACTCAATGCAGTTACTCCTCTTCAAGTTGCTGGAGATGATACAATCGAAGCTCCAGGCAGATCTTATAGCTATAGTAGAAATATAGAAAGTTTATAAACTTATGGCAAGCTTTATATCAGCAAATGATGAAGCTTGGTTTTCTGAATCAGCAACTCAATGGTTTGATACATTCAAAAGACTTATTACTGTTCACAAAGAGCCAATTAAAAAAATTAAAAATAACACAAATACTCAACTATTTGGTTATGGTCAAAATGGACAAGCAACTTCTCAGCAAGTAGAATACATTCCACGAAGTCAAGATTTTTACGCTGTTCTAAAATATAATAACAATCAAGATTTAAATTTAATAGCAGATATCAACGCTTATGTTGCAAGTCAAAATTACGTAACAATGATTGTAGATTCTATTGCTAGAGATTATATATCAAAAGAAAAAACAGAAAAAATTGTATTTGACGGAAAATCTTTTAATGTTATATCTAGTGGAACAGTAAAATATTATTTTACAAAACAATATTACGAATTCATTATAAAGGAGATAACATAATGCCTGTGTCTATAAATAGATCAGTTCTAATGAAGTCTTTAAAAACTTTTGATCTTTCTTCGCTAAAAGACCAGGCCCTTCAACAAGCTCAAAATGAAATGAGCAAAATAAAACAAGAACTTTTAGAAGATTATAATGATCATCCTGTTACTAAAGAATTAGAAGCTGGCGCTGATTCAGAAAATATTTCTCAAACTCTAAATGGAATTGGAAATTTAACAACTTATATAGGATTTCAAGAAGGATCTAATCCAACAGAACCAGTAAGAAATAAATTAAAAACAGTAAGTTTAAATCCTAAAGGAAAAGTTTCTGATAATGATTCTAATTTATCTTTTGAATTTGAGGTTATTGCTCCTTCAATTGAAGAAATTGAAGCAGTTGGATCTTTGCCGTTTGAACAAGGAAATAGTTGGATTAGAGGAATAGAAAATGGCATATCTGGATTTGGAGCATATATTTATGGTAGAATGTTTAAAAATAGTAGATCAGGAAAAGGACTACAAGGAAGAAGAACTTTTAGACAAGGCAACTTTAGACCCGTATCATATATGAACGAGATAATGAATAAATTCTATTCAAAAATTAAAAAATGAAACCTCAAGTTGATAACATAGTAATGTCGAATATGCTTCTTTGGCTAGATAATCAAATATTATCTAAAGGTGAAGCTTATACTAATTATTCTGGTAATTTTTATCCAGTTGATAGTTTAGTTAATGGATTTTATACTTATGGTTTACCATTTAAGCAAGTTGTAGCAGATGCATCTATTAATGGTGCTAATTTAATGTCTGGCATATATTTGAATGGCACATATATAAATCCAGGAACTAGTGGATTTTCTGGTATTAACCCAAATGTAGGATACGCTTTCTTTTCTTCTGATCCAGCTGGTAGTGGAATAAGTGGTAACTATGCTGTGAAAGATTTTAATATATATTTAACTAGTTTAGCTGAAGAACAATTAATATTTGAAACAAAATTTGAAATTAACCCTAAAGTAACGCAAAATCCTACTGGAATATCCACTTCAGCATTAACTTATCCAGCTATATTTTTAAAAAACAATGGTGGTCAAAATAAACCATTTGCTTTAGGTGGTCAAGATGAAACTTTATTACAAGTAAGAGCAATAGTAATGGCAGATAATTTGTTCTCTTTGGACGCAGTTTGCTCCATTTTAAGAGATACAGCCAGAAAAAATATGCCTTTAATATCACAAAGCAATATGCCTTTTGATAATTATGGTATAACCAAGAATAATAATTTTAATTATATTAATCTTGTTTCTGGTATAGTTAATCCAAATTTAATCTATGTTAAAACTGTCAACGTTAGTAAAATTATACCCTATAGGTACGAATATCAGAATAACGTTAATCCAGAGATATTTAGTGCTTTTGTGGACTTTGAACTATCAGATTTCAGATATCCACATGCATAATTATTTCTCTTTGCTTTAAAAACAATGTAATAAACAGTATAACTTAAGGAGAATTTTTATATGCCAAGAAAAAGAGTAATTTATCAATCAGAAGCAGTTTTTGTAGGACCAAGTGGAGGTGGTGCAACTGGAGTAGGTGGAGCACCTCTACCCGCTACTTATGCTTTAAGCAAACAACTAACCCGCGTACAAAGCGCAAACTATAGTTTTAATATCGCTAGACAAAATGTAAATCAATTTGGCCAAATCGGTGCAATTGATCAAGTTATTCTTGAAGCTCCAACAGTTAGTTTAGATTTTTCTTACTATGCAAATTCTGGCGAAAACGAAGCAACCTTAGGTTTAGCCGTAGATTCAAGTTCTGCTGGAAATACTGTTCCAGCACTTAGAAATATTCTTAGTGGTGGAGCAAACGGTCAAGATACAAAAAATTATTACATCGTAGTTGCTCCAGAAGGAACAGATGCTAATTTACATGAAGCCGATGTAACTGGAAATGGAAAAGTTATTGGAATTGGAAATGCAGGATTAACTTCTTATAGTATTAATGCTGCAGTAGGAAGTTTCCCAACCGTTTCAGTTTCAGCTGAAGGCTTGAATATGAGATTCTACGATGCAACCACTGGAACTGTACCATCAATTAATCCTGTAGATGGAAGTGATGCTGTTGGAATTTTTGGTATTTCTGGTTTAACAACTGGATCTGGATTCACAGCTTTAAGACCAGGTGATATTACAGTAACATTCTCTGGTGCAAAAGGCGTAGTAGAAGAAGATCTAAAAATCCAAGACTTTACAATTAGTTTTGATCTTGGAAGAGATCCAATTCAAAAATTAGGAAATAGATTTGCTTTCTCCAGAGAAATCACATTCCCAGTAACCGTTACCGCATCAATTAACGCAGTACTTGGAGAATTGCAAGCAGAAAATCTTGCTTCAGTAATTGCCTCTGATTGTGCAGATGCAGATCTAGTAATCAGTATGTTGTCTCCAAAAACTTGCGAAGGTGGAGCTCAAAAAAGAGCATTATCATATACTCTAAAAGGAGCTAAATTAACATCTCAATCATTCACAAGTTCAATCGGAGCGAATAAATCAATCTCTCTACAATATTCAGCATTCTTGGGTGGCCCAAGTGAAACTGCTAAGGGATTGTTTATTGGTGTTCCAAGTGGAACAAGCTAATAACTATTAATTAATTGTTAATATTAAAAGCCCCGCTTCGGCGGGGTTTTTAGTGTAAAGATATATAGGTAAAAGGTTGGTCAAAAGGTATAAGTTATGGAAAACAATAATAAAGTAAAAGATTACGTATCTTTTCAGATACATAAAAGTTTAGTTAATTTATATAAAAGATACCTTAATTTAATCGAAGATATTCAAGAAGACCATAATACCATGATAGATAAAATATCAAGTAAAATAGATCAAAATACATTAAAAAATATAGATTATTTTGATGATAATAAATATAATTATTTAAGGAAGAAAATACTTGATATAGGTAACGAAACCATAAGAGATATAGAGAAAAATTTTGACTTTATTAAAATGGAATTTAAAGATGAAAATGAGAAATAAATATATTAGCTTTCCTATTGATGCTATTATCCAAGCTAACTTGGAGATGCAAGCAATACAAAGAGAATTAAACAAATTAGGAATTAAAAATCCTTCTTTGAATACGTTTAAAAATAAGAATTTTTTAAATCAATATAGCTCTTGGAATGAAGAAAAACAAAATGTTTTTATAAAACTAATTGGCGGAAATGCCAACTACAAAAAAACAAAAGGTTTTATTGAATCTTTGAAAGTAGGATAATAAATTATGAATAAAAAAATATATGAATTTACAGTCGGCAAACAAGAAGAAGTAGATAAAACAGAAACAAAAATTGAAGATGGTAAAGAAATCTCTATTACCTCCAAAGTAACAGAAGCTGTTCCACGCAAATTTTTTATCAAAAAACCAACTAGAGCATTATTCGAAGAAGCAGAACTATTTTATGCTGTAAGATTATCAGAAGGAATTAAAGCTGGCTTATTAACTAGATCTTTATTGTCTAAAAGATATTCTAATGATGGTGGCGCATTAAGCGATCAAGACAAAGGAAAATACGCAGAGCTTTATGTAAGATTATTTGAAAAACAAAATGAATTTCAAAAATTATCAATAGTAGATAAAAATGATAGAAACAAAGAAGCTCAAGAGTATTTTGACAAATTGAGCTCTGAGATTATTAATCTTAGAACAGAAATTCAAGATTTTGAAATTGCTCAAGCTAGTTTATTTGATCAAACTGCCGAAAATAGAGCTAGAAATAAAACTATCTTATGGTGGATTTTGCATTTATCTTTTATGATTGATAAAGAAGGAAAAGAGTCTCAATTATTTGGAGAAGGTTTATTTGATGAAAAGCTTGCTCTTTATGATGGTATAGAGGACAGTCAAGATGAATGGTTAAAAACTGTAGTTAAAAAGTTTGCTTTTTATGTTAGCTTTTGGTACATGGGAAGAGCTAGTACTCAAGAAGAATTTGAAAAATTAGTAACATTTGAAAATGTATAATCTTGAACCAAGAGGAATATAAATTACTTTATCATGATATATTGAATGGCTATTCATTTTATAATGATGGTAAAGATTCATTCTACATAAAACATTTTTGTTTAAAAGATCTAAACGTAGTTAATAAAAGAAAAATAGAAATCGAAACTAAAGCCAAAAGATTAGGTCTTTTGGATGAAAAAACCCAGCTTCAAAATTTAATTGACAAGGATTCTTGGTCTAAAGATAAAGAAGACCAAATAGATAAGCTAAAAGACTTTATCAAAAATTTAAAATACACAAAATCAAAATTAATTGTTTCTAGAGATATAGAAAATATGAATTCTCAAATTAAAGAAAATGAGGATAAATTAGATATACTTTTAAAAGAAAGACAAGAACTTTTGGGTACTACTTTAGAGTCTTATAGTGGCAAAAAAATAAGCGAATATTATGTTTATGTATCTCTTTATAAAGATGAATCTCTAAAGAATAAACTATTAACAAGTCAAGAATTTGAAGATCTTGAATATGAAGAGTTATACGCTTTGTATACTAAATATAATATTGGTTTATCTGGATTGAATGAAAGAAATCTTAAAAAAATAGCTTTATCTGGTTTTTTCTTGAATTCATTTTATTTATGTGATGATAATCCGTATACATTTTTTGGTAAACCTATTATTGATCTTACATTTATACAAAGCGAGCTATTTTCTTATGCTAAATATTTTAAAGGTATATTAACTAATAGTACAACAAAAGCACCAGATAATGTACTTAATGATCCAGAAGCATTAGTGGATTGGTATGAAGGATCAAAAAATGCAGCTGAAGTTGCTCGTAATACGAAAAGTAAAAATTCAGAAGAAACGCTAGGAAGCTCTTTGGTAGGAGCATCAAAGGAAGACCTTAAGAAAATGGGCATGAAAAATACAGATAATATTAGTTTAACTGAAGAAGCTAAAAAGAAAGGTGGATCGCTGTCATTCCAAGACCTCATAAAATTACATAATGCTTAATATTTAGTGTAATTTATCACAGGAAAGAGGTATAAGGAATGGCTAATGTAGTCGGAAAAGTCCCAGTAGGTGCAGATACAAGGCCACTAGAGAATGACATCTCGGCGGCCCTTAGTAAAAATTATCAATTAAAGGGATTAAATGAAAAGGCGTTTTCTCAACCTCTTGGTAGAATTACTGGTGCAGTAGATGAATTTAGAAAATCATTAGATGCATCTAACGCTCGTGTTCTTGCGTTCGGAGCTTCTGCTGGTGCAATTTTTGCTATTCAAAAAGGTTTTGAAAATTTAGTTAAAACCACAATTAATGTTCAAAAAAATCTAACAGATATTAATACTATATTAGGTTTAAGTGCAAAAAATCTTTCTAATTTTGGTGATCAATTATTTAAAGTAGCTAGTCAAACAGGGCAAAGTTTTGAAACCGTTTCTCAAGCAGCAGTTGAATTTTCTCGACAAGGTCTTGGCGTAGAAGAAACTTTAAAAAGAACAAGAGATGCATTGATTTTAACTAGATTGAGTGGATTAGATGTTGTATCTAGTACTCAAGCTCTAACCGCAACAATTAATAGTTTTAATAAAGTAGCTTTAGATTCAACTCAAATCGTAAATAAATTAGCAACAGTCGATGCTGCTTTTGCTGTAAGTAGCGCTGATCTTGCTGATGCAATTAGTAGAGTAGGTTCATCCGCTGATAGCGTAGGAGTTAATTTAGACCAATTAGTAGCATTAGTTACTAGCGTTCAGCAAACTACTGCCAGAGGTGGTGCGGTTATTGGTAACTCTTTAAAAACTATTTTCACTCGTCTTGAAAGAACTGACGTATTAGATCAGTTAGAAGCTTTAGGAATTCAAGCTAGAAACGTTGATGGAAGTTTTAAGCCAGCAATTGATACATTAACTCAATTAGCTACAACATTTGATGGATTATCAGATTCTCAAAGAGCTAATGTTGCTGAATTAGTTGGTGGCGTATTCCAAATTAATATTTTAAAAGCTGCATTAGGAGATTTAGGAAAACAATATTCTATTTACAACAGCGCATTAAACACAAGTACTAATGCAACTGATGCAGCAGTAAAAAGAAACGAACAATTAAATCAAACTTTAGCTGCATTAATAAATAAAACAACAACAAATTTTACAAAACTTGCAGCAGATGTTGGCGGATTAACTCTTGCTCCAGCGATAGAAGGAGTTTTGGGGAATATTAATTCTGCACTTGAATCATTTAATTTAGCAGACGCAAAAGGTCCTGGAGAAAAATTAGCAAAAGGATTATTAGAAGGTTTAGGAAATTATATCAGTGGACCAGGATTAGCATTGATTGGCGCTGTAATTGGTAAGTTATTTATTAATCTTGCTAAATTTAGCGGTCAAGCAGTAGGACAAATATTAGATATTAATAAAGGCTCTCAACAACAAGCTCAAATTCAAGAAAGAATCAATTCAATTCTAGCTCAAAATCCAAATTTAATACAAGGAATTTTAACTAAACAAATAAATCTTCTTCAAGTAGAAAATCAAATTCTTTCTGTAATTAAAGCTCAAACAGTAGCCAGAGAGCAAGCTGGAGCAGTTTCAGCAAGTTTAACAGCAGGTTTAATGAGTAGAGGAGTAACTTCTGTAGGAGGAAAGATTTCAGCAAAAAGTGGTGGATTTATTCCTAATTTCTCTTCAGCAGAGCAAACTGAAGTTTATGGTGCATACCTTGGAGGATATAAACCAGGAGTAGTTTCAAGAATGAATATTCCTGGCGCTGGTCAAGTAGTTTACAATAAAGCAGAACAAGTAAAACAATTTCCAGGAATGACTCAACCAGCGATTATGCCTCCTCAAGCAAGTAGCGCTGGAAAAAATTATGCTCAAGCATTTCAAAGTAAATTAGGATTTAATCCGTATGCTGCAATGGGATATATACCAAATTTCGCAAGTACATCAGATATTATCGCAGCTAGAGAAGCACAAACTTTAAAACAAATAAATAAAACACAATGGATGATCGAAGGAAGGGAGGGAATTATTAACTCTTCCGTAGTACAAAGAGCTTTAAGCAGTAAAAGAAGTCAAGCGAGAATATTAGATGCATCAAGTATCGCAACAATGTTAGTTCCTCCAAGTGGAAAGACTTCAAATGTAAAAGAAAAATTAACAAATCTTGGCGGAGAAGACGTTCTAGTAAGGTGGCCAGTTAAAACTTATAATCAAAATTATAAAGATGCTGGATCAATATTAGATATTCAAAAAGCAATTGAACAATCTGTTTCTCAAGCTACTTCAGCATTTATTAAGTCAATTAATCCTCCAGCAGTAATTCCTACGCCTCAATCGCTTACAACAAAATTAGATACAACTCCTGGATCAAAAGGCGCAATCACAGCAGCTGCTGGTGCAGCTTTTGAAGTTGGACTTGGTCTTGCGTTAGGCATACCAGCTGCAGTAAGAGAAGGAATTAATTTTGATGTTATTGGATCTCCTAATCAAAAACTTGCTGCGTTATTTGGTTATAATACTCCATTAGCAGATTTTAAAATTAATGATAATAGCAGAGAAAATATTAATAGCATGGCGGAAAAAATTATAACTGCTTCTGGTGTATTACCGAAATCTGCTTTTGGTAAAGATGGAGCATCTGTAGTAGGAAAATATTTATCTAGAAAAAATGCCGCAAAAGGTTTCATACCAAACTACTCTCCATTAATGGCTTCTATGATGAGAGAAATTTCATCTGGAGTATCTCCATCTTCTGTTAGAGTAGGTCAAGATTCAAGATTATCTAACTCTGAAAACCCTATGGGTCTTGGAGTATATAATACAAAAGATGAACCAGCTGGTTTAGGACAAGGTATTGCTAGATTTAAAGATTTATTTGCAGCTAGAAAATCTGGAGCGTCTAAAGGATTTATTCCAAATTACGCAAGAAGAAGAGTACCCTTTGGTCAAGGTGGAGGAGCTTTAGCTGCATCTATTTTAGCACCAACAATAACTGGCGCAATTTCTTCGGCAATGTCAGAAGAAAATACTCTTGGAAGAAGCGCAACTGTTGGAGCAGGAAATATTGCAAGCTATGCTTTAACTGGAGCTGCCATTGGCGGAGGTGCTCCTGGAGCTATTATTGGTGGACTTGTTGGCGTAGCCACAACATTTTTAGATATTCAAAAAAATATTCAAGCAGAACCATTTAAAAAATTAGAAAAATCAATAATAAATTCTCAAGAAAAATTAAATAGTTTAAATGATAGTTTCAGTAAGTTTAATTCTATATCCGAAAAATTAAATGAAGCTTATACTGGTAATATAAAATTATCTACTCAAGAATTGAGTAAACTTGAAGCTCAACAAATTGCTACTTTGGCTTCGTTGCCAACAGAAACAAGAGATGCAATATTAAAAGCTTTAGGAAAAGGCGATGTTCTTGAAGTACAACGCATACAAACTCAAGAGCTCGTAAATAAACAAGCCACTGTCACAAATGATCAACTACAAAAAGATATCATGCAATACCAAAGAAATCAAGTAGGAGATAAATTAGATTTTATTCAGCAATTTTTTCAAGGTGGAAATTTTGAACCAAAAACCAAAGAAAGAACTGAAAAAGAAAAGAAATTATTTGAAGATTTTGGTCAAGTAACTTTATCAAATGGAAAAACTCTTAATCAACAAATAATCGAACAGAAAAAATTAAATCCAGATGCTATTAGATATAGAGTTTCTGAAGAGTTAATGCCTGAAGGTTTTGATAAAAAAGCATTTAAAGCTGGACTAGAAAGAATAAATATCTCTGGTATTAAAATGGCTACTGATATTCAAAAGGAAAGCAAAAATCAAGTAGAAGAAAATGCAAAAAGAATAAAAGATTTTGCAAAAACATTTTTAGATAATGTAGAAAAAAACATAACAGAAACAAATAGAATTTTTTCAGAAGGTGAAACGAATATAGCTAATGTTACAGCTCAAATTCAAAGTCGCCGTGGAACTTTCTTAGAGTCTATAAAAGATTTATTTGGTGAATTCACTCAATTAAATGTATCAAAGCAATTTGATGATGCTATTAGAAATGCTGAATATGAAAAATCAAGACTACAAATTACTGAAAAATTAAGTGGAAGTTTAAATAATTTAGGCGCAAATCAAATAGACTCTTTTAGGACTAGCGATTCCAAACAACAAAACACTGCTGATTTTATAAATAACTTGCAGGCAAATATTTCTAAATTAAAAGCAATCACAGATCCTAGCGAATTAGCAAAACAAGCAGGAAATTTATCTAAAGATTATTATCAAAAAAATGTAAATGATCCAGAACTTAAAGATCAATCAAAAGCTTTCGCAGACGAATTACAAAAAGTATCTAGAGAGGCACAAAATACAAGTAATGAACTTAATAAATTAAGTTCAAGTACAGCAAATAGCACAAGATTATCAAATGAAGAATATAATGCAAGATTAAAATTATTGCGAGTTCAACAAGCGATTTCGTTTGCTGGAGGGATAAGGTCTTATCAACAAAATGCATTCCCAGGAATGACGCAAGATTTTAATAATGCAAGAATGAATTTAGGTTCTTCTAATACTGGAGTAAGAGGACGAGGAGCTTTAGGAATATTAGATCAATTAAAACAACTTGGAGTTGGTCCAACGAGTCTTCCTAAAGGATTGGTGGATACCGCACAAACAGGTTTAGAAGCTGATCTTAAAAAATATCTAAGTTCAATTGGTCAAAATCTTTCAAAAGAACAAATTGGTCAAATAGCAAAAACACAAATACAGAACTACGCAAAACAAGATCAAGCTATTGAAGCTCAAGCGACCAACATACCTAAAATTGATACGGCTGTATCTGATATATATAAACAATTAAGTCAACAAGGCATTAAAATTGATAGTTCTAGCATAAACCAATTAGCGCAAGCAATTAATGGAGCTTCTGTTGATAATAATGCAACAATAACTGACCAACCAACAAATACAGCTGGAGCAGTAATGAGTGGTGCTACATATACAGGAGGATTACCAAGCTTCTCACCTACGCCAATGGGTCAAGGACCGTTTTATAGAGGTAAATTATTTAATGAATTAGAAACTACTCCTAGTAGCGTTGATGCATTGTCTCCAAGTGAAACAGTATTAGAAAATACAAAAGTCAAATTAGAAAATTTAAAAGATCTAGAACAAAGAAGAGGAGAATTTACAAAACAAATTGAAGATCAATATATACAAATGGCAGCCATGGCGGGTGATACTCAACAGAATGAAAGAATAGCTTCAGAGAATAGAGCAAGAGATTTACAAGTTATAAATGATAAATCTTTAAATGCATTACAAATAGAACAAAAATTAATTGATTTACATACAAGAGATAATCAATTAGCAGAAAGAAGATTAAAATTTAGGCAAGATGAAATTGATCATATGAATGATCTTGCTGATCTTGCTGATGGATATTTAACTTCTGTAGAATACGCAAATAAAGAATTAGAAAGACAACAAAACGCTGCTCGTACAAAAGGATACAATCCTGCAATCGGCATAGCAACTAATTTTGTTAACGCAATGAGTTATAATGGAACTCAATTCTTCCAAGATTTAAATACTTCCGCTGTAGATGTTGCAAATAATATTCAAGAGTCATTCTCTAACGCTTTTCAAAGTTTTGCTTCTGGTACTGTAAGCGCTGGTGATGCATTTAAAAATTTCGCTATTCAAATTTTACAACAGATTCAGCAAATCGCTACTCAAATATCAACTAAACTATTTATGGGAGCAATCTTTGGTCAATTGCAAGGCGCTCTTGGTGGTATGGGTGGAGGAGGCGGAGGTTTAGGGTCACTACTTGGATTTTCAAAAGGTGGATTAGTAAAAGGCTATGCAGGTGGAGGATATGTAAATAGCGGTTCTGGATTAGTTGATGATGTGCCAGCAGTACTTTCTAAAGGAGAATTTGTTTTAAATCAAAGAGCAGTCAAATCACTTCAACAAGCTTATGGCCCTGGATTTTTACATTCTTTAAATGCTGGAGCAACAAGAGGTATGGCAGATGGCGGTGGATTCTCTAAAAACTTTAATAATGAATTTGCTGTAACTGGAGCAGAAAATACATCTGGACTAAATACTAAAGATATGCAAGCTGGATTAAATGCTTTAGATGCTTATATTAATCAATTAAAGGGTGAAAATAATGTTGATCCAAATTTAAGTAATTATGCTTTATCAGATCCAGAAAGTATTAAAAATCAAGAAAGAATGCAAAAAGAAGTTGATTATAAAGATTATGTTGGATATTTAATGGATAGTTATAACCAAAATACAGCAACAATGGTATCAGCACAACAAGCTTATGCAAAAGAATTAGATGCTTATAATAGACAACAAAAACAAATGCTACAAAGTGCATGGATGAGTGCTATTATGGGGATAGCTGGTGGAGCAATGATGGGATTTGGTGGTGGAATGGGCGGTGGACTTCTTGGACCAAAAGCTAGTGCATATGCTATGCCAGGAGGCATGGGAGGAACATCTAGCGCTTTAGGAAGCAATTATGGAGCAATAACTAGTCTTTATGGTGGAGCTCAACAATCTAGGGGATTTAGTAGTTTATTCTCTTCTAAAAATTTACCAATGCTAGGAATGCTTGGAGCTGGAGTAGTTGGATCTCCATTTTTACAAAATATGTTAAAAGGAAGTGGAACATCTTATGCTTCATCTTCTGGCAGAACAAGTTCTGGATTAACAACGAGTAATAGATTTCGCTTTGCAAGTGGAGGAATGGCAGAGGATGATGTTCCAGCGTTATTAATGGGTGGTGAATTTGTTGTTAATAAAAATGCGGTAAAGAAATATGGCACTGGATTTTTTGAAAAATTAAATAATGGTCAAGTTAGAGGTTTTGCTGATGGAGGACAAGTTGGAAATTCAATATTAGGTGGTGGAACAGAATCTAGTTTAAATGTAGATATATTAACAACTGCAATTGCGGATCTAAATGAAACATTAAAAAATCAAAAAGATAAAGAAATATCTTCTGCTGGAGATACTAATAATATAACAATTCAAATAAGTATGGAAGCTGATGGAAAAACAAGAGAAAATTCTCAAGATAATTCTAATTCATCAGATCAAAATGACGAAAATAAAAACTCTAATAAAGCAGCTAAAGAAAAGAACATGAAAGAATTTACTCAATTAATTAAGCAAAATGTTATATCTACAATTATTGAACAAAAACGTCCAGGAGGCTTATTAAGTAAAACTAGTCAAAGTTAATTATGAACCTTAATAGACCTTCAAAAGAAATAGTTCAAACTTATACAGGTTCTTGTTTAGATCCAGTTTATTCTGGTTTTAGTACTTTAACTGGTTTGTTGTGGAGTGGTCAACCTTTAGATTCATATTATAATAATTTATATAATCAATTTGGATATTACGCACAACCATTAGTAACTTCATATACTGGAATAACTTATGGACTAATAGTAAATGGAATAAAAGTTCCTTTTACTGAAACATCAAATTCAATAAGCAAGGTACTAATTACTGCAGCTAGTCCAACTTCAATTAATGGAATTTATACTGGATACACGACTTACAATAATAAATTAAAATATAAGAAAAATAATCCTATAACTCAAGAAATCGCTTGGTCAGGAAATAAATGGGTAATTACAGATTATACTTCTACTATAGATTCTGATTATTTATATTATTCTAACAATAATGTTAAATATCCATGGTTAGCTTCTTGGAAATTTTTTAGTGAAGATAGTGGATGTTATACAATCAAAAATCCAATATTAACTCCAAATAAATATATTCCATTAACAACAAGTAGTGGAAGTGGATTTTTTAATATAAATGTAGAAGCGACTGGAATTGGTGAAACTGGTTTTTATGTAGATATAAAATTTAAAACATCTGGAGAAATATTTTCTCAATGCATAGCTAGTACAATACCATTAGTTATAAATTTTTCTGGTTTCACAGCGGCTTTAGATAATAAATTTTATGCATCAGGCGCAGGTTATTTAAACAACCAAATTCCAAGAAAACTAAAATTAGCTCCTTATACAAATTATAGTTACAATTATAGTGGTACTGAAATAAATTTTATAAGTGGAATGAATTTTACAATTTCTAATCCTGGAGTATTACCAATTGATTTTATAATTAGAAAAAGTGGAGCATCACTTGATATTAAACCAAAACTTTATGATAGTAATTGTTATTTTACTGGAAATGTTACTGGAATAACTAGTGGATATGTTAATTTAGATAAAAATACTTGCGATGCTGAAGTTCAAGTCAATAATTTAAAAAATAATATATTAAACAATATAAACTGCGATTCTTGTGATTATGATATTACCATGTCATTACCTTGTCCAAATAATTCTGTTACTGTTTTAGATGCAGATGCTTTGAGTTATATCAATAGAGCGCAAATATCAGATTTTAATATTAGAGAAGATATAAATAATTTTATTGTTGGATTAAAAGAGTATAGTCTTTGGAATAAATTTAAAAATATTTGGATATTAAAATCTGGATATAATTTTACAGGAAATAATTTTTACGATTTAAAGAACGCAAATTTTAGTGGAACTTTTAATGGAAACGTTAATAGAACTGAAAGCGGATATAAAATTTCAACCTCTTCTGATTATTTAAGTTATTCTAATTATCCAATTCAATTTACTGGAAATTGGACAACTTTATTTTTATTAGAAAATTATAACAATACGCCAGCTAATTACGAAATACTTTTTTCAAATGAAGCTTATCAAGAAAGTGGATTTAGAATGGGGTATTCTGCCATTAAAGAATTTCAACTTTGGTCTACTCAAAGCGAACCTGCAGGAGGTTCAGCAGGATTTAGTGCAGTAGAAACTAATGTTCATGAAAAACCTTATTCATTTATAACTGCAGGAGTTAGAGAGTATAATACTAACCCTAACGCAATAGCGCTAGTAGACAATAAAAATAAAGTTCAAAGTTTTGGAAATTATATAAATAGCGAAAGACTTTCAACTGTTTTTCCTGATGCTGCTGGAGGAACTAATAGATTTGGTAATAATGTAGTTTTTTTTGGTTTATCTTATGAGGATACATCATCTTATCATTCTGAAATACAAAATTTATTGAAAAAAACAATAGCTAAAAATATAAATTTTCCATCCACAATAATTGATTATCCTGCTCCAAATATACAAATTTATCAAAGTGGTAATACTATAGTTAACAGTCAAGATTCATCTTTTATAGAAGCTTATGTAAGTGCTTTAAATAAATCAGAATCACAATCTTGTGATAATTGTTATTATATGAATACTGGATCATTTTATACTGGAGATCAAACTGGAAATTTATATAATTGGTCTACTGAATATTGCAATGTTGTTGGAACTGGATATCATAGGTACGGAGAAGATTTACTTGGAAATCAAAATTTAAAAAGAAATCTTTTAAAAAATGTAACAGAAAAATCTAATTTTATAAAATGTTTACAAGATGATCCTGGTTGTTGTCCAGATATTGGATGCGATTATTCTTTTGTTGGATTTGGAGCAAGTACTGGAAGTGAATCAGAAAAACATGAAATACTTGCTTTTAGTTTTCAAAATATTTATAATATAATAAGTTACAATCAAGACTTTTATAAAAATAGCATTAATTTAGTTGGAGATGCATATATTCAAGGAGACCAAAATGCTGATATAAATGCTATCGTTTTAACAAATGATGCACTTGGCCAAGCTGGAAATTTTTATTTTAAAAAACCAATAAAATTTAGAGATTGTAATGGAGATAGTTGGAATAGCACAAGAGTTTATCCATTTAAAGTTTATTTTGCTATGAAAATGACTCCCACATCTAGCCGAGCAGATGGAATATCTTTTATAATTCAAAGTCAATCTGATACTGCTGGTGGATTTGGAGGACAAATAGGATATGGTGGAATTAATAATAGTATTGCTGTAAGTTTTGATACTTATAATAATTTTTCTAATAATAATGATCTTAATAATAATGATCTTAATAATAATAATATTGTAGAAATAAATATAAATGGTGATCCAGATAATTCTGTGCAACAAACAAGATTATGTAATTTAGATCTTGCTGATGGACAGGTCAAGCATGTTTGGATAGATTATTCTGGTGGTTCAAATGGAGGAACATTAAGTGTTTATATAAGTAACTCTATAACAAAGCCAAATGTTGCATCAATAGAAAGATCTGGCATGGATCTTTGTGAAGCATTTCCAAATTGCGAGTGTGCAACCTTAACTCCAGCAGGAACAGATTCTAATTGCGCAAATTGTGCTTGTTCTACTTATGCTGGAACTTATGGAGGATACTTAGTGGGTTCAGCTTTAGAATGTACTACTCAAGGAAAGTATCCAGTATCAGTAAATGTTGGAGACAACACTACTAATTTTGGAGCAGCATGCTTGAAAAACCCAAGAACTTGTTATGAGTGTTATACTATAACAAATTGCTCTACAGAGGGATATTTAGCAGATGATACAAATTGTGGTCCACCAATAGTTGAAGGAGTTCCACCAACTACCACCACTACCACCACTACCACCACTACCACCACTACCACAACTACTAGCACAAGTACAACTAGCGCGACTACAACTCCTGCTCTATGTCAACAAGTTACTGTCTTTGGATTCTTTGGCTAATACTGTGTAAATATTTATAAATATATGGCAAACGGAGATATATCAGGAGTTCAGTTAATAAGGAAATTTTCCTCAAGATCTAATCCATTTTGGAATAATCAAGCATTACCATTTTCTGGAAGTTATATAGATCTTAAGAATTTTACTTGTTTGAATAATGATAAATCATTTAATAGTACAGTTTTAGGATTCTGGGAACCAAGAAGAAAACAAAATGATTTTACTTTTCCATATAAAAATTTATATGAGTTAATATCTCATTCTGGAACACAAAGCGGAAGCATAGGAGAACATCATT
>Ga0181358_1000509_pt1 | contig 17301 bp, 21 predicted proteins | sample Fa13VDMM110SD_FD_130096 | JGI IMG/M metagenome (GOLD analysis project Ga0181358, IMG submission 130096) | Freshwater viral communities from Lake Michigan, USA - Fa13.VD.MM110.S.D | ecosystem: Environmental > Aquatic > Freshwater > Lake | place: USA: Michigan | collected 2013-09-24 | reverse complement strand
GATATTATTTTAAACGGACCTCAAAGTCTGGAAACTACTATCATACCAATAGGTTTAACTGCAAATACCAATTCTAATGTGGATCTTGCTACAAAAATAATTTTTGCAAATAGAGATTTTATTCGAGCAGAAGTTATTGCTTATGTTAATTTAAATTGGACAGACATTAGTAATGGCACACGAAATTTCTATACAATTGGTGATACCACAGAGCTAATAGCAAATACTTGCATAGTTACATTCGATGAAAAAATATTAGCTGTTGATAGGCCACTTGCAAATAGTACTATTAATTTCCATAGAGGAAGTTATCTACAAACAAGTACTCATTCTTTTGAATATGTGGGCTCTGGAAATTCCTTAACAAATGCTTTGCCCTATAATGGAGGAAAACCAATACAGGAAAATGAAGTCGTTTCTGTAAATGGGGGCTCTGTTTATTACACAAGTACAGATCAAAAAGGCAATTTTAGAATTGGCGACGAATTACTAATAGATAGAGCAACGGGCACTATTAATGGTAGAACATTTAACAAGAGTTTGTTTGCAGTTATGACACCATATATATTGGCATTACAATAAAGGATAAAAATGGCTACCCTAGTTCCCTTAAATACATTTAAAACAATTGCGTCAAACTTGTATACTTATGATACTATATTGTATACTACACCTTCAGAAACTGCAACAATTATATTGACTGCTCAAGTAAGTAATGTTTCCGAACAATCAGCTAACGTAACATTATTCCATAGATCAAACGTATTAACAAATGGTTTTAGAGTAGTTACAGATACAGAATTGGTAAAAAGGTTTGAGGTTAATAAAAATGATGCAGCATCAGTTATAGTAGGTAAAATTGTGTTGGAAGAAACTCAATCTATTATTGCCAAAGCGGGCGCAAACGCACATTTAAAAATTCTTATAAGTTTATTAGAGACATCGTTACAGTAAAATGGCACTACAAAATCTAAGCGGCAAAGTACGCACAGCAACTGGCAATATATCTTTAGATAGATATAATTTCTTACAGCTATCTGAGGCAGAGCCCAATTTGGGGTTACCGGCTGCACTTGGATATTATTTGAGGGGCGATCCAAATGGTACAAGATATTGGTCTCCGCTGGATGCAAATGCGACAACTCTCGTTAGATATGATTATGTAACGGCAAATGCAACAACAACATTTGATAACACAACAAATAGTTTAACAGGCGCTTATTTAACATTTAATTCTAATACTGATCCTGTTTTAGTCTGGATCAATGGTGTTCTAATTTCACCGGGTGGTCCTTTAGAAGCGCCCGATTATACAGTAACAGCAAATTCTGTTATACTTTCAACTGCAACAATAGCAGGCGATATTGTTTCAATATTGCCTGTTATCGGGGGTGGTCAAGGTCCAGCTGGGCCTATAGGTGCTACCGGACCAGAAGGTCCTCAGGGTGCTAATGTAGTTGTTACCGGCCCCACGGGCGCAACAGGTCTTCGAGGTGCAACAGGGACTACAGGGCCAACTGGTGCAACAGGTCCAGCTGGTGCAACTGGTTTACAAGGAAATACTGTTATAGGTGCAACAGGCCCACAGGGCGAAAAAGGATTTACTGGAAATGTTGGGGCAACTGGCGTTGGATCAACAGGTGCAACAGGCCCAATAGGTCTAACTGGAAATGCTTCCATAATAGCCGGCCCAACAGGATCAACAGGTGCAACAGGTATTCAAGGTGCAACAGGCATAACTGGGGCAACCGGACCATTCGGTGCGACTGGTTCAACCGGTCCTGCAGGCACAACCGGTGCAACTGGTGCAACTGGTGCAACTGGTGCAACTGGTGCAACAGGCACAATAGGTACAACGGGCGCAACAGGTCTTCGAGGTGCAACAGGCATAACTGGGGCAACTGGGCCAATCGGTGCGACTGGTGCAACAGGAGCTGGCGCAACAGGATCAACAGGAGCTGGCGCAACTGGTGCAACAGGTATTCGAGGTTCAACCGGGTCAACCGGCGCGAACGGCAATCCAGGCGCAACAGGTATTGCAGGTCCGACTGGGGCAACCGGGCCGAGCGGCGCAACGGGCCCCTCACAAACGTCAATAACTCCCACTGTTGTCGCCGCGAATCAATATTTTTATCCGATAATGGTTGAAGGAACATTGTCAACACCTAAAATACCCTATGTAAATAGCAACTTTTCGTATAATCCTGGACTTAATATTCTATATGCTGGGTTCTTTGCTGGAAGAGCAAATTCTGCAAACTATGCTGACTTGGCAGAAAAATATTTAACTGATATAGAATATCCAGCAGGTACCATAATTATGATAGGTGGCAAAAAGGAAGTAACTATTGCAACCATGCATTATCCCGATAGAATACTAGGTGTCATTTCCACTAAACCTGCATACTTAATGAATTCAGAATTAGAAAATTCCCAAGCAATTGCTCTTAAAGGTCGCGTTCCAATTAGAATAATTGGAACTTGCAGTAAGGGCGATTTGTTAACTATATCTACAAATCCAGGCATTGCGATAAGAACGGATATTAATAATTTGCCGATTAGGTTTATTGCATTGGAAGATAAAACTACACATGAGGAAGGCATAATTGAAATTGCTTTAATATAATATGATAACATTGCGAGAATTTGAAAAAATAATAGAAAATGATTTAATATACCAACAGGAATTGTTGTATTATATAGATACTGAAGGCAAAGAACGCACTATTGAAGATTTAGGACACCTGCATTTTTTAATTGCAACTCAAAATTGTTCAATAAGATTAGAAGGCTTAGATTATTACAATAAATCATTGTATGATCGTTGTTTATCACTTAAAAATAATGGACCAGTGACTTGCCATGGTTTCTGGTCATTCAAAAATTCAAAAAGTTTCCCAGAGCATACTGACCCGATCGATGTATTTGTCGAGGTCATATATGGTTCTCTAAATTTAATACTTGATAAAAAAAGTATTATACTTAATACGGGTGAAACAATACTCATACCCGCAAATATAAAACACCAGGCAGTCAATGATGAGGAATCTTTAATTCTAAGTTTTGGTTTGGAAAAATTTTTAATAGACAAAATTTAATTTTTATATTATAATAATTAAATGAAAAATATATTAGTATATCTTAAAACTACAGAAACCTGTAATCTAAATTGCAAACATTGTTTCACTAATGGGACAAATGGTGCAAAGATATACTGGAATATTAATTTAATTGTAGATTGGATAAAAAGATATAACACCCACTCCCCCGATTTAGATTCTATTCATTTTGAATTTCACGGGGGGGAACCCTTTCTTGTTCCTGTTTCTGAAATGAAAGAGGTTTACAATTCTTGTAATGATCTTTGGGATAATACGTCGTGGGGAGTAACATCCAATCTGGTATTTAAAATGAATGAGGATCATATACAATTTATTAAAAATGAATTGGGAAATCGAATTGGTACAAGCTGGGATCCAAAAATTAGATACGCAAATACTAAACAATCTGATCTTTGGTTAAAAAATGTAAAGACATTGTTATCCGAAGGTGTAACTGTAAAATTATTCATTAGTGTTACTCAGGATACTATTGACATAGAACCAATACATCTATTAAGTTGGATTAAAATGTTGGGAGTTCAAGAAGTATCTTTTGAGCGGTTAACACATAATGGTAGTGCAAATTTGCATCCAGAAATATTCCCAGCAAACATAGATCAAGATGCTTGGTTTTTAAGAATGCATGAACAAAGTGAATTATATGGTGCCAGAACATGGTTTGATAACGAATTTCTAGAAACAATCTACTCCAAATTTGAATCCGGTTTTAATAGAGGCGGCACTTTTTGCAGGGATTGTGAGGAAAAATTATTTACCATCAATGCAGATGGTAGCATATCCGGATGCCCTAATAGTGCACCAGAAGAGCATTTTGGTAAAATTACGGATAGTATAGAAAATTTATTATACAATCCAACAAGGATTAATAATATTGTATGCGAAAGAAATATGGATGAAAGATGCTATTCATGCGAAGTTTTTGAGTATTGTGGCGGGGATTGCCACCAGTTATCATGGCAGGATGACGTGTGTGGTTCACCAAAAAGTTTAATGAAATCTCTGGCAGGTATAAATATAATATCAAATAAGATTATTAATATAAGGAAAGAAAAATGGCCGCATTAACCGACCCCGTTAACGAACGTAATATAATAAGTAGATTCAAAGACTATACGTATGCCGCTTGGCACGGAGTAACTTGGGGCACGAATAATTTGCCTGTGTATGCCCCGGGAACTGGTTATGCGGTTACAGTTATACCGAGTAATGAAATGCGCGGACCCAATACTTCAGATCCGGGAGCCGATTCATTTATTGGAAAACCGGATGGTACGATAACCGGCCCAGATAATGAAATTATTGCATCAAGGATCTATGATTATCTTAATTATTTTACATATGAATATACTTTTATAAGAAGTGTCCGGGCTCTTTTAACTGTTACTGGTGCTGGTGGTAGTCAAGGAACCCAACCTGTTGGAGGTAATGTATACGATGTTACTGCAGTGGCATATTTCGCTAATCGCGCTACTCAGGCTGGGCTTGTCGCGGATTATGTGGCCCCCGTGGCAGGGGGAGTGGCTGTCAATCAAGTTATAGATGATGCCTTACTGGAAGCTTTTATGGATAGGTGCAGGACATCGTATAATAATTTTGCGAGAAATCAGACTTTTTTGTATAATCCCATCATTTGCCATGCATCATGTCATGTATCTTGCCATGGATCAAGAGGAAGAAGATAATGAATTTACCAACTAATGTAATTAAAACTATTGCACCTATTGCAATTGAAGATTTAAAAAAATATTTTTTAGATAAATCTATAACATATGATATAGATTACACCAATAGTAAAATTAAAGGGTTAAAATTACTAACATATATTTCTAATTTGGATATCCCTTGCAATATTAGCTTTAATAATAAAAATGAACAAGAAGAACTTTTAAAAGAATATTTAAATTCCCCAGTTCTTTGTTCTATTCAAAGTTTAGAAATTTTAACAATAAATTTATTGTTGGAATATAAAGAAATAGATAATAATTCAATACTTTATAAAAATTTTATAGAAGATAATTTAGAAATTATAAAGAAATGGGAAAGTAAATTGGATAGTTTGACACTATATAATATGTATATTGTTAATTCTCCTGAGATGCAAGAGTTTGCAAAAGGATTTCCTGCAGATGAAACTGAAGAACTATCAGGTATAAATTTTTTATCTTTATTAAAGCATGAACCGTTTTATGTTTACTATAGCAAAATTAAACAATCAAATTTAAAGTTTTATACCAAATATTTCAATGAGTATATGTTTAAAGGAAAAAATTTATACTCATACTGGACAAACGAAAATAACCCATTATTTTTAATGACTTTTGGAATATCTGAAGGATTAGAATTTATAGAAAATAAAGAAGGGGAATTGAATGTTGCACCTATTTGATAATAAATTCTTACAACTAGATAAGTATATTGACACGTTTAGTTATCGCGTAGTTATATCTAAACAATATGGTACCGACGATCTTAGGAATACTTCGTTATATCCTAAGACATTAAATACGGGTAAAAATTTTGAGGATGCTCTGGGTGAGGGTAACGATATAAATTTTTTAATACGTACACTTTTTAATTTTAAAGAAAAGGTAGTTATATTTGCAGATATTAAAAATTATTCTAAAATAATAACTACCTGGTTAAAATCAACTACAAATATGGATAAGGAAACTTTTGATTATTATACTGACTGTCTTGTTCATACGTTTTGCAAAACATACAATGACCCCTCATTTGAGTCCTTATCATATCAAATGAAAGACGACTGGATAGATTGTCCAGAAATAGATTTTTCGGATTTAGATTTTATGCCATCTATAGAATTTATGTTTGCCTCCGCATTCTTTGATACTAATTTTAATAAAAAAATAAAATTACAAAGTCAATTGGCAAAATTTATTAAAAGACAATATGAATTTCATATATTAGAAATTAGAAAATATATAGATAGATTTATTTTAGATGCCGATATGCAGGAAATACTCGGCGGAAAGAATAAAACAATCAATAATTATCATGATCTTACTAGAATGTCTATATATAGACTACCTTTTTTTAAAGAAGATATAATTAATTTACCTGGATTTGGTTATTTGCCGGGAAGTACCTCGAAATTAGATTTATCTCTTACTACAGATAAAGAAGTTGAAGAATTATGCCGAGTCACCGACGATGTTGCCTCATCCTATATGGGTGTAAGTAATACTTCCGGCTCCTCTACTTTTCGTTCGGATCATATGCCATCTTTATTTAAAAGAGATTTGCGATGGCCACATTGGGTGTCTGAAGAAACAAAACAATCTATACTAAAAGATATGTCCAATTATTCTAGTGATTCTATTCCATCTTGCAGTAACTGGAAATATATGTCAGCCGCAAAAAAAGGAATGTTATCGGACGATGAATATATTACAATAATAGATGAAATATTAGATGAACCAATCGGTATGCCATATGTTACTATGGAAGAGACTGTTATTCTTACTTTAGTTGTATACTTTAAATCCTTGAAACAAACAAATGATAATGACAGATTGAAAAAATTTATTTTAAAATGATACAATGCGCGAATTTTTATTAGAAAAGAAAAGAGATCCTGAACAAGAATATACCATACATTTATTTGAATACTGCAATCTTAGATGTTCTTTTTGTTGGCAAGATCATGAAAACAGAATAGGTTTAGATTCTGTTCTTGAAAAATTGATTCCAGTTGAAACTTTTTTAAGGACAGAGTCTAAAGATTTTGTCGTATTTAATATTATGGGTGGCGAAATATTTGCACCTGAAATCTTTGATAATCTTATGCTAGAGCAATATAAAAAACTAGCAAAGGGTATATCAGATTTGTGTAACCAATATAAAAAACAAGTAAAAATAAATTGGGTTACTAATTTAGTAACTAATAAACTTTCTTTGATAGAGGATTTATTGGATTATACTAACAGTATAAATCTAAAAACAGAATTGGTTACATCATACGATCCAAAGGGTAGATTTAATATAAATGATTTTTTATCTTTTAAATCTAATCTAGAATATTTTGGAAAAAAAATTACTTGTATTAGTATGTTACTTAGTGCTCCTAATATAGATTACATAATAAAAGATAAAGACCCGTATTTTAAATACCTATATAATTCTGGATATTACATATACTTTGATTATTATATGCCAGATAAATCTGCAGAATTTCAAACTCCTACTGACAGACAGTTAAAAGATGTATTTAAACATCTTATAGACAACTATCCAAAAACATATCCAGTAGCAGGCTGGATAAATAATAAAAAAAATTATATATCTTGCAGGACAAGTAAATTAATTTTAGAAGATAATACTATGTGTCAGTGTGGTAATTTAGTTCAAGATGAAAAAACAATAAAATTTTATTCATCTAAAATACAAAAAAATGATAATTCTATTATTGAGAATAAATTTTTAGAAAAATATGATTGTGTGTCATGCGAATATTTGGATAGGTGTTCTTTAGGATGTTTTATGCAACATGATTATAAGTTTAGAGAGGAATTAGATGAGTGTGTCTACAAGATTACGCACCGATATATCGACAATGTACGATTATACTGAGAAACCTAATCCTTTAGATATGCGACATTTTCCTAATAATATAGAAATACAATTAGATGTATTGCCGATAATACATCCGTATGTTCCCCGTTTATGTGAACAACGAGGACATTTTCTAATTTGGTGGGGCACCGCAGAAACAGATTATGATTTATTAGAAGAATGCTTGCGAAGTAAGGACGAAGCACAATGGATTACTTGCGAAGACCAGCGGAAAATAGAAAAGGGTGTTGCGTTAATCTATCCTTACGCGGAAGAAGTTATCATAGGAGCAGTAAAAACTCCCGCATACTTTCATCGTGTCAGGACTACCATAGCTCAGAGAGCGTTTCTTAGAAAAATGTGGTCTGATATAATCTGTATGTTTGGAAATCGTAAACTAATATGTCCTAGTGGGGGATATTTTAATTATCTGCATCTTAGCATGAATCAAACTCGCATACCCCATGCGGCATATCATAGAGAACTAATGAAACAATTTAAGTTTAAAAGATTTGATAATTATTGGATCAGGGAACATGAATAATATAAAATTAGCAAAAGAAATACTCCCAGTATTCGAATTTGAAATACCAGAAGAGCTTATTCACGATGCATTTTTGGGCGCAATAGAACTTTATGTTGCAAAGGATGTATTTGAAAAAACCTATCGTGGAGCTAATAAAAACCTTGATGGTTCTAGTATAATAACTAAGATCTCGCAGTTTCATTCAACCTCAAAAAGTCATATAAAAAACTTAAGGATAGGTAAGTTATCTAAATATATTGAACAATTAACAAAACAAATTTCTTTAGAATATTATTCCGCTGATATGGATTATACGGTTAGAAATTCTTACGTTATTTGGTATATCGGCGGGGTCGGCGATTATATAAGTAAACATAATCATTTTCCGTATTCTTTTGTGGCCTCAACTTATTTACATATACCAGAAAATTCTTCTCCCATAAACTTTGGTGAAGATTTAGAAATATACCCTAAAACAGGAACATGCTTAATATTTCCTGGCAATTTATATCATGAAGTTAAAGATACCTCGGTTGACCGCATTGTGATTAGCATGGATTTGCAACCGGTTTAAAGGATTGATATGTATAACATTTATTGGTTAAACCCCTCACAAACAGCTAAACAATTTTACTGTGATTTGGCATGGATGAATTATAGCACAATTCTTCCTCATCATAATTGGATTACACCTATTATAAATTGGGAACTATTTAAATCTGTAGATGATGTAGTGGCTGACATAGAAAAACAACCGGTTGATATTTTAATGATTTCTAATTATATTTGGAATCATGTTTTATGTTCGATAGTTTCTTCAAGTATAAAGAAAAAACATCCTAATGTTATTATTATTTCTGGTGGTCCAAATCAATTTGACATACCGGAACATATAGACTATATGTGTTCTGTTACGGCTCACGGAGAAGATTTTTTAATTAATCTTTTTAAACAACTAGAAAAACACGGAAAAGTTACCGCCCCAGATTTTATTCCCTACTTAACCACTAAAAATTATAAATCTCCAATTAGTATAGGTAAATATAATTTTCCTATAAGTTCTTCCTTAGAATTTAAAATTGATTATATTCATGATGTTATATCAAAAGGAATTTTATATGATAAACGAGTAGCCATTAGTTACGAAACTACCCGAGGATGCCCCTACTCTTGCACATATTGCGAATGGGGGGGCGGTATTGGCAATAAAATTAGTCAAAAACCTCTTGATGTAATCCTGAAAGATATTGATTTAATTGCAATGTCAAAAATTAAATATTTGGAAATAATAGATGCAAATTTTGGCATATTAAAAAGAGATGTGGATATTATTAAAAAAATTGCAGAGTGTAAAAGGTTGTATGGTTATCCTCAAACAGTTTTGCTGTATGGTTTAACTAAAAATTCTAAAAAAAATAAAGAAGCCATATTAGACATAATTTTTGAAAATAATTTAACGGATTATTATTTTATGGCTATACAATCTACACATAAAGATGTATTACAAAATGTAAAAAGAACTGACATTGAATTAGAAGAAAATTTACAATTAGCAGAAAAGTATAAAAAATTATATGGCAGTTCTGCAAAAGTGGAAATGATTATGGGATTGCCGGGAGACACTATTGATAATTTTTATAAAGAAATGGATATATTTCAAAGGATTGGTAATTGGAGTTGCCCTAGAAACATCTTAGTTTTATTACCAAATACTGAGGCGTATACCGAGGAATATAGAAAAAAATTTAAAATTAAAACTGCTATTGTTGGAATTATGGAAAACGAAGAAACAGGCCGATACCAAGAAGATTTTTTACCTATAGATACTGTATTAAATAAATTTAAATCATCGCAAGAAATGGTAGTTGAAACATATTCATTCACTAAAGAAGATTTTAAAGAAATGTTTTTTATGAACCGTGCTCAAAAGATTATTGGTTTTAAACTAACCGGGGTTGCAAGTATTAAAATGCGAGAGTGGTTTAATCAAATTAAAAATAAAGATTGGTATAACCCTATTAATTTATTTTTAGATAAGTTAGTTAAAGGGGAGTTACACGATAAAGATATTCTAGTAATTAACGGCGAGTTTCTTGATGATATTATAGAAAAAAATTATAATGCTTAATGTGTGGTCGGTTAATATACAAGTAATTGATAACTTTGTGGAAGACGCTAGTTTATACAAAGCGTTAAAACAAGAATCAATTATACAAAAAACAGTGCAAGGACAAAACACATTTGATTTAACCGATTCACAACAAAACATTGTTTCAATGGTTAATTCTGCTTTAATTAATTATTGTCTTGAAACTAATATAGATTATAATACTTTAGAAATGACCAATTTACAAAAAGGTTGTCTCTATAAATATGATGAGAAAATGGTTTCAAATCATCTATACGAACCTCATCATGATATTGCAGAAAATGCATATGTAAGTGCGATCTACTATATCGACTCAGATTGGAACGAAGATAAATGGGTTGGAGGCGAACTTACTTTATATAAACATATGACATTTGTAGATTATCCCGAAAATATTGTTAATATCCTACCAAAACAAAATCGGTTAGTTATATTTCCAGGATTTATAACGCACAGAGTAAAACCATATTTTGGGGATAAACCAAGAACAAGTCTAGTATTTGGTTGGAAAGTCGAAGATGTCAAGGAATTTAAAGTGATTACAATATAATGGATTTGATAATTAAACCTACCGAAAAATGCAACTTTAAATGCACTTTTTGTTCTAGTACTCATATAACTGAGGATAAGGCATTAGAACTAGATCATCAATATATTTTTGATTTTCTAAAAAGATATCCAGAAACAAAAACTATAATTGTAAATGGCGGAGATCCTTTGATGGTGGCTCCCAATTATTACTGGAAAATAATAGATCATCTAGATACAATTAAATCCGAAGCAACAATTTCTTTTACAAGTAACCTTTGGCCTTTTTATAAAAATCCAACCAAATGGAAAGAACTATTTAATCATCCTCGCCTAGGAATTACTACATCCTTTCAGTATGGTGGCGGTAGATTAAAGGGGGATCTTTCCGAATTTACAGAAGAAGATTTTTGGAAATGTTCCGATGCAATGCTAGAACATTGTGGGTACAGGCCAGATTTTATTTCAGTTATAACTGATGAAAATGAAAAAGATGCAATAAAGAATGTTGAATTGGCAAAACGTATGGGAGTTGAATGTAAACTTAACTATGCTTTTTCTTCCGGTCCACCTGTTAAATTTAAAAATATTGTAATGGGGCAGGAAGGTAAACCATATCTATTAGCAAATATATATGAGATATATGTGAAAATATGGAAAAGAGGATTGACCGAGTGGGAGTATAATACTAAGCAAATGGTAAAAAGACTTCGAGGTGCAGGAACTACTTGTCCTCAAAATCGAGATTGTGACTCGGGAATACGAACTTTACAACCATCAGGAGATTACTATTCATGTGGTGCCTTTGGAGATGATAGATTATATCCTATAAATTTTAAAGATGAAATGGTTGGATTGAAACAATATCCAATAAAATTTGAACCTACATTGCAAACAATGACCGATGATTGTTATACCTGTCCTATGTTTCTAATATGTAACGGTTGTAAAAAAACTATAAAAGATCACAAAGACTATGGTATAACAATGACTCATTGCATTAAAATGAAAACTTTGGCGTCCGATATAATTGATAGTAATAAGGATAATATAAATGTCGTTAACAAAAATTATTGATGGTCTATATAAAGTTGAGTTTAATAATTTTGATATATTTCAATTAGAAGATGCTGCACGTCTTCAGGACGAAGCATCGGTTAGATCAATAACAACATTTCTTGCATTAGAACTTGGATTTAATCTCTCTGAAATTTATTGGTGGAATTCCTTTATTATTGGGGGCAACATTGAAGAACCCCCACACCTTTGGCATTATGATCGTATGAAAAAAGATAAAAGTTGTGATACACTTTTATTAATATATTTTGTAGATGAAAAATTAACTGAAGAAACAGGCGGCAGAATAGGGTTTTGTGATGCTGACGGAAAGAATAAACAATATTACAATATAGTATCGGGCAGTTGTTTTCTCGCAAATCAATATAAAACTTTACATAGTGCGGAAATTATAAAAAAACAACTTACTAAAAGAATGTGTATTAGTTGTGGTTTAACTGGTTGGGATAATTTTTCTAAGGTAATATGTTAAATCCCGCATCTATTATTATTCCTGGAAAGGTTACAGAATCAGCTTCTTTTAAATTCGCACCTGTTAACCAATACGAAAGAATTTCAGAAATTGCATTAACAAGAGCACCAAATATTTTAAAAAATGATGGTAGAATTAATTGTGAAGGTTTATACGGAAAAGGCGTTATTGCCATAACAGTTAGCCCGCTTAATCCAAAATTTAGATCACAAATTGAAGATAATGCTTGGCCACTTGTAAAAATATTTCTTGAAAAAAATTATATAACCGTAAGCAGTTGCGGAGGACATGATGATGGTATGGGGGATGGATATCATATAACTTTGGCGATACCGTCTATAGAATTTACCGAAAATTTAAAAAAACGGATATCAATTATCCCTAACTGTAGTGTTTATATTTTTAAAACCATCGCAAATGTGAGACAAATTTTTACGGACAACACTACATATTCTCATAAAATAGAAGTAAAAACTGATACCAGAGAAAAAGATCTAATGGAAGAATATAGAGATATTAATTATATGTATTTGAGAAATTATACTGAGTATGTATTCTTAAAAATTACTTTATTTGAAACCGGTTGGGAAAAACTATTTTCTAAAGATTGGTATAATACAATAAAAAGAAAAATATTTTTTAGATATACAAAAAATAAATTGGAAAAATTAATTGGTAGTAAAGATTTTCCCGTAAGCCCGTTTTAATATTATGAAAAAAGAAATAAATGACAATGGTTTTGTAGTTTTTCGCGATGATAATGCGTTTCAATATATAGATATTTACAACGTTACTTGGGCAGAAAAAGGAACTATTCCGTTGCAGATGGTAATAAAAAATGCAGAAACACGAGACGCTCTGACAAAAACGCAGCAATGGCTAGGAGAAAAATATCTTCGTCCAATCTTTGGAAACTATCATTGCGACTACTGCGACATAGTTAAAGGTATTGACAATATAGTATACGACTGGCATAATGATTATGAGGAGGGGCGTGTTAATTTAGGAATACTTTTATATTTTAGTGATACAGACGAGGATACGGGAACTGGTCTTGCTTTTAGAGACCACACAACAAAAAAAGAACATGCTTCTTTTTATCCAAAACTTGGGGATGTTTGTATTATAAATCACACTGAAAAATTTGAGCATAAAGTTAGTAAACCAAAATTTCCTTTTCCTAGAATTGTTGGAAGTTTTCATTATTTTGTTGATTACTCATGAATATATCGTTAAACCCTACTTATTATTGTAATTTTAAATGTAATTTTTGTTATCTAACAAAACAACAATTAGATGATAGATTAACAATTTCTCCTAAACAATTGGATTTAAAATTACAAGAAGTTGTAAAATATGAACCTATTACTGGGGTGGATTTATATGGAGGAGAGGTTGGGATTTTAAAAGATAATGAATTTTATAATTTAAAAAATATTATTAGAAAACATTATAAAGAAAATATTAATATTATAACCAATTATAGTATGATACATGATTGGTTTTTTGATGATGATATAACCTTGAGTGTTAGCTATGATTTTACAGCTAGAGAAAAAAATTCAGTAGTGTATAATAATATGTTGATATCACAAAAACCTCTGTCTGTTTTAGTATTGGCTAGCAAACAAGTAATTGATATGAATGTTGATAATATGATACACGAATTAAATTTATGTAGTGCAATTACTAGTGTTGAAATTAAACCTTACAGTATAAATCAAGCAAATACGCATAATGTAAGTCACCGAGATTATGAGAATTTTATTATTAAATGGCTTGAAAGCAATGTTCAAAAGAAATTTGAATTTATCAATGAATATCTAATACAAGATAGTTTAAACAAAACATATAACAGTTTTAGTGATGACCATGTATATATTACTCCCGCAGGAAAATTTGCTGTTTTAGAATTTGATTTGAACGATAAAGAATATTTTTTAGAACTTGATACATTTCAAGAATATATTGAATGGGCAAATAAGGAAAAAACTAAGTTAAGTCCTATTTGCCAATCATGTACGTTTAAAGGTCATTGCTTGACAGAGCATTATAGATATGTTAAAGATTTAAATAATAGTTGCAATGGATATAAAGGATTGTTAGAATATTATGGAACTAATAACAGCTGACCTTAATTTTGATTTACAAAAAATGCACGAGCATCTATTGATATATGGATATTATTGTTATCACGATGATGATTTAATTAATATTGTATCTAAAGAAAATGTAGTATGGGAAGATGAAGTAAATGGTTACGCATCTTCCGAATGCCATATATCTACAAAATATTTTGTGGATACGCAGGTAAAAAAATTTAAGGAGTTATATCCAAATTTAAAACTAATTGCATCGGGAATATATTATGGTATAGAAGAAGGAGTTGGTGTTTGGCATACAGATTCAAGAGAAAAGATGACTATTCAAGCATTATGTTATCAAGAAAATTTTCAAATAGACGAAGGTGGCAGTTTGCAGATTAAATGTTATGATGGGATTGAAAGACACTACTATCCTAAAAATGGAGATGTAATGATAATGAATCATTCTATAGATATAACGCATAAAATAGATACTATTTTAGTAAACAAAAAAAGAATAGTATTAAATATGGTGTTTCAATAGATATGAAAACTTGGAAAATACAGCAGGAGATATATCATAAACTAAATCAATTACATGATGATGACTTAAGTTTGTATGATGTTAAACTAGATTCCGAGATTATAAAAAATGCAATTTTTTATTTTACAACTACCGATTTAGGTTGGGTATATCCCGCAAAAAGTTATGTAGTTGGTATATGTTATGCTAAATGGTTAAAACATTATTTTGCAGAAGATTTTTATGAGGCATTGAACGATCCCGATTTACTTTTTGGTAATGATCCATATTTTGTTCCCTATGAAAAAGACAAAGATACATACGACACAATTTTAAATATTGTAAGTTTAGACTTTGATGAAGCTCTTGGAATTATACCCGACATTAAAAAATACTTTATAGAGGAGTTTTTAATAGATTATGAATAACGGAATACACACATTATGGCCGAATCGGGTACTAATCAATAACATAAATAATAAAGAGCTATTAGAAAATTTTACTAATAGTGTTTTACAGGAGTCTGATCTTGATAAGCCCTTTAATGCAATGCAAGATATATGTATGTTTAAGGACGGATCTAAAACATTTAAGCAATTTCGAGATGAAATTGTACTGCCCGCATTTGAAGAATATTTAGATTTACTCGAAATAGATATAAATAAATTTCCGGATCGAAAAGTTAAAGGCTGGATAACGGGGTCTAAATCTGGATATGTTATACAGCCCCATAATCATTATGGGGCTTCTCTTTCTGCTGTATTTTATATTTTAAATGAGGAAAAAGATAAAGGTGGGGAACTAGTTCTTCAGGACCCTAGGATAAATGCCAATAGGGGATATCGTAATGAATTTAAATTTTTATTTGAGGATAAAAAGTATATGCCTTCAAGTGGAGAATATATAATTTTTCCTAGCTACATATATCATTATACTTTACCATTTAGCGGCGCCTTTAGATTAGCAGTGCCAGTTGATTTATTTTTATAAGGTTAAATAATGCGTTTTCATATATTGGGATTACCCCATACAGTAACATCTAAAGAATTTAATGCATGTGCATACACACAAAAGGTGTATAAATTTGGTAAGATGATGACAGAAAAAGGACACACTGTTATACACTATGGTCATGAAGACTCTGATCTTATTTGTACAGAACACGTATCTGTCATTACCAATGAGGATTGGGAAGTTGCATACGGCGGTTATGATTGGAAAAAGAATTTCTTTAAGTATAGTATAGGAGATCATGCATATCAAACATTCTACACTAATGCGGCAATTGAAATAGCAAAAAGAAAACAAAAAAACGATTTCTTACTTCCTTTTTGGGGAAGCGGAGTAAAATTTATTTGTGATGTACACGACCAAGATATGATTGTAGTTGAGCCGGGTATAGGATATGCTGGCGGACATTGGGCAAGATGGAAAGTGTGGGAATCTTATGCAATAATGCATGCACATTACGGAATGATGGGTGTGGGTCATTGTCAATCTGATTGGTATAATACTGTCATTCCTAATTATTTTGATCCGAATGATTTTGAATATTGTGAAGAAAAAGAAGATTATTTCTTATTTTTAGGTAGGGTTTATGAGGGTAAGGGTGTACATATTGCAGTACAAGTTGCTGAAAAGTTGGGAAAGAAATTAATTATTGCTGGGCAAAATCCCGACAATATGACTTTTCCTGAGAATGTAGAATTCGTCGGATATGCAGATATAGAGACAAGAAAAAGATTAATGTCAAAGGCAAAAGCAGCATTTGTCCCTTCATTGTATGTTGAGCCATTTGGCGGGGTACAAATAGAATTATTATTATCTGGCACACCCACTATTACCACAGATTGGGGCGCCTTTACTGAAAATAATTTAAATGGATTAACGGGTTATAGATGTAATACTTTTGATCAGTTTGTGACTGCTGCAAGGACTATTGATAAAATTAATCCTAAAAATTGTAGAGTATGGGGTGAAAACTTTACTTTGGATAAAATTGCTCCTATATATGAGGAATACTTTCAAAATGTATTGAATGTATATACAGGAAACGGTTGGTACGAAGAAAATAAATATAGAGATGGATTAAGTTTTTGTGAAAGGGTTTACCCATCGTACCCATCACTTTGAGTTAGGTACTCTAAATACCTAAATTCTTGTTATTATAAATAATAGAGAAAAAGATCTGGGAAAATAATGACAAGAGCACGGATATATTCGCAGAGTGGAGTAGGGGGAGGCAATG
>Ga0181358_1000507_pt1 | contig 17414 bp, 8 predicted proteins | sample Fa13VDMM110SD_FD_130096 | JGI IMG/M metagenome (GOLD analysis project Ga0181358, IMG submission 130096) | Freshwater viral communities from Lake Michigan, USA - Fa13.VD.MM110.S.D | ecosystem: Environmental > Aquatic > Freshwater > Lake | place: USA: Michigan | collected 2013-09-24 | reverse complement strand
GCATCCCGTCGTTAGCCTATTCGACGGAGTCCTCATTCAGTATATCCAAGCTGGAAATTCGGATGGTCTTAGTAGGTACGTCGATAGGAATGCGTTCAACGCCTTTGTAGATCAACAAGCGCGACCGCGCCTCCATCTCCTCATCCCACCACAACTACCGTATAGTGTAGAAGAGCGCACTCCGAGCTGCGTCGCGATGCTGCGCGGTATTATGGATAGCGTAGCTCCGAAGGTTGGCAGCAATCTATATTGGCAATGGGCGTTCCAACACATGCTCGTCTCCTACTGCGCCACAGTAAGATCCGCTGCTACATCATTGGAATCGAAGCTTAACTCAATCATAACCGCACCCGCTTACTCGCAGCTTAGTTCAGCTCTGGCAGCATTGTCTGACACAGTATGTCGCGGCCGTGTCCTGAACTACGCCGAACATTGCCGCGCAGTTACATCGATTATGGATACGCTTAGGCAGAGTTTTTACAGTGCCAGCTCGATGCTCGGCGCGGCATACTCTGATGAGGATGGCCTTAGATACAATCATCCAGTTATTAAAGCGAAGCTGGTGACTGTAGATGTGGCAGGCAACTGGGGGGTTAGTGATCGCGATCACAGATACGACTTGTCTATCCGCGTAGAGAACCCCGCAAAGCTTATGGATCACTGGCCAGATCTTGTCAGTGTCTTAGCATCTGTCGGAATTGAAGAGCCGACACCTTACGGCCTTACCTTCTCTCAAGATAACCTCGCGGCGATTGCGTCGCTCATCGACGTGGCCAAGCTCGACTATGCGGAACCGCAGAAGTGGCGGGACGCCGCGACTGGTGTCACCGCCCGCGAATCAACTCCGGTATCCGCAATGGAGTTCGCATAACAATCTACCAAACAACAATATGAAAATGAAACATAAAGCACCGCTAATCAATACTGGAAACTACAAGACCCGCAAGGGTGAAGCCATCGGCTACAAGACTATCGGACTGCATCTCGCGCCCGCTAACCTCAGTGGCTACAACGTGTGCATCAAAGCCAGTGCTGGCTGTAAGGCAGCCTGTCTCAACACGGCAGGCCGTGGCGCTATGTCGTCCGTTCAGTCAGCGCGCATCGCCAAGACCCGCCTGTTCGTAGAGGATCAGCCGCAGTTCATGGCCCGCATGCACGCTGACATGCTCACTGCAATCAAAGCTGCGCGTCGTGCTGGCATGCTTCCAGTAGCCCGCTTGAATCTCACAAGCGATCTGTCATGGGAGTCTATCCGCATCTGGAAAGATACTGGTGACAAGGCGACACTGATCTCCACCTTAAGTGACGTGCAGTTCTATGACTACACCGCTGATGCTTCGCGCATGATGCGGTGGCTTGCTGGTGACATGCCACCCAACTACCACCTCACGTTCTCCCGCAAAGAGACCACGCCCGACCTATTGGTGGACTCCATTGTCAAGTCTGGTGGCAATGTAGCCGTCGTCTTTGACAAGCTGCCGACCACATGGCGCGGACATAAAGTTATTGACGGCGACGAAAATGATCTTAGATTCTTAGATCCAGTCGGCGTTATCGTCGGCTTGAAAACCAAAGGCAAAGCGAAGACTGATGATTCAGGATTCGTGATTCATTCAACGAACAGACAACAAACAACATGAAATACAAACTACGCTACTACTTAGGAAAGGTCTTCAAGTTTCTTGGCTTCTGCCGCGATTGCAGGGCGGCCTTATACTTCACAAAATACGGTCAGGGCGTGTGCCCTAGATGCTCAAAGAGATACTGAACACCGATCAACTAACAAACAACATGAAAATAATACTACAAACTACCGACTCTGAATCTAAATACGCACGCTCCGCAGAGGTGCGTGTCGGGTACGACGATCTCAACATACACGAGGTGTGGGAGGACTTGATTGTTCCTGCGCTTCTAGCATACGGGTTCGCACGAGAATCAATCGACAAGATTAACGGATAACGGATAACGAATAACGAATAACGAATAACGAATAAAGAATAGATTATGAACACACCAACCAACTCCGAGGCGTTGCCTCTCACGAATTGTTCGGCTCTTGTTGTCCACTGCGTTAGTAGTCTGTCGCACGATGTGTATATCGGCAGACCATCAAAATGGGGGAACCCGTTTGAGATCGGGAAAGACGGCAACAGAGAAGCAGTAATACAGAAATACCGTGAATGGGTAGTGACCCAACCTGATCTTATGGCTGCTCTGCCTGAGTTGCGCGGGAAGGTGCTGGGATGCTGGTGCGCTCCTAAATCGTGTCACGGCGACGTGCTTGCCTCTCTCGCCAACCACCAACACGACGTAACCGATGAGATCGTGGATGCCGTAGAAAACGATGTCGGGCTGGAATCTTGCAACGCCGTAACGCCGACCGACTTCGGGATGTAATTCTGAACAACCAAAAACCATGACAACACCAAATGATCCTAAAGGCGCAATCGGCGCTACGAAAACATAACCAGTAGATATCAACTATAAAGCAAACAAACATTATGCAAACAGACAGTCCCACATCAATAACACTAGACATCAACGGAAATGATGTATCCATCAAATCCAAACAGGAAGGCGGTCGCTGGGCAGTGATCGCTTTCACCCCATCCTGCTCTTTGCGCAGCAACAAGACGCACCGACCCCACCTACTTGACATGTTCTGTGAGGCCGTATTAGCGGGCTGTGACTCGGATAGCGATGGAGACTTGGACATGATTCGGAAAGGCGTACTTATGATAACGCCAAACATAACAAGTGGGCAGTGAAGCCGGACTTGTATTCGGACGATCCCAAGTTCCATGAACTGATCGCCCATGAGTTGTTCCACGTGGTCTCTGCAAGATACAGGATACCTTATCATGTTCTCGATTCCAAGAAGAGATCGCGTGGCGCTGTCGCATGCCGCGACGTTGCTTATCAAACCGCTGTGTCGCTGTTCCTATTAGATCTCAAGCAGGCCGCGCGAGCCTTCGGAGTTAGTCCAGCCACTATCTTAACGAGCACACAGCGCACGTTGGACAACTGGAATCCCGACGCATCTAGTAAGGTGCTTGTTGAAGTGTTCAAGGCGGTCGTCTTGAAGCTGGGATTAAAAGAGTGAGCAGTTTAGAGTGGGCAGTTTATTTAGTGTCGAACTTAATAAACTGCTCCTCCTTATTAAACTCGTCGTTTAAGATCTTCAACCTACGGTAGCCCTCGTCGCCAAGGTTATTGACAACCCTTTCGGCGAGTTCTTTATTGATGACTGGTCGCTCGGTATATCCGTTAAATATCAGATTAATATTTTTCGGCCCATAACCCTTCTCCTTCAGAATGCTCGCTGCTTCATTGATGGACAGGTCGCCGTGTTTGCTAGTGACGAGTCCTCTGGTAGTCTTGAATACATCTCGACTAATCTCAATCTTATTGGCTGTATGTTCGCGGGCTAGCTCTTTAATTTCTTCATCGGATATCGGACGCTTACTTCTGAGAATATTCAAACTCGCTCTATTGGCTCTCAGCTCGGTGCTCGCGTTGGCAACCAGCTTCGTATACTGCGCTACCGTATCTACTGGGAAAGATCTAACGGGCGAACCCTCACCTATTACTATTGAAAGCGCCGAATACTGGTCGTCTATTACGGGCGCTTGAGTCGCTTTATACGCATCAATCGCTTTCTCAAGAATGCGTGGGTTGTAAGATTTATCAAGAACATATGCGATTCCTTTCCCAAGTATCCCTAAACCGTCCTTCTCACCGTAGATTTTCTGACCTGTTTTAGAGTCTCTATTGTAACTAGCATCAAAAATAGCGCCAGCAAGTATCTGTTGATCTCCGTATGTGCCCCAAATAGAACTTAATACGGCCATAGCAGCGCCGGATATGTCGCCGCGCCGCGCTTTCTCAAGCCCGCGCAGTATCGGATCGACCCCCAATGCGAATGGATTGACGAATGTTAGATCCACAGATCGTAATTTACCACCCAATGTGAAGTAAAGGATCGAGTTGTCCTGCATGAAAGACGGGAGGGCGCGCCGCCGCACTTCCTCTTCTTCATCTCCGATATCAAAAATCTGTTGGGCTATTGCACCAAGCCCACCTGAAATAAGTGTTAGCACCGCAGTCATACCAATCATTCGTTTTGCACCGCGTGCGGCCATTACTGGGTTGCCAGACTTCATCTCAGCAACGCCTTCTTTGTATGTGTTCCATATGATTCGGGGCACTTCAATTTTGAATCTTAGGAACGGAGATACCAAAACTCCAGGCCCTCTAACAAATTCTTTTACGATGGGCGGTGCTTCTGAGTAGCTCTGAGCAGTCGCAAGAACCTTTCGAGCAGCTTCTCGCTTCATCTCATAATCACTTAGGCGGCTATAGTAACTATCGTTTCCAGCATCGATGTCTGCTTGTCTCGCTCTTTCAAGAGTAGCAAGCTCATGCTTGAAATAAGCTATTTTGTAGAAGCCGTCAACGGCGCCAGATAATGCTTGAAGTCTAGACATGAGCGGGCCTACTGCTTTAGATCCTGCATCTTTAATGGCCTTCAACTTGTCTGCGATATCTTTCATATCGTTCTCCATCTTACCGACAGAAATCTTTCCGCTGAGTATATCCTTCAGGAGACCTGTCGTTATCTCGTTGTTTAGAATGCCGAAGGCGGCAAGCTCAGCTTGTAGCTCATTGATAGCGTTCGGGTCTTTACGGAGGTTGAGGAGGTTTCCAACCAATCCCAACTCTTTGCCCATATCAAATACGTTGATAAAGCCTTGTGACGGGCCGAAGAATATCATGTTGCTAACAATGTTACGTAAGTAGAATCCAACAGAGAATAATGTTTTTGCTCCGAGCGATAGGCCCGTCAGTGTTGAAGCCAGCCATTGCATGTTCTCGATGGCCCTCTTTGCCCTCGTCTTATTCTCACTATCAAACTGAGGTGCATAGGCGTTACGCATGCCGTCAATCAGTTCTTTAGGTCCGTAGTAATGGTATGTGGGGTCATACTGGCCATCAAGATCTTTGGGTATTGTATCTTCGGCGTCTCCAATAAAGGCGCGACCCGTTCTAAGGTTAACGAAGTCGCCCGCAATAAAGGCTGGGTCGTTGCGCATTTTCTCATTTAACTCATCCCGCGTCATGAGGAACCCGACCATTTCCTTCTTACCATCCAAATTAACCTGCTCTACCATTGAACCAATAGAGATCAGGTTGTTGTAGAACGATTGGCGCGAAGCCATCGATGTTACAACGGCGAAGGTTCGGAACATGTTGTTGATCGCCTCCTCTGGTTTGTCGTATTCTCCAAGTAGTTCGCGGACGGCTGGATCTAAGTTACCTTTGTTCTTAAGGTTATCGATCAGCGACTTGGTCACGCCGCCTTCCAGTGGCCTGCGCTTACGATAATCCTTCTCATAGGATCTTAGGAACTGAGCCATGAAGTTTGCTACCGCCGATGGATCTTCATCTACTTGGTCTTCAGCCTTTTGCTTAGCTTCCTCCTTTGTAAGCTCCTTCTTGGTTTTGGTAGAGTCTTTGTCAGCGTCTATCTTGGATTTCTTTTTAAGAGTCGATGCGAGTTTGGCGACGTAACGCGCGCGGAAATACGGCGTGGCGTTGTTGCGGATCTCAACGAATTTTTCATCACTCGATGTGAGAACTTTGTCTATGTAACCCTCTTCGTTGAATGCTCTGTAAGCGCGTGTCAGATAGATTCCCATGTTCGAATCGAACTTGATCTGCATACTCTCTGAAAGAGCGTATGTGTCCTTTAGCTTTCTGGAGAACCCGTCGATCACCGAGCGGAACTCGGTTATAGTGTCGGCTAGTTCCGGATAGTCTTCGCGGATACGGCCCAGAGCAGCACTCTGCTTGCGTCGGACTTCCTCACGGGCGACATCGCGCAAAGCTTCGATTTGGTCCTTAACCATTCTCTTTCGCATCTCAGATGTTGCTTCTACAGAAATATATTTTGGGTCGAGTGTTCCTTCTTTGACCCTTCTCTTGCGTTCTTTCAAGGCTGACAGATAGGACTGCGATAGTCTGAGTCTGGTCTCTTTATCAACCGTAAGCAGCTCGGTGCTTCCCGCTGCATCTGCAAGATCGTTCGGATCTACCGCTCCATCCGTTTCGTCGAGCAGCCTAGCCAGCTTCGACATGTAATTCTTAGCGATAGCCTCTACGGCATTCTCAAAAAATATCTGCTGCTTCTTCAAGCGGGTTACACGCGGATCAAGCTCGCCTTTGAACAAGCTTACTATGCCTGAGAACCCTTTGTAGTTCCCTTTTACATACTGTGAAACTGGCAGATCGATGGAATCAATCACGCTCTGGAAGCGGTTAGCTACTTCTTCATCTGTCGTTTCATCTGTGATATCCACGCTAGTCGCAGCGAACTGGCGGCGAAGAACTTCAAAGCCAGCCAGTGGCGTACGTGGGTCGAACGCATTATGGCCGTCAACCGAATAAGAACCAGCATGCAGGTAGCGCAACTCATTCGACATGAGGTGAATAATCGCTGCGAGTTCTGGGTTGTTCTTGTTGAGATTGTAACGAGCGTATGTCCGTCTGAATACTCCACGGAGGTAGCGCAACGCGATCTGCATCAGGTTCGGGCTGCCCTCAAAGAAAGCGATGTCCTCCTCTGTGGTGGAGCCGCGAGCGACCCGTTGATGATACATGCGCAGATACTCGCCTATCATCTGGCGTTTGACGTCCGCCGCGTCCGGCCCGCGAATGCCATCCTTCAAAGAAGCGCGGAGTTCAGGGTCGGATGTGTAGTCGTCGATGATGCCGTCGAACTCTTGGTCAAGAGTCTCGTCAACCAGCGCGTTGATCTTCTCGATTGGAACAGCGTTGAACTCAGCTACGTGAGTAAGCTCTTCATTGATGTATGTTTCGAGTAACGCCTTAGCCATGTTGGCGTCTTCGATCACCGAGCTGCGAGACAGCAACCTATTGCGCATGTTGGCTCTATTGATAAATATCGCGGACTGCTCCGTGCCATCTGTATTGCGGATGATCGTGGCGACGATAGCCTCGTTTGGTCGCCCATCGAATGTGCCACTATCATCAGCTTCTTGTTGAGTATTAAATACTGATACCGCTACATCGGCTGGGATCAACGAACGCACTGCCTGATCGATCAGATAGTCAATCATCCGCTGTTGTTGAGCGGTTCCGAGTTCACCGTCAACGAGTGGCTCCAAGCTGGAGAACTGAGTGAGATCGATCTCAGCAGCGGGTTTTGCTGCATCTCTAATTGATTTTGGAATCGGGGAGAACTTACGCCCTTCGTCGATTGTCTCAGCTGCCGCGCGATCCATCCGAGCTTCAATCGAAGTGGATGCCGGATCGATGTTGCCGATTGTGGTGAAGTCGATAAGGTCTGCAAACGCAGAGTCAAAGGCTTTGTTCAAGCGGACTCCAAACAGATCCTTGATCGCGTCAATGATACGGGTGAAGAAGTTCCTGCGACTACCAGCATCTCTGGTTACTTTGAGCGTGTTCTGGAAATCGCTGGACGTGAAGAACGTGGCGATGAACTCTTCGATGTTCTGAGTGCCCGACTCAAACAGTAGGCTTGCGCGCCCACCATCAGCAAGCTGCTTGTCATATGCGCGGCGTGAGATTTCAAGCAAACCATTGAGGCGCTTCTTAGCCGTGCGCTGAGAATCCGTGAGTTCGGATTCAGGCTTGGTGGTGAGGTCAACAGTAGCTGCGTGGAGATACTCATGAAGCAGGACGGACTCGATGCCCATTCCGTAGTATCCTGTCATATTTATGACAACGTGTCCGATACCATCGGAACCGACGCTGAACTCGCCTGCCTTATTGTTGTCGATGTTGGCGATGGTGAACTTGGTTTTGTTAATCAGATCAGGATTCTTGAGCAAGAACTGGGCGACAGCGCGGTGCTGCTTGTTCTTGCTGCTCTTCATGATCTCCTTCATAGCTGCGGCTACAGAGTTCGGGTTACCGGATTCAAGGTTCAGGCGCTTGATTTCTTTCTCGTTCTTGACGCGGAAGAAATTACGGTGCTTTGAGTTGATGAACGACGGTGCATCAAAGCGGTGGATTTTCTCTGCCAGAGATTTGTGTAAACTCTTCGCTTCAGATTCCGTGATATTTAGTTTTTCCGCGAGCAATGTCGGAACAGATTTCTGTGTGAGTAGTGTGGTCTCTAATTCTGAGAAGCCAAGTCTACGTAACGTGTCGCGTTGTTTCTTATCAGCGACCCTCTTGAAGTCGTATTTGTAAACGCCGTAGGCTTCGAAAGCCCTGCTGATAAGAGCCGTCGATTTATTCGTAGCTTGAAAGCGGTCGAGAAACTGACGGCGGAATCGGTAAGAATCCGTTTGGGAATGGCTTTTAGATACTGCCCATAGGGCGATAGCTCTAAATAATTTTTCTGGTTTCAGGCTTTCGGCAAGAGCTGGGCTGTCTTTATGGACGGTGTCCTTAGCGAGTGCTCGCAGGGCTAGCTGAACGTCTCTGTCGGAGTCGAACAGCTCGTATGCGGGCTTCAAAAAGAGCTTCGGCATCGCTGCTGCAGCTTCACTAGCCGCTAGTTTATCAAAGATGTATGGGAGTGTAGACTCGCCTGTGGTATACATTTGCCCAAACTCGGACTCTTTCACAGCCTCAATAGCGCCCGAACGCTTTTTAGGGTCGAGCGCGAAGACGTCTTCAGTGGCTTTCTCCTCAAGGGCATACTGGACTCGTTTGAGGGCGCGTGTACCTACTCGAGACGCAATAGCTTTTATGTTGGGGAACAAACCGTTTTCATCTGGACGCGCAATATCATCATTGATAATACCGTCGATATAAGAATCGAGGACTCTGTTCTCCCAATCGGCGGTAAGCTTCTTCGTCTTGTTCTTCTCGCCTTCTTTTAGGATTGGTTTGCGCTGGCCTTTCTTAAAGCCAAACGTATAGATGAAGGCGGCTTTGCGGTTTGTTTCTTCCGTGATTGGGAGATCGGTTTTAGCACCCGTAAAGTCAGCGGGAACTTTGATACGTTCTAGTAAGGCGTTACGCGCTTCTTGCTCAGCCCCAGCTTTGATCGAAAAGAGACCGTCCACCACCTCTATTGCTCCCGCTCTCTGGAGGCTCTGGAATAGCTCTCCAAATAAAAGAGCTTTCTTAAACTCTGGGACAAGCTCTAGCGCCGCCGTTTCTTTAGCTAGCTCAAGGCTTGCCCCCTTTAGGTTGGCGCGGCTAATGTCTGACATGGCAAGCATTGCAGCAGCCATGTCCTCCGCTTGCTTCTTGGCAGTTTTGTCTTCTTTTTTACTATAATCGCCAGCAAGACTACCCCCTCTAAAAATCACATAAATTTTTCCGATAAGGTCGTCTACCTTAATAGACGCTTCGCCGAATGTAGTTTGAGCGTCGTCTAATGGCGTGGTGTCGGTAATGTTATTCAGATCGCGATGGATTTCCATCGGAGCGTAGGACAGCGGTTTGAATCCCTCAAGGAGTTCAAACGAATCGTCGGCAGTCTTAGATACGAGTGACGTCTTTTTGCGGCCGCTCCTTTTATCTTTGCGTTCCAACACATTCGGGTCTGCTGCAGTTGGACCATCTACACGGATAACCAATCGAGTAGTCTTATCAAACACAATCGACTTGTTCCGTAGGAGCTCAGGAAATGATTCCGGAACCCTTACCGGAATCTCAGCTCGCAAAAACTGGATCATGCTCCGTGGATTGTTGTCGAACAATCCGATCTTTACCCCGCCGTCAGTAGCTATATAATACGTCTGCTTGTTTCTTTCTACAAACTTGCCGCTAACTGGATCAAATTCATTTGCCTGCGGAGTTCTAAGGGCTTCAGGATTCAGGATGTCGGAATAACTTGCAATCTTTGCGGCATTGAGGACTGGATACTTTTCGTAGATTAGTTTAGAAATGAGATCGGATATCTCGGATGAGCTTTTGACATTCTGGTAGCCGTTTGGCATCCCATAAGCACTGCCTTTAGTTAACCTAATCGGGAAACCCTGCTCTACTATCAAATCAATAGTGCTGCCAATAGCCTTTTTGATGGCCTTGATCTGACCTGCTTGGAGCGGGTCTGACGCAGCCGCTTCCTTACCCGTCTTTCTTTCTGAAGCCGCTTTCTTTGTAGCTGCCTTAGCTTCTGCCACAGCTGCTTTCTCAGCTGCCTTAGCTTCTGCCGCAGCCGCTTTCTCAGCTGCCTTAGCTTCTGCCGCAGCTGTTTTCTCAGCGGCTTTCTTTGCTCCGCTGTCTTTTATTTGAGCTGCTGTTTTTGCAGCCGTATCAGCTTTGCGTTGCGCTGCTTGCGCCGCTTTCGCGGCTGCCGCCGCATCCTTTGTTGCGGCGGCCGCAGCCTTCGCAGCTTCAGCCGCCTCTGCTATCGTAACTTCCTTTGCGGCTTTTGTTCTGGCTTCATAAAGTTCGCGTGTCCGCGCCATCGCCCATTCAGGAAATTCTGGTTCTTGAGGTGCTAATGTCGCAAGAGCCTTATCAACTTGTTCTTTCGTCAGTCCTTGCTGCTCGCCTGCCACGTATATAGCTTTTATGTCGCTCGGAGTTATCTTAAGTTCATTAAGCTCATCGTCTGTAGCGTCATCAATAACACTCGCGCCAACTTCGGGCGTAGTGTATGTAAGCACTAACGCGGGAGATTCCGGCGAACTCTCCGAAAGAACTTCATCGATAGCTTCTTGGATAGCACTCCCAGATGCGCCGTCTAGATCTGCTTGAATTTCTTCCATAGAGTCTCCCTCTATATCAGGTTCAGTGCTTGGGGCGGCTCCGCCATATAGAGTAGCTAGAAACTCTTTCACTCTAGTGATCTCTGCATTAAGATCGTCAACAGTAGTCGCCGTATTGTTTTGAACGGGGCTAAGACTTTGGTTGATAAATGGGATAGCGGGTCCTTTACGACCTGTTTTCGGTATGTCTTTATTACCTCGTATATCACCTACGGTATCGTTGAGGTGCGTAGCAATTGCGCGCAACATTGGTGACCCATAATAATCGTTGATATCGGCACTACCTGTTTTGTTAAGCCAACCATCTTCTCCAATACCGAAGAATGGATACCATTTACCAGCGGGCACTCCTTTTTTACCGCCACCTCCTGTTGATATATAGAACGGGAGTTTCATTCCACCAACATCTAATACAGTAATAATTCGGCCAGAATAATTGATGACTCCTGTTTCTCCGGCTCGAGTCTCTAGCGGGCCATTAGTTGTGCGGGCATAGGTAGACTCGAAAGGAATCTGAACGGCGAGTGCTGAATTTTCTCCGAAGGAGAAGGCAGGTGCTGTAAAGTTGTTAGCTACAGATGGGGGTTCTACGGGCGCAGCAATTGCTATAGGCGCGGCAGTTGTTGCCACCGCTTCAGGCGCGCTTATGTTCAGCACGGGGGCTTCGGGTAAATCGACATCCTTTATGTCTGCGTCAAAAGAAGCCGCCGTAGCGGCAGTGGCAGAACCAGCGGTAGCAGCGGTGGCGGCTGGTGTTTTGGGTGCGGCAGTCGATGCTTTTTGCAGCGGGTTCCTTAGTCTGTTAAGGATAACGTCTGCCGCAAGTGGACTGCCAGCGTCTTTCAGTTTAGTGGAAAGATCGGTAATTACTTTATTCCATGCCGCGTCGCGGCTCTCTGCTTCAATAGCACCGCCGCGCGCCAGTCGTCCAGCAGTCCGCTGAAAGACTCCCATACCACCACCGAATACACCGCCGTAGAAGCCAGCCATTGCCGATTGCTGTAACCGTTCAAGGATCGGGACGTCTTGGCCAGTAGCTGCGCTTTGGATATACCCGTTAACCAACTCATCGGCAGCTTCTTCCAAAGCTTCGTCGGTGAACTTCTTGGCAATGTCAGCGGGTGCTGAATTTTTCCACATGGACTTCAAGCCTTTCTTCGCATACTCAGCAACCACTTTATCGAAATCAGCGCCTTCGCCAAATTCCCTACCTCTTATCTTTGTAAGGACTGCTTTAAGCTGGCGTGGTGTGGCACCGCCAAGAATGAAGTCTTCAAGACCACCGCGTCCTATCATCGAGAAACCGAGTGTGATGCCGCCAGTAACAGTTCCGGCTACAATGCCAGCGGCAAGCGCGCGCGAGTGCTTCTCGTCCTTAGTAAGGTCTTTACCTTCGGGCGAATTCTCCAAAGCAGAATACACAGACGCGTAGGTGTTGCCACCAGATCTTGTAGCTGCGGGGATAAACATAGCGGACCTGATCACATACTTGTTTGCCGTTGTCTTTGCATACGCGCTGATTGCAGTTTCGGCAGACGCTATCGCCGCTTCTTTGGTAGCTCCTTTGACAAGTCCGCTAGTAACGAGTCGTTGGGCAGCCGCCGACGCTGTTTCTTTTGCTCCAGTAGCAAGTGCGCCACGGGTAATGCCGAGAACAACGCCACGGGCAGTGAGCCTTGCGCCAACGTAAGCCGCTCCACCTACTCCGGTCGCGGCGGTTAATATAGCGGTAGCAGCTACATCAAATACGACGGGGGCCGCCATTTCGCCGAGCGTCATTGCCATGCCAAAATTATCGCCGAACATGTTGGCAAGGCGGCGGCGTGAATCCCGCTCCCTCTGGTTTGTGAGGAGGATCTCACGCGCGGCATCAGACTTGGCAACAACTCCGAATGCCCCCAATATATCTTCATAAGAAGATACGATGGACGCGCCGATGGCGTCGATCCTATTTCGTATGAAACCATAATCAGCGGTCTGTAGGAACTCGTCGAGAATCTCCCCGTCCTTTTTGTCTTCGGAATATCCTTTCTGGAGTGCGCGGTTCCAATCGTCTGCAAGATGAGTGTCCTTAAATACTTTGTCGTATTCGTTGAACATCGACTGGATCACAAGATCGCGGTCTTTGGCCATCCCCTCTTTTTGCTTTTCAGAAAGGTCGGAGTTCGCGAGCATCGCCTTAAAAGCAACTTTGTTTGTAAAGGCTTCGCGGTGGATGACGGGGGATTTATATCCAAAGTAACGAAGGTTCCTGCTCCCTTCTTCTTCTGTAGAATACTTTAGCAGTCCTTGTTGAGCAGCTGCGTCGCCCGCCTTGAATTCCACAGCGGCTTGCTTATCGGCGGTTGAAATGTAACCCGCGTCCGGTAGTAGATCATCCATCTTATCGATGATAAGGCCATACAGTTCTTCGTTTGAAGGTTTACGCAAAGACTTAACGTCCTCTCTTATAGCATCGCTATCGTAACGGAGATACTGTTCTATTTGTTTAAGCGACTCGCTGTCGTCACTACGCCCCTGCACCCCGCCATCATAGTGGTCTTGCTTGCCCATGTTCTCTGCGAGTGCTTGCACCCATTTTTCTACCTCTTTGTCTTCCTTGATAAGAGTCTCCGCTGCGGCAATGGCGTCGAAGTAGTTTATAGCTTTGAAGTTAGGAACCGATTGGCCTTCTTGGATCTCATAAGACTTCTTGATTGCAAGCGCGTCGTCTGGTGAGATAATACCAGCACGCAAACTCTGCTTGTATGCTTCGACTGGCGTGAGGTTTTCCGCGAGATCACCACCTACAAATATGTAGCCCCCATTCTTTTGTTTGACTTTAGCGAACGGAATAGAACCGTCGGCAACCTTAGCGAGCTGAGATTTATCGAAGTTGGTGTCTAGAATCAACTTCACTTGTTCTTCAAGAACAGGCATACGGTCAGCATACTCTTGCTGAGACTCCTCAGAAAGGCGGCCACTGGTCATCAATTCTTTGGCTACGTTATACTCGCGAAGAACCGATCTATCCTCAGAAGCAGGGTCGGTATAGTCGTATACCGAAGCCAACTGCGCTTCGAAAGAAACGCCCTTATCTTCAAACTCTAGCTTAATCGCTTCTTCAGAAACATCGATAGACCGTAGAGAATCCGCAAAGTTATTATTGATGAGCTGTGCAGTTGCTCCATCGAGTTCATCATTCGCAAGATACTCGCCGATGACATACTCTTTATACTTCCTCCGCTGTTCAATTTGATCTGTGATATTATTTTGGGCGGACCAAATGTCGATTGGAGTAAGCTCAGTCATAGCTGTGGCGGGTTCTGGGTGTTGTGTTGGTTATGCTTTTCTAATGCGTATATTCTGGAAACCTTAAGGAATATTCCAAGAGGTCTTTAGATAGTCGTCTATCGTCAAATCGGTTTTCGTTGGGATGGGCTTGCTCCGATCACCTGTAATTTCTCTGTATAGCTGCGTTCTACTGTCGTCGATTCGCACGCCGAGTAGATTGTGAAGTTCGTTATCAGGGAGTTTCTTTACCTCCTCCACTTGAGCTGGATCTAAATTAGAGAGGTTAATCACCCTATTGATCAGAGCATTTCTGTAAGGCGCTGCGAAGGACTTAGGTTTTGTGGCTGTTGGGCTTGCGTTTTCATTGCTTCCCAATAAGGTATTCTCGAATGAATCAGAGCTTCCGTCACCATATTTTATAGTGTTAAACAAGCTCTCGGATCTGTCGATGTAATCGGTTCGGAGCTTATATGCCAGTTCTAACTTCGCGTTAGCAGCCTCCTGCTGCGCTTGGAGCGTATCAGCGTCCTTTTTACGTTTAGAAATTTCGCTAAGCCCAGCATTGGCAGTCAGGCTGCCAGATGTAACTTGATCGGCGACATCGGGCATGCCCAGTTGAGCCGCCATATTCCACACTTGGTTTATCTTAGCTTGTTCCACAGCATTGGCTGTTGCTCCAGCGGATATTTTAGAGTTAACCGCTGAAAGCAACGCGGAACCGTTCTTAGTCTCAAAGAAGGTTGGGTTGCTCATCATGATGTCGGACACAAGAAGGCGTTGATCGTTGGGGTCTTTACCCTCCATCGCATCCTCAAGCTGTTTGGATATTGCTGGATACAATGTCGCCGCGTCCCGTGCTTCTCGGAGCTTTAGCTTCTCATCCTCGAAAGCAAGGTTGGCTCGTTGAAAAGACAGCTCCTGATTTTGCACGTCGAGCATGCGCTCTAACGTCTTATTAGAGATTTCTTGAAACGGAGCTATTCGCTGCATGTAGTCCGCTTGCAGCTGTTTACGCTCCCGATCCTTAAGACTGGAATCAGAAAAATAAGAACCGCGCATTGGCGCGATGTCCGTTTCGTAAGAAAATTCTGCCATATTTTTATTTGGGGGTTGCATTCATCTCCCCACGCCGCTTCTTGATAGCGTCGCGCATGAACTGTGTATACTCCGATTGGAGTGCAGCGGCTTCCGCGCCTGCTGCGTCTGCTTGTCTGGACTGTTCCCCCAGCCTGCCTCTTTGTTCCTGAGTCAGGATACTTGGTTCGTTGAGGCGCTGTGTTGAAGCCCCCATTGCCATCTCTTCAGCGGCTCTCGAATAGCCTTGTTTACGCAAGCGAAGGGCTTCGCGGCGCATGGCTCCGGATTGGGTTCCAAGGCTGCGGGACTCTCCAAGTTTACCTATGCTGTTCCCTAGAGAGTCCCGTCCCAAGCCCCCCAACGAGGGTTTGGCGGTAGGCGTCGGAAGTGGCTTTTCAGCGCGGTTAATACCGCGCGTATAGCCCGCATCGTCGATGCCGAGAGCCTTTGCACGTTCTCGAAAACCTGACGGCTTACTGCCTGCATCACCGCGAGCAGCAGCTTGCATATCCGCAAACAGCGCTCTACGACCTGCGAGGTTGGAATTCTCTTTAGGTGATACAGAGGTAGTCGCAGCGGTGAGTGCGGGTGTGGGTGTGGGTGTGGGTGTGGGTGTGGGTGCGCCAAAAGAAGGAAACGAAGCTGCGTAATTAGGTGTTGGATTGTAATTAGGTGCTTTAGGAAGTAGTTTCGATACGTATTTTAATTGTGGGGAGGTCGCCATATCGAAGGGAAGTTACGCGACACCTAGAAGATTGTCAATAGTCCAGTAAAGTGCCCCTGAAAAACGAGGTCAGTTTCTTTCGCCTTTACTCTTAGAGTATAAAAACTTCTATTTAGAAGAAGTAGTTCATTAAGCTAGGCTTAATGAACTACATCATTCTATAGAAAGTTTTTTTCCTAAAGACAGATCACTCTGCCAAGCTGCTCATCGAGTTCACCAGAGCACTGCCCAGCTCGTTGATCGTTACTGGCTGCCTCCTGTATCCCGCTTCCTGTTCCCCTTTCGGTGGGTCGATAGCCACCAGACCGAGCCGCTGGCGCGCACAGTCGAGCGCGAGGAAGGCAGCATCCGCTAAGTCGGGAGACCGCCCGAACCGTGATTTGAACTCTGGCTTCGATTCGATGCGCACTCTTAGTGTCCCGCTCTTGACCAGATCGTAGTTCCGGTTGGTAATTTCTCGCGCGAGATCCGAGTCAATGCCAAACAACTGTTTGGTCCGCATCAGCTCCTTGCCCACGAACCACAGTTCAGATACACGGTTCACGTAGAGTTCTTCACCAGTTAGCTTAGAGTTCTGGCTAACGCGCTTATCAGATGCTTTATCACCGAACCCGACACGCATAAATCGGTTTGACCACTCACCCGCAAGCACGTCGCAGAACGGTGAACCCGCGCCTGTGGCATCTACCGCCACGTTTTCTGGCAGAATACCCCGCTTGACGCAGTGGTCCTTGATCTGCTGGACGATCTGGTAGGTGCGCGGTATAGCCTTGTTAGAGGCGTCGTCGTTAAGCAGGAGCGATTCCCCGAACTCAAAGACGTAGTGACCCTCTCTATTGTAACCGACATAAGCTATATATAGGATCGAGCGGTCGCCACCGTTGGTAAACGCGGGGTCAACGCCCGCCACGGCTGTGGGCTTACCCGCCCATACCACTTTACCCATGCTGCCGCTTTGAGTGAGATCAATCTCCGAGTAGATACCCGTCGTCTCGTCGCTGTCAAAGAACACGGCGCGAACCATTCGCATGTAGCCCCGCGACTCCACACCGAGTAGTGCCCTATCCTCGTCGAGCTTTTCTTGGGTCGGCAGCCACGGATATAGAACCATGCCAGCGGTAATGTTGGGACTCCGCTCGCCGTCGAGCCGCAGGTAGTAGCCGTTCCACTTCGTCACCCAGTTGTCCGCCGTCTGGGTGTCCACCGAATCCCAGCCGCCTTTCGGTTCCGCCCAGACACCGAAAGCGTCGAAACGGCTGTTCGGGTTGGCCATGCCGATCATCTGGAGCGACGGGTTTTTCGAAAGGTTGGTCAGACCCGCGTGCAGGATCGCCTCCGAAATTTCGGAAAGCTCGTCGCCGATGACGATGACCCGCGTCTGCTTGATACCGATGAACTTGCCGACGGCCTCGCGTGTTTTGCTGCGTTCCGCCGCGATAAGCCGCAAGCCCGCACGTTCGATAAGCGTGCCTTTCTCATCGACATACGCAATGGACCCAATCGAATCCCGAATCTTGCACGGTGCAAACGGTATCACGGTCAACAGCGCGATTACGGAACCCCAGATACGCTGGCGGGCTTCACGTAACGATGTGGAGGTCATCATCACCAGAGTG
>Ga0181358_1000505_pt1 | contig 17421 bp, 22 predicted proteins | sample Fa13VDMM110SD_FD_130096 | JGI IMG/M metagenome (GOLD analysis project Ga0181358, IMG submission 130096) | Freshwater viral communities from Lake Michigan, USA - Fa13.VD.MM110.S.D | ecosystem: Environmental > Aquatic > Freshwater > Lake | place: USA: Michigan | collected 2013-09-24 | reverse complement strand
GCCAATCTTAACTTCCTTTCAAAGAAAGACATTTTTAGCAAATTGGATAATCTAACCCCCAATACCCGACGCACTTATTTAATCGCCATCGTATCGTGTCTCAAAGACCGTCCCGAGAAGAAATACAAGACCTTATATACCAAGTTCTACGAACCCCTAATGGCACTCAACAAAGAATTAAAGGACAATACCCACAAGTCCGATAAAGTAAAGGAGAACTGGGTAGAGCAGTCCGAGGTGCAAGAGAAGCGCGCCTTTCTATCCGAGGTTATCGCCGACGTTAAAGACACTAAGAAACTGACCGAGGAGCAGTATAACCGCCTATTGAACGCCGTGATTTTATCCCTATACACCCTACAACCGCCACGACGAAATAAAGACTATACCGAAATGATGGTCTTGCGAGGTACTCCCGCTCACAATGATAAGAACTACCTTGATATTGATGGTAAGACTTGGCGCTGGATATTTAATAATTATAAGACGCAGAAGAAATACAAACAGCAGATAGCGGAAGTCCCCGAGGATTTGAAGGAGGTATTGGAGGTTTATTTGAAGTACCATCCATTAGCGAAGGGATTGAAGAAGACCGCAGAACCCATACCATTCCTAGTGCATTACGATGGCAAACCGATCAATACCAGCACCGAGATGACCCGCATTCTTAATAAAATATTCGGTAAAAAAGTGGGGGTTAGTATGTTGAGGGCATCCTATCTGACGGGCAAATACGGCGACAAAATCCAGCAATTGAAAGACGACGTGGGGGCAATGGGGACTTCTATTGACGTCGCCCAGTCTAATTATATAAAGGCGGATTAACCCCTATTTTAATGTTTAACATTTTGTGGTTTGTGGTTTTGTGGACTTTGGTTTTGATAGGGTTGGCGATTTATATAAAATGTTTGTACCTTGTTTTTTTTAGTTCCCCTATACCAACTTATTTTTAGAAGTCCACAAAACCACAAAACCACAAAACTTTAAAACTACTTTAATGGTAAGAACGACTTTTCGGATATCTGTTGCATTATATAATAATCGCGTAATATATAATGTATCATCTTAACAGAATACGAGGTTTAGAAGGCGGAGCGAAGAGGTCAAGACCCGCTGTCGATTGGAATGCAGTTATTGCTGACTTAGTTGCTAGGTCAACAGCATACGCGCACGCGATAGAAGCAATACAGAACGAGGAGACTGCAGATATTGCGACCCTACCTCCTCTACCAGAAGGGTTTAAATACGCAGACCCAACTGATGTGAATGGAGAAAGACGCTTAATATACCGAGAAATTATATTGTCTGCTAACAGAAACGAAGACACTGATTTTAATAATTGGTCGCCGTCAAACCAGAGGCGTATAGAAGAATGGATGATGGAACTGCCCGTGGGTTCTATACAGAGAGGTGTGGATAGAGAAAAAAGAATGGATAGGTTAGCAGAGAAGGCAGACGATATAAACGATGATATTGACGATGCAAGAGAGACTAGGGACAGAGAAGGAAATCTAGGTAATTCTCTGCACATTCCCGATGTAAATCCCGATTTGGATACTGATACTGAGAAGGAAGGATATGGTCGCAAGAAAGGCGGAGCATTTGACTTCGCCATCAATCGCAATCCATTAAACCTAGGATATTATCCCGCCAACCCCGCCGATTATCAACAGACCCGATTTCTTTAACCCTCTGCTCTTTTCTTACGCATATAATCTCTGCGTCTTATATTTGCCTCCTCTGCTGTAATGATTGGTCGTCTGTCGTTTAATCCCCCCGACAATTGTTCCGTCCAATACCTCTCTCTTGCTCTCGCCTCATTAGCATCAACACACGAGTATTTTTCTATTTCAATCATCTCCCAATTATCCCACCCGCCATTATCCCGAATAGTTTTATAAATAGGAGCATTATAGTCTTTATTTTCGGGAATATTACACGCCCGTTTGTGATTACTTTTACGGCATCTCCACAGCGTAGTGTGTCCGATATATTGTGCGGTTATTACAGTGTCTTTACAGACGATTTTATAAATCTGCGTCTTTGAATAGTCGGTCGGTAGTTTCGGCATTTGTATTATAATGTATTAAGATGTCTTTAAATTAGTCATCGTCTTCAACATTTAAAATATAGCATTCTTTATCACTCATTACGCACATTGGAAACCCCTTCTGTATCGTCACCCATCTACTCTGTAATTTTCTTATTTTTTTGATTTGCTCCTTATCCAACCCGAAATAATTGTCTAACAAATACTTCATCGCCTTACCTCCTAAACCGCTCGGGAATAGTGTGACGGATTTACATTCATTAAGTATTCTCCTCGTATCGCGTCCATTGCACGCCAAATGGGAGGTATAAACGACCTCCACATTAAAGTGCCGTCCCGTTTCCAGAACCGAGTTCAGTATGCCGTCTATTTTCATTTTAAGATTTTTGTTGATTAGGCAGTCCGTATCGTCAAATATCACACACGAGTCTTTAAAATCCTCGGCAGTAATCGCCTCGTGGAGAAACCCCGCCTCGTGTATTTTAACCCTCTTTAAATATTTGAGTTTATCCAGCGTCTTATCATCGGACAGCGATGAAATAATATAGACGTCCCGTTTAGGATACATGCGGTGGTATTCTTCAATGTATTCTTTCGTCCAATAGGATTTACCCGAACCCGATGCACCAGTCACGTATCTGATCTGCCGTTCCGTCTGCTTACTCGGGATAGGTTGGAAATGTAAGTTTGGTTTGTCCTTCAATTTAACCTCGGATAATGGAGACTGAACCTTCTTTTTGTCGCCTAGGCAGAGTATCTTATACTTCTTCTTGTCTTTTATATCGTCGTCTTCTAATAGCGCGATTTGAAACCCTTCATCTTCAAAGTTTAAACTCATCGTATATACTATAAGATTAGATTAATTTTAAATATTCCTTACTCTCAGTATTTATCTTTTGCTGGAAATAGTCTTTTAGAGTGCGAATGTCTGTTAAAGCGGTCTTCTCCGTGATGTCGTCTATATTTTTAAACACGCCCTCGGTAAGCGGGATGTTGTAGATATTGGAGATTTGCTCCTTTATAAATTGGAGATTAGACTCCACATCCGCCCATTCGGGTTTCCTAGGTTGCTCCAATAATGTCTCTAAAATAACCAATTCGTTCTTTATTTTGTTTAAAAACCCGACTTGTGAGTTAAAAAACTGGACTAATCTATCTATTTTCGGTTTATTCTTTTTTGCCCCCTCTATTTGTAGTAAGGAAAATAGGCGTTTTAAACTCTTGAAACTGTCCTTTTTAGAATAATATTGGATGTCTTCTTCTAAATCCGCCTCCAATTCCTTTTTTGATGGTTGCTTTGTGTAGTTGGTCTGTCCTCCCGATTTAATATAATAGTTCTCTGATACTTCGGCGAATTGATTACCGACTTTAATAATAAGGTCTATTTTCATCGTAGTCTTATCCATTATAGCGGATGCGAGAGGGTATTGTGTCCCGTCAATTAATTTAATATATCCGTTTAATACATCCCGATGCGACCAGCGGAGAATATACAAATCTCGGACTTTTTCCATTCGGGTCTCCCCAGTGCTATTCATTATATCTTTCCGCTGTTTAGCAGATACAAGTGGATTTTTAAGGTATTTTTTCAAGGACTTATCGTCGTAATCGCCGTTATATATCAGTCTTTCATCGTATCCACATTTGAAGTCAATGACCCACACATCGTCGCCTATTTCCTTGTATGCTTTTTGGAACAGATGTGCGATAGAGGTCGGCGAAACCCCGTCTAACATCGTCTGCACATCGTAGTCGGATGCATACCGCATACCTCTCAGAGAGGACGATCCGATTAATCGTTTCTTACCCCTAACTGCGAACAGATCTATAACATCGGCGGTTTCGTTGTTTATTTGCGATAAATTACGTGGTTTTAATGCCATTATAATATATACCACTATATTATAATGCCAGTAGAGATTGTGGAATTATTGCCGTCTGATTTACCAACAAAGAGGTTTAAAATTGTCTTAAATGTGGATGGACACGACTACACTTTCAACTTCGGAGCGAAAGAGGGTAGAACGTACATCGACCACGGGGACGAGAAGAAGCGCGAGGCATACCGCCGACGACACTACGCCAATACAGTAGAAAAATACCGAATAGATAATATCATCCCTAGTCCCGCCCTTTTCAGCTGGAAACTGCTCTGGGGCGACAAGAATGATTTACTGGATAATCTCATACAATTACAGCGCGAGTTTAATGCCCGTTATAAATGAAGGAGCGTTTGTTTGGTTATACATTTTTAGGGGTATATAGTATAATGTATTCCAAGAAGCAGAGGGATATAATGGATAAGTTAAAAAGAGAGGATTTTATAAGATTTTTAGACGAATACTACGCGTCCATCGGGCGAACAGAAGTGCCTTCATATAAAGACTATACCCTCCACGAATTGAAGAAGTGTATGTTTGTATATAACATCCAACTGACCGAGAGTTGACGGCGAACGGCGAACTGACGCTGTTTTGAGATGATTTCCCGTGAGGACGGAAACCCTTCTATCCTATAATTCCCATTCTCACATTTCTAAAATTAACCTAAAAACAGCGTCGGTTCGCCGTTCGCCGTCAAGAATATTATATCTCCCTATTCTATAAATGAGTATCTTATCTGGCATCGGACGAGTTCCATCAATTTTTGGTAGCACAGCGACCGCAATACCTAATCCAATTATTTTAACAATACCAGTCGACAACAATGGCAGTTCTGTCGGCGGAGGTACGTTTGACTCTATATCAACGGGTACTTGGGGTTTTTTAGAGTCATTCACCACATACCGTATTCAAATTATCTACTCCGTTGTAAATGGTGTAGGATACGCCCCTAGTGCCCTATTGAGTGGTTCTACAATAGTCCAATGTGAGTTCTACTCACTCACTTCAATATACATACAAAATCTATCTATTAGTTCAAATATTACGATGGGTACATTAATAATCATCGGACAATTAACTACACCCGATTTATCAGTATATAATCAGAATGGTGGAAATATTACTATAGACTCGGGATGGAATTATACACCCGACACTAGTCTTCCTCTTTATACTTCTGGACAGATATTATTTGAGAAAGTGCATTAAGCAACACTTATATACCCCTTTCTAATCGTAGAACAATTTACCATTAATTTAATGTAAAGTATTTCAATTAAAAAAAAAATTGAAATGTTTTTTTAAAAAATAAAGAAGTCAAATATCTAAGACTCACACCAATATTCATTAATTAAAGAACGCCTACCGCCCTTTAAACTTACTAGCGAACTAACAAACAACCAAACCAAGCAACAAACTCTAAAAACGATTGAATTAAAGATGCAGAACCAAACACTAAAACAACTTCACGCCGAACGCCTCGCTCGTAGAGGGATTGAAATTATTGAACCCGCCAAGGCAGAGGAGATGATGGGAATGGGGGCAGAGGATAGAGATGCCCCAGCACCCGAAATAGTGGCAGAGGTAGAAGAAGTAGAAGTGGAGTCGTGCCCAGTCTGCCTAATGGAGATGGAAACAAAGCACCGCCTAGAATGCGGACACGTAATCTGCGGAGAATGCCCAGCACATATGAAGACCCAAAATCTAGGCAACGGATGCGTGGCGGAACATACCGAGGCGGGAATTAAAGTCATCCGATGCCCAGTCTGCCGAGTCCAAGATATGCCTACTCGCGAGGAATTGATCGCCGAGATAGTGCGCATTAGACGAGGTGGGCATTTTTCAAGATTACACGCCCCCAGAGTATTAGTAGATCCCCGAGTAGAAGAACGCCAAAGATTAGAGAGAATGGATGAAGCTGGAAGAGTGGCAGAGCAAGCGCACCTACGAGCACAAGAACGCCGAAGACTTTGGGATATGGAAGAACAGAGAATGGCACAGGCACAGGCACACAATTTACCCGCGATAATCCCAGTGCTACAACCAGTACCCGCACCACAACCAGTGGTAGACCCAGCGAGACACGCCGAAGTGATGGAGAGACTCGCACAGCAACCCAGAGGAAACGCCCAAGTCCAAGTCCAAGTAGCGCCAGTAGCGCTAGTAGCACACGACCGAGCAGTTAATGTGCCAGTGCCAGCAAATACTTTCCTAGATGGCAACTGGTTAAGAAGATTAAACCTCCAACCACAAGGAGAGGTATGGCACAGACGCGTAATCCACAACACAATGGGCAATTACCTAGTCCACAATATTTTCAGAGGAAATAATCAATTATACGCTGACGCGTGGGATGCTGGCGACAGAATAGCGGGCAGAGGAGTAGTCCTCGGTGAAGGAAACCTACGCAGATTTTACGCCAACGACTACTGCATCCCAGTAAATACCGAAGGAAGAGCAGTGCCAACAAGACGAGTCTGTTCTGGATGCGTTGGCGCACACGAAAGAAGAACTGCTAGAAGATGCGCCCGAGGATGCGGAGAGTTTATCTGCCAAACATGCAACGGATGCAATATCCAAAATTGCCAACAACTTAACCGCTAATTATATTATCTAATTTTTTGTAATATAACTACCATTTTAATCCAAACTTTTAGTCTTCTTTATAATATATAATGTATAAGTATTACATATGGAAAGCGATAAAACAGATCCCCCCGACCACTCACTACCAACACCATTCTGCCGTCAAGGCAATAAATACCCTATACGAAACATTATTATCCCCCTTATACCACCGCACAAAAGATATGTGGAGTTATTTGCTGGAAGCGGGGCAATATTTTATAATAAAGAAAAAGCAGAACAAAACGTCTTAAATGATTTAGATAAAAAGACAATCTCCAATTTTAAATTATTACAGAACGCCCCGTTAGATCCCGCCAAGTACATCCATCAACCCAAGTCGCTAACTGCCGTAAAGCACTTCTTTGACCACCACGGCGACAGCATTGCGGACGCATTAATCCACGAACGCATCCGTGCATGTAGTGGGTATAGTCAACGACCAGTGACCGAGTCCAAGCAGATATACCACGTCAAGAATGCCGAGCGGGTATTGAAACACTTGGGCGAATACAAGGATAAATTGAAAGGGGTAAAATATGAGAATAAGGACTACGAGGCAGTCGTGAAGAAATACGATAATGCAGACACTTTCTTTTTTATAGACCCGCCATATGAGAATACCTCCAAGGTGTTCGGGTACGCCCAGTCGTCCGAGTTTGACTTTGAACGCCTCAAAGATGTCCTCTCCAAAATCAAGGGCGATTTTTTACTGACGATTAACGACAGCAAACGCATCCGAGATTTATTCCGTCAATTTAATATTAAACCCATCAAAGTCCCGAACCCCTACTCCCATCGTAAAATATCCAAACAGAAAGCGTTTAGACCCGAACTAATAATAACTAATTATAATATATAATGCCGATAGTAATGGATACGAAAGGAAACCTAATAGAAGTCCCGCAGTGGAAGTCCATCGTCGTTAATGGGTCTGTACCAATACCTAAACACGAAAATGAGGGTAAGAACCCCGCCTATAAATCTATTCATTCTACCTCTATAATCTTACCATTAAAGTAGTTTTAAAGTTTTGTGGTTTTGTGGTTTTGTGGACTTCCAAAAATAAGTTGGTATAGGGGAACTAAAAAAAAACACGATGAAATATTTTTGTATAAATCCCTAGACCTATCAAAACCGAAGTCCACAAAACCACAAACCACAAAATGTTAAACCCGTTTTTAATGGTTAATCCAAGGCACAGCTGGAACAACAATGGTCTATCAAATCCTTTTTAGACTTGCCCGTTAGTTTAATCCGTTTAGACTTCGGGAACTGTTTAATAGCATCTTTGAGGTCTTTCTTACTTAACTTTTTAAGATGTCCTCTGCCTATCATTGTATCGGGGTCGATACGGTTAAGAATGTCGGATGAATGCTCGGTTAATAGGTTGGAGGATTTGGATGGGATAGTAAGGACGTTTTTAGACTTTGTTGCGGATAGACCGCTGACTGCATCAATAGATGAGCGGACATTAAACTCATTATCGGGGGTAGATTTGAGAGCATCCTTAACATTAAATGCTCCATTTACGCCGATAACTTCGTGGGAGGAATTGCCGACTTCTGCTAATTTTTTGCCGAGCGAGTGTCCGATGGTGGTGATATTTTCCTTGCCGTATTTATCCTCTGCTTTACGCTGGATGTCTGCCGAGTGTTTATACCGACGACTGCCCGTAATATCTCTACCGAGAGCATACTGACCATCTAAATAAACGTCGTTGAGAGAATGAGTGCCACGATGTGCTACTACGACTTGTCCCGTTTTATCGTGCTTAAAGACTTTGACTTCTTTATCGGATAATCCATTATCTACTTTGAAATCGCCAAAGTCGTCATTCTTCGTATTATAGGATTGATCTATAAGACCCTTTAAATCTCTGGCGGATAATTTACCTCCTATTTTGCGAACCATATTATAAAATAAGTAGAGATTATAATATGATTGTTTCAATTCAAACACTTTAATAGGAAATTATCCCGATGAAATACATACCTTTCGTGTTGAGTTCTTCCAGCGACCCTATTATTGACACAATTAATAGTGCGATGATATTCACCCTCTTTTTTTTGTTTTTCGTCTGTTGAATTACACGGGTAATTTTCCAATAGTTCAATTCTACAATTCTCTAAACCATACTTATCAAACAAAATCTTTGCGGATGTGGTGCTTTTGTTTAATTTATAGTCGGACGTATGACCCGCCCATCTCATACACAATAGTCTTAAAGTAGTAGACCCGATATAAATATCACCTTCATCGTGAGGGACTGTCGGGACGATTTTGTATATTTTGGTTTGTTGATAATTAACCATTATAGTTTATTATAGTTAATTATAGTTTGTCTTTAAATCATTTTGTTAGTAAAAACGGCGAGGGTCGGTATAACTAAAATAATCGCCTATTCTGTATCCATCAGACCCGAATACTCCTTCGCCGTTAAATGCGGGGACAATTGCTCCTCCCGAATAAAAATTAAGACCGAAAGGTTTTCCCATTAATTTTCGGTTGGATGCGTCTTGGTCGGGGGCAATGGAAACAAACCCTCCCTTCTTTCTGCCTCTACCTCTGCCTTCTAATGCCCTTACATTTACTTCTAATGCCTTATAATTTCGGGATGCTCCCTCTAAAAATTGTAATAATAAGGCAACTGGGCGTTCGTATGTTTGGACTACATCGGCGATTTGCTGACCTACTATATCACCACCGATTGCACTAACTATACCATTTATAAAATCGTTTAGTGCCGATATACTTGCCACAGTATTACTTAGTGTATCTGCTTGTGGTGGAGTAAATGCATTAAAACCTTTTATCTTACTCATTATCAACTGAACGGCGTTTGTTTCGCCCAGAATACGACTTGCGCCTTGTTGGAGAAGCGCTCTTTGTTGCGCAGAGAAGAAGTTCGGCGAGTTGCTACCGACTTCTAAAATATTGTATAAATCTTGGAAAGCAGTCAGTAATCCGACTAATCGTGTGGTTAATGTGTTGTAAATGCTATCTACGTCTGCTGATTGTCCTAAATTATCGTGTAGTCCATCTTGCGCGGTGTATTGCTTTTTATAGTCAGCATTAACAGAGCGTTTTGCCATATTTAAATCGCTTAAATCTGGGTCTAACTGATGTAAAAATCTTGGCATTATTATACTATAACGTTATATTATTTACCAGACTAACCCTAATATAACCCTTCTGCTTTTACGATTTTACTCGCTTCTATCATTTTTACACCTCTGTCTTTCATTACCTTTTTAACAATGGCAGTTCGGGCAGAGCGTCCGCGACCAGCACCAACGGCGGATTTAACTTTACTCACTAATTTACTAACACCATCCGTGATGGCGGGGTCAGCGGATTTGACTAAATCGGAAATGCCCTTGGCAGACTCTATAACGTCTTTTAGTTGAATACCGCCTTTCACCTTTGACTTTTTAGACGATCTTCCACCCAACCCGATAATTGCTTTAACAACCCCAGCAACATCATTACCGAAATCGCTAATGTCATATCCGCCACGCAAAGCGACTTCTGCTAATTTTGGAAGAGAATGGTTCGCCTTTGCTCCGATAGACGATAAGGCATCTACAATATCTTTTTTAGACTTTGGAGCGGGTCTTCCTAGACCCATCAAAATAGGAGCAAATGGTGCGATTGTTTTAAATACATCAGCAATCTGGTCGCCGACTGCGCTTCCACCTTTACGACCGAGTCCGAGAAAAGGCGCAAACTTCAATAAGGTTTTACCAGCAGTAGTTAGACCAGACAGAATATCACTGCCTACATCTCCGCCTTTCATTTTTCTGCGACCAGCACCCTTTGATTTTGAACGAGCATATTCTCTAATTAAATCTGGTGCAACTTCTTTACCTACATGTGCTATATCGCCAATAAAATTGTTGAATGAATAACCTCCGACAGCACCATCCACGCCAATCCTTGCTCCTCCCGAATTAACGAGCATACCGCTAGACATCATATATGGTGGATAGGCGGGAGAATTACCCGAATGGACTAAACGCTGATTACCGTGAGAACCCCCACCGACCATCATTCTTGCACTGGGTTCGCCAGCGTAGTCGCCGTGGAAATTAGATAGTTTAAACCCCATTGGAGAAGGATGATACTGAGAAGTGCCGTTATTCCAGTGTTTAGCGTCCATTTCGTCTAACAGAGACTTTAACTTGCGGTTATACCCCGTGTCGTAAGTAATCGTTGCTTGTGGCATTATATACTAGAATACTATTTTAATTTATAATGCGATTGAATAATTAACGAGAGTTTTGATTGGAATAAGGAAACTTCTAAACTTAACAATACTTCTTCATTCTACCTCCCGAGGATGCCATACCCATCGACCCGCCACTAGACGACTCGCCCATTGCTCCGCCTCTTGTATGCTTTCTCATACCACGTACAGCGGTTAATGCCCCGTTGAGCATATTGCCACCAATCATACGCTGGGTTTCAATTGAGGTCATTGCAGATGCTTGACCGCCATTTACAGCAGACAATACCATCTCCTTTGTAAGAATACCAGTATAAACGGCACTAACACCTTGTTGAGTAGAGAAGATGCCCGAATTGACGCAGACCACGCAAATCTCAATAGGGATTGCATTTGCGAACTGAGCGAGAAGACTTGCTGGGAATTGATTGGCGAGAGTGACGCTAAATTGGAAATTGTAATTACCGAGCGAACCACTGCTGATGTAGTTGGGCAGAGACAAGTCGTAAGGAGGAGAAAGCACCAACACAGAACCAGTTGTAGCGATGGTGTTGCTAATATTGTTAGTAAATGAGTTCTGTTGACCGCTAAACTCTGCCCACGATTGACTGCTTCCGTTCTTGGTAGAGGTTCGCCACAAATCATACTGAGATGCAGACGACAAAAGACCCGATTGATTGTTAAGATTGATGCTAATGTTTTGAATGACGAACTGGGACATTGTGTTTTTGTAGGTCTGTTGTGCCATCGGAACACGAGCAGTGATGATGAAATAATCTGGGATTTGATTGATTTGTAAATTGGATGATGATACGCGGACACCTTGTTGACCGACTGCTGTGAATACGGGGTTATTGGCAGATGAAGTCAAATAACGGGGGAAATCCATATATGGCACGACGTTTTTGGTTTGGATTAGATCGGATGGTTGAGTAGATAAAAATCTAAACAATAGAGATGGAACACCGAGGGAATTACTGAGGAGAGTGACTTGTCCAGCTGGTGTTGGTGGCAACTGGAATGCAGACTGTTGTGTATATGCGTTTGGACTGCCTAAAACAATCCCAGTGATGTAGGGATTGGCACTAGACCAGACGCGACTAGCAGTAGCATCAATATTGAAAGTGAATGCCATATTGTTAATGCCGAGCAGACCTTGACTGTTATACTCGGGGTTCGCCCAGATGAAAGGGGACAAAAATATAGGTTCGGTCACAATAGTTGCCACACCAATTTTCCACGTGTCGCCGTTGCCTAGTGAGACAAGACTAGTATCTAATAACGCACCAGCATTGTCGTAATGTTTTACGTTAATCATTACTGGGAATGCACCACGAGGAACTTGGTCTAAATCATACGAGGCGGTGTTGAAAGATGCTAGAGGGTTGTTGGAGGTATTCACAGCGTCGGCATACGCGCCGTATGCTTGGTCGGGCAGACACGGGGTCATTGAGTTATATCTGTAAAGTTCTCTACTGTTATTCATTCGCAACAAAGATGGGAGGACATCCTTGGTATTGATGGAAACAGTGGTGTTGTTGATTTGTGCAGTGGCGGTGGTGAATAGGGCGTTCAATGGAAATGCTTGGAAACTGTCGGTTAGACCATACGAGAATGCGGAGTCGCCTAATGGGACACCAGCAATTGAAAGTTCAATTACAAGGGCAGTATTGACTAAAACATCTCGCCCGATTACAACGTTCTCTGATGGGACTTGGACGTTCCAAATCAAAGCGCTATTAGAAGCACTTGTGGAGGGGAATGGTTGATAAGTAGTTTGTGATGCTCCCGATTTTACGGCGAAGTCTAAATCACTCGTAATATCTCCGATTGTAGAATCGCGACAAAGGATGGTTTTGAAGTCCGACATTATATACTATACAATTATAAAATATCGGCAGACATCTCTAAATTAAACTAATACATACTCTGACCACCCTTTCTAAATCTGCCAGTAAATGAGGGGGATAGATGTGCCGTTGGTTGTTTTGCGGATGGGGTATTTTCGCCATCCTTTTTTAAGAATGCTATTTTTAAAGTGACCGACCCACCACTCGCTAAACGAAAGGGGACTAACTCGGAGTTCCTCAATCGATAGAATATCTGTACGTCTAAATTGGTTAGAGGACGATTGCCGTTCAGCGTCACCAGTCTGTACTGGGCATTAGGCGTATAAACTAATGATGGACGGTATGCTCCCGTTTCGCTTACTAAATCCGTTATAATGTTGGCGATGTTTGCATTGTTGCCTTGAAACCCTATCTGCTGAGTGTCATTCAATACTATCGGAGTGCTGACTTGATTAGGGGTAATCGGCATCGTATTACTCGTAAATACAATAGCAGAAATGGGGGATAAATTACCAATCGTGCTGGTCTCTTGATAAACCGTAATGTATGGTACGCTTAAAGGTTTCGGATCGGTCGGAGATGAACCTCCAATCGTATCATATAATGGTGGAGTGATTAGGACGGTATTCAAACCTCCTTGATTTACCACGTCTATTTGAAAGTTCTCATTACCGCCGAATATGCTATACCCGAAAATAGTAGCGGGAAAAGACTGGAATAGATAATACAATGGGGCGTTGAAGAATATCCTAATAGGTTGATTACCGCTGAGTGTGGGATTGACAGCTGGATTTAAATCGTACTGAGGGATGGTGAATATATTACCCGTATCGCTAGAGGTGTCCCATTGGAACAAAGGAGGGAGGTCGTCAGATGGTAGGGCGAATGTAGAAGCAACGCCAGCATTGTTTAAATAGAAAATATCGTAAGTGGGCATCGTATCGCCTCCAGCAATGACTGCGGTGACTAAGTTCGCTAATGCTTGATTAAACCCGACTGAAACTAAATACGAAAGATACTGATAAGAATAAACGTTATAGTATCCGCTGTCGTTGATTTGGAGTTTATTGGAGGTTAGACTGGGCGCAACTGGGACTGGAATAGACTTATCTTGCGGGTAAAACATTATCGGGGTTGCACCGCTAGTATAAGTAGTTCCTCCCACGACATGTGTTAGAGTAATGTTGTAAATGGTCTTATCTGGGTCGTTCTGATTGGGTTCAATGGACGGTATGAAAACGGGCAACGTCCCCGTATCCACGCTAAATCTGACTATACTTAAATAGTAGTCCTCTGGGCAATTGATAAAAGGGATAGTTCGCGCCTCATTGTAATAAAAAACGGGAGGTAAAGTGTTCTGACTTTGGAAGTTAGTTATTGTTAAATCGTAATACACTTGATCTGGTGAATTATCTCTCTTGACTTGGTTTAACTGCGACATCTTATATATATTGTAGATTTTTTAATACAATATATACAACGATTAAAGTTGGCGGTGAACGGCGAACCGACGCTGTTTTTAGGTTAATTTTTAGAAATGTAGAGAGGTTGAAATATACTAAACCGAAATCGGCATCTCACGGGAAACATCCTAAAACAGCGTCGGTTCGCCGTTCGCCGTCAATAATTCCTAAACTAAGGTAGGCGAACTAATACGAGAGTTCCAGCGGTACTAGTCCAAGGAGCTCCCACTCCCACCGCGGAGACGGATAATAATTGACCCGTTGTCACTATAATAGGAGCGCTAAGGGTTAGATAAGCGCCCGTAGTGACGAAAGATGTCTCGGCGAGAACCGTTGCACCAAACGAGAACTCTAATGAACCCGCTGTGACTCCACCTCCGCCCAATTGGGTACTGAAACTTGCTAAATAAACCCCATTAGGAAGAGAGGCAGTTGTAGTAAGGACGTCGACGACGGTAGAACCAGCTCCACCGACAGCGACTGGAAATTGCTGGACGACAGCATTGATTTGACCTATTGCAGAAAGGAACGACATTTTATATATTAGTCTGCTAAAATAAATACGCCTTCTTTGTCTCTAAATAGTATTATATCGTTATTTACCATTAATTTAGGGTTAAACCGAGCGAATATATGGATTATTTCGTATATATATATGGATTATTTCTATATAGAGCAACAATAATTTTAAAATTATTGTTTGGTGTATGAGTAATAATCTAAAATACGAGGTTTAGCGTTGAAAAAAGATAGTTAATTAGATTATTACATTCAAATACATATATAATGGGTAAATTAACGAATACACATACTATACAAAATCAATATTACACAATATAGTTTGAGTTCTTCTTCTTGGCGTAGGCATTCGGGGCATTCACATTCGCACGCATTACTACCATCTACTCCGTGTGGGCATACATCGTCTCTGTGGACACATTCACCGCACATCGCGCAGTCTTGGTATCTACAATTCTCACACCACTTATCGTCGTGATGTCCGTTATATTCGGCAGAGCATTCTACGCATTTATTATTTTCAATTGCGTTAGTTTGAGCGTTCATCTTTAATTCAATCGCTTTAAGGTTATAAAATAGTTAGTAGTTTAAAGGGCGGGGTAGGCGTTCTTTAATAATGAATGTATGTAGGGTTCTTAGGTATTTGACTTCTTTAATTTTTAGAAAAGCATTTCAATTTTTTTTTAAATGGTATTTAAATTAATAACAAAGACATCGCATTAGATAAGGGTAATATAATTATAGGTCGTAGTCTCTTTCGCCAGTGTATAAATGAATTGGTTGAATGGTCTCCACTGCAATGTGGTATGGGTTGCCACGTCTCGAGCTGATAATACGGCGCAGTCGGTCTAGGGTTAGTGTAGACTTGAATACTACATCGCAGTCGGGGATTGGTATTAATAGTCCGCCACCCAAGTCCAGTGTCTGAGGTTCAATAACAAATGTCCATCCTTCTACCCCTATATGTTCTCTTATCTGCTCGGCATCGTTTCGGCATTCGCAACGGAACTTGTATTCTATACTAGGAATAACTGCTTCTTCTTCTTGGTCGTGTTCTTCTTCTTGGTCGTGCCAGCGTTCCAACATTTCGTAGTATGCATCTTCATCGGTTTCTTCGGGTTCATATCCTATCGGTCTCGGTATAATTTGGAATTGGACGATTTCTTCTTCTTCTTCTTCTTCTTCTTCTTCTTCTTCTTCCTCCTCATCTTCTTCGCGCCACGCTTTACGGCAGAATGGGCATCGGGTTATTTTTACGGAACAATCAACGCAGACCATATGGTCGCAGTCGTATCCATCAATAAAATCACCGCCATCACATCCCCATCTCTTGTCCTCGTAGCATACATCGCATTGTCTCTGATGGTCGCACTCACTGCACCGACCATCAACTTCTTTATTGTTTCCACACTCATTACATTTGTTGTTTTGTTCGCTCATCTTTAATTCAATCGCTTTTAGAGTTGGTTGCTTGGTTTGGTTGGTTGTTAGTTCCTAGTATGTTTAAAGGCGTTGTAGGCGTTCTTTAATAATGAATATTGGTGTGAGTCTTAGATATTTGACTTCTTTATTTTTTAGAAAAGCATTTCAATTTTTTTTTTAAATGGTATTTAAATTAACTAAAAGACATCGCATTAGAAATGGGTCGCGTTCGTTTTTTTAATTTATAATGGTTTAGCAATATATAATGTTAGACCAATTAGTCATCGCTGAACTACTAACCAAGTGTAATATAGAGGCATCCGCCATCCAACATCTTATAGGCAATACAAAGACAGATAAGAAGAAGTGTAAGCAGTATATAGCGCACTTAACGTCTATCTTTAATATAATTAAAGCATTACGTCAATACGAAAATATGGATGATTACGCTGACAATTAAAGAAGTTTAATCCTCTCTTTCTTCGGGGTACGTTTCTAGATAATTCTCCCTTATAAATATCTTCGCCTCGTCGGGCATACTATCTACCTTCTCGCATGCTAGGTGGATTTGTAGCACCGCCTCGGCGATTGTTAATCCGTCCTTTTTAATGCCGAGATTGTTGGAGAATAATAGCGTGAGATTTACCCCCTCTATCTCGGGGATAGTCTCCAGTAATAGTAGTATTCCATCCTTATACTGAGGGATGTTTAAATATTTACCGACTTTAAAGCAGATGTTGGCAGTCATTCTTTGGGTTATACATTAATTAGCGGGTAGTCTTTAAACCCTTTACAATTATATATTAAATTGATGGTTAATGTTTTGTGGTTTGTGGTTTTGTGGACTTCGGTTTTGATGGGGTTGGGCATTTATACAAAATGTTAGCACCTTGTTTTTTTTTGGTTCTCCTATACCAACTTATTTTTGGAAGTCCACAAAACCACAAAACCACAAAACTATTTAGACTACCCTTAAATTAATGTTTAACATTTATCCCTAAAATGATTTAAAGGTTTCTCTATAATAATAGTATATAAGATGGAAGGATTTGAACCAGTAGAACGCCAAGTGTTGATTAAGGAATATTGTGATGGGATGTCTATACCCCGTATTATAACCAAATATAAACTATACAAGGAGTCGCAATTTGATGGAAGATGGAAGAGAATGACTAAGAAAGAAGTTGAGAAGATATGGGATATAGATTTCCATTTTGAGAGGTCTAAATCTATAAATCGCTGGTTAATGAAGTCGTTTCCTAGCGAACCAGTTGAATCGGGTTAGACAACAAACTTGGATACAATAAAATCGGATTTATCCCCAGTTTCTTTCTCACGCTTCTTTATAAAGTCGTAGAACTCTTTTAGGTTATAACCCATCTTC
>Ga0181358_1000504_pt1 | contig 17423 bp, 24 predicted proteins | sample Fa13VDMM110SD_FD_130096 | JGI IMG/M metagenome (GOLD analysis project Ga0181358, IMG submission 130096) | Freshwater viral communities from Lake Michigan, USA - Fa13.VD.MM110.S.D | ecosystem: Environmental > Aquatic > Freshwater > Lake | place: USA: Michigan | collected 2013-09-24 | reverse complement strand
GGAGAGTCGACTGCTTGTAACCCGACAGGTAACCCAGAACTTCTTGGTCATGCTGGTCAGCCAAGCGGTAAGCCGCACGGTTGGTAGCCAAGTCCATGAAGTTGACATGCGAGTGAGCTTCTTCGATGTCGTCGATTTTGAATGCAAAGTAGTTAGCTTTGTCGATCACCAACGAGAAGTCAGCATCCTGCAGGTCTTGTGCCTGTACCTGAGTACCACGAGCATAAGCCGACACAGAGATTTCTGGCTCTTTGATAATACGGACGGTGTCGCCCTGAGCAGCGATTTCACCAAAGTAGTCCGAGTTAGTGATGTCACCAACAACGGTAGATTTACGGAATGCGAGTTGGACTTTCTTCGAATAGATAACCGAAGAGAAGTTACCGTTTGGCAAGTTGCCATAACCAGCAGATGCTTGGAAAGCCATGAGAAATACTCCTATGATATTTGGCTTGTGTAAGAAGCTAAACAGTTCTATAAGAGGCTGAGTCTTTCCTAGGGTGCATCTTCTTTTTAGGTTGATCGACCTTTAAGAGATGGGCCTGTACTTGTCAGGTAAGTCTTATCTGTAGTTTAGACTTGGAGGAAGCAAGTAGCTTAGGGTGTCTACTAGGAGAGGCCACTGCTACTTGCGATAGTTATACGAAGTTTACCTTAGATGTCAAGCGTTATCTTGCAGCACCACTGACATCATACACAAATGTACCATTCTGCATAGCAGTCTGAATACGATCTTGCATCTTGTCAAAGGTCTTCATGTCCATCTTAGCAACATCCGACTCACGAATGCTTTCTGAACCACCATCAAAATCAACCGAGGTTCTACTCTTTCTAACTACAGAGGAAGCAGCATCTTTAGCACTAGCTTTCCTTGCAGCAGGGTTCATACCATTGTCTACTTTATAGAGATCAATAACACGGATAACAGCCTTTGCATCCTCTTCATTCTCGTAGAGAACATCTTGGACCCACTTGGGTTGTTCATCAGCCCAGTTATGGAAAGCATCAGATTTACGTAGGTCATCAAAGTCTGAGTGAGACTCACGGATTGTATTGAGAGCCTTTGTACGTACATTGTCAGCAGTGAGTTGTTCATACTCAGTAAACTGACGCTCGTACTTGGAGAGCTTCTCATTAGCTTTCTTCTCTGCGATTGTCTCTACGATAGAGGCAACATCAGGATACTTACGTGACCACTCAGCAATATCTTCATCAGACTTTGGAGGTAGGAAAGGACGATCTACAGGCTGAGCTTGGAGTTCAGCAATCTTCTGTGCATACTCTTTTTCTTTCTCAGACATATGACGACGAAGATCACCATAACGCTTCTTGAAAGAACGCTCCTCTGGGTCTTCTTCTTCCTCTTCTTCAGGCCCCTGTTCCTCAGCCTCTTCTTCTTCAGGTTCATTACCCTGCATAAGGTCGTTGAGTTCTTGCTCTGCGTCTGCAATACGTTGACGGTTACGACGATTAGAAGCGTTTGGGTCTACGTATACTTGAGTGATAGCCATGTAGTATCCTTTATGTTGGGGTCAGCCAAGGCTGAGTTGCCTTATAGTTTTCCACCAAGACCTTTTGTCTTAGGGTTAGTTTTTTGTGGTTTCATTACGAGTCCGCCACTTGCGAAACCTGCTCTTCCACCTTGGGGAGTTATAGGAGCCTTAGTAGGAACAAACTCAGGTCTAACAGTATTAGGAGCCTTAGTAGGAACAGGTCTTGGAGTAACAGTAGAAGTTGTAGAGCTACTTTGGTTTGGGCTAGGGTTATTTACTCCAAGTCCTGCCCCAGTGATAGAAGAAGTTGGAGCTTTCAGTGGGGTAGTAGGTTTAACAGTAGAAGTCACAGAGGAATCGCTACCCCCAGAGTTGTTAGAGGAACTGCCACCAGACTGTTTCACAGGGCTAGCTGCTGGAGTACTTGGTGTGACTGTACCAGACTTTGCATCAAGAGCTTTTACATATTGATTACCTGTACCAGCAAGGTTAGTTCTGAGTAAACCTTGTTCTGCGGTAGAAAGAGTTGAAACATAATCCTTAACTTTATTAGTCAGTGTATTATACTCTTCGGTACCAGAAAGACCTTGAGCTTCCATACGCAACAATGCAGCATTAGCCTCTGCAACATTCTGAATCCTATTTCCACCAGAGAGTGCTAGTGGTAGAAGTCCACCTGCTAATCCAAAGAGATTTGCTGCACCCTGACCTTTTGTGTCGTCAAGGGCATCCATTCCAAATTGATAGGGGTTGCTAGTGATAGAATCATAGTTCTTGTCAGCCCAAGCAGTGTAGTTATAGCTGCTAGAAGTTGGATCATTCTCACTATCACTAGAGTCTGAATTATCAGATGAACCTGTATCTTCTGTGGTCTGTGGTTTAGTGTTGTTATAGGTATCTTGTAATGCTTGTGACCAAGGGACAAAATCTGCGGGGATACTACCAAGTGCTGTACCACCCATAAAGCTGATAGTACGTTTTTCACCCGTGATTGGGTTAAAGTATGTGCGTGATTCAACAGTTCCACCCGTACCAGTATTATCATAGTCTGACATATTGAACTGCGTACGATCAAATGCTAGACCACCCTCAGCCATCCCAGAGGTTGCTGACATAGCCTGTGCTAGCATCTGCTCTTCTTCAGGGGTAAGCTCCTCGTCTTGGTCCTGCATGGGTACTCCCTGAGCGTCTACACTGACACCACCAATGCGACCAGCAGACTCCATCTCCATCATACCCTGCTTGGCTTGGGCACGTAGGTCTTCAAAGAATCTCACACCGTAGTAGCGTAGGACATCTGCAGGTACAACGTACTCACCACCAGATAACTTTGCGTCTACATCATCACGAACTTCTGAGGCTAAAGCTCCGGGTGGAATCTCGTTGCCAGTCACAGGCTCTTGAGACATACCATCACTAGCCATGCCACCCTCTTGCATTAGTCTATTCATCTGTTCATCCTCTACCATGCCACCTTCGGCAAATCTTATTTTGTAGTCTGCGAGGGGTGGAAAGTTTGTGATGTCCAAAACTTTTACCGTCTCATTCCCTTTTCTTGAAAACTCAGAACCCCGAAACCTTATCTTGTCTTCGTAAACACGTATAGGGTTGCCAGTAGGAGAGGTAAACTCACGGTTCAACATCTCTGTAGCCTTGTCAAAAGAGTCTACATATGTGGGCTTAAGGGCTTTTTCTGCGGCAGCAACAGCACTGTCCATAAACTCCTGACCAACGCCCCTAGCTTTTTGCATAAAGTCTGGCGCTCGCATTGCCGCGATGCGAGATAGGGGAGGCATGACAATCTCAGTTGCACCCTCTTTTTGTGCCTTTGCAATAAGTCCAAGCAGCAGTTTTTTTGTTACATCCGTAGTGCTGTTGACAGGGAAATCTTTGCTGCTAAAAGCATTCTTCTTACTTTGGGCTGCAAAAGATATAAGGTCATTTTGAAAGTCGATGTCGATACTACCCCAAAGCCTGTCCTCTATGTCTGCCTCTGGATACCCAAACTCCTGCAGCTTTCTTGCAGTAAGTTGAGACAGGTGTCCAGACACTGGTCCCCTAAGAGACTGAGGTTTTTGCCCAAAAATTTTATACATTTCGATAATAGCAGTTTCTCTGTCTAGAGACCCATCAATACCATCCTGTACGATACCTTCAAGTCTATCTGTATCTACACCCAGATTCTTTAGGGGTTCAAACTCAAAGCCCACATCCCCAAAAAAGGCGCTTGCAGGGTTATTTAACTTCTTTGTCTTACCTACGTTTTGAAGTAGGTCAGACTGAAGCTCTTCTATAAGCAGACGTTTTTTCTCTGGGCCTACTATAAAAGAACCCCTAGTGTGGGCCAAATCTTTATCAGTAAGATGAAAGAAGGGAGTTTCTTCATCCCCCTGAAGACTAAGCTCAAAGTACTCAGATGTGTCATCATTAAGTCTCTGCCGCTGTATACTTGAGTAACGGGGCGAAACCTCTTGGACCCTATAGTCCCCCTCAGGAAGAAGGTCTTTTATATCTTCCTGTGTATACCGAGTATTAGGGTCAAGTTTGAGCTTATAAGAATCCAGTTCTGCGATATTAGTGTTAGGGGTTTTTTCCCGTAGGTGCTTTAGGATAACATTTCCGGGAAGACCTCTTTCACCAAAGTCTAAAGTGTCTATAGAGTTTTTGATGGGGCTGTAGAAATCAAGTAGGTTTTCGGTAGGATTCTCTTTAGGGGTTGCAAAAGGGTTCTTACTGGTAGGAACACCTGCGCTCTCAGGCTGCATAGCCAACATCTGTGCGTCTGTGTTTAGTTTCTTCCGCAGTTCTTCTTCACTGTTAGCAGGAAGCCTTGCAGTTGGCATGTCGTTGTCGCCATAGACAGGTTCTTCACCAAGCGTAGAATACGTAGCGTAACCTTCATTGGCTGCTCTGTCATAGACATCAGAGGGTTTAGTCTTCCGTCTTTCCTCTGGGGTAAGTGTTGCCCACAACTGTGCAGCACGAGCTTCAAGCTCTCCCGGATTTTCCTGATACTTTCTATAGGCCCAGTCTTCTAGTCTTTTTCTATCCGTAGTAAACACATTTGTAATAAAGTCAGCTTTTCTAGCTAATCTGTCTAGCTCTTCTGGAGGAAGGTTATTGCTAGTACCAGTAGTATACGCCTTCATAGCGTCTTTGGCGGCTTGCTCAAGTTTGTTTAGGTCATCTACCTCTTGAGTCATATCTCCAGCATTAGTTCTCCACGGTCCAATCTTTTCCCACTTACCTGTCCTAGGACTGATTTCAAGCTCCCTGTCAAGAAACCATCTAGGGCTTGCACCACCTGACGTTCTCTCGACAGCCTGAACACCATGCTGTAATTCATGCAATACTACGTCCAGTATATTTTCTGGTGTAACATCCTCTAGGCTAGCCAAACTTAGGTTAAGTTGTCTATTATTAACATCAAAGCTACCATTGCCCTTTTTAATGTCTGGATCAAAAGCAACCTCAAACCCCTCAAGCTGAGGGTAGTTTTCATAAAGCTCTGAAAAATCAACAACATCTTTAATAGGCAGGTGTACTTTACCTACATCACCCTTAAGTTTTTGTTCTGCAGAGATTGTTGGTACGAGTTGTTGAAGTGCTTCGAAGTCTCTGATGGAAGCCCCAGCAGGGTCAATGCTAAAAATGGGCCGTTTACTATTAAGACCTCTTTGTGGTAGGAACTGGATACCAGTCTGTTCATAAATCTTCTGTGGGCTTTCTCCCGCCATATCAAGGAGGAGTGCTTCACCCTCTTTTTCACTGGGGAACTTCTTAGCCCTTGGCCCAGCAAAAATACGAGTTACGTTTGGGTCATACCCATTTAGCAGTGTTGGTGCAGAGGCCCCAGCCATCATACCTGCTACGTTCATAGCATTTTGTTTTGTAGCATCGGGATTACTGAAGGAGCTTACTGTATCCCATAACCCCTGTGCAACACCCTTAACAACATTCGTTGCTGTACCTAGTGGGTCTTTTGTGATAGCTCCATATGCAGAGCCTACACTCTCTACTAAGTTATCTGTACGTTCACTTAAGCTGATTGGTTTAGGGCGGAATCCCGGTTCAATGATATATCTTTTACCTGAAGATGTTTCTCTAATGTTAAGCTTGGAGTCAGCATCTACTCCAACAACTTGATCACGCTCTGGTATTGCTTCCACAGGCAAAGACATAGGATCATAAATATAACCGTCTATTGTGGGGTCAGAGAAAATACCCCCTGAAGAGTCTGGTAGTTTTTGTAAAGTATCACCTTCCCTTGGAGTAAAGGGGATAGCTTCTTGCTTAGGTATTGTTGCAATTTCTTCTGGGGTATATCCAGCAGCGTTCAAGTCGTCATCTGTGGCCCCCTGAGAGACATATAACAACATAGCCTTGAGACGCTCACTGAGCATGGCATCAGTCTGTTCGTATGGGGTCATTCTGCATTAACCTTGTCACGAAGTTTTTGTAGTTTACGAAGTGCAAGTAGCTCACCCTGAGCGCGATAGATATCAATAGGGTCTTTAACTTGCTCCAGTGTCTTATAACACAACTGGATCATTGTGTCAAGTTCTGTAAGGAACTCAGGCCAAAGCTTAGGATCATTTACGAGAAGCTTGAGACTCACTGCTGACCTCCACCAGTGTTAGCACTAAACCCCTGCTCTCCGGGAACAGGAACAGAACCCGTACCCACATTACCACCACCAGAACCAGTAGTATCCTGTGCCTGCACTCCTGCTGGAGCTTGTTGTCCTTGTGGTGGTTGGGGTTGTGACGCTTGGAAGGTCTTGAGGATTTCAGCCTGAACAGCAGCACGTTGCATAGAGTTAGCAACCTTGTCTGGATCAAGTTCCATAGACTTAGCAATCTCACGAACAATGTAGTCCAGTCGAGCAAAGGGTGCAAGGATTGGGTTCTGTACCACACCAAGGAACTGCATCAGACGCTGTGAACGTACTTCATTAGCCATCAAGGACTCAGTACCAGCAGCCTTAACTTCTAGGTCACCCTTAATCTCTGGGTCAAAGTCAAACTGCATGTTGAAACTGAAAAGTGCCTTACCCAGTGGGGCCAGCAAGTAGTCATCAATGTTCTTCACCACAGTACGGATAGAGCCGTTAGCTGCAGACATAAGCATAGAGATACCAGATGCGGTACGACCTACACCAGAGATACCTGTCTGACCATGAGCAAACGATGGGAAACCAGTAGACTCATCCGCCAAGACACGAGCCTTGTCAAACATCTGCATATTCTCGTTGGACACGTTAGGGAACTTTGTACCAAAGATAGCCTGTCCGGGAGCGCCACCCTGACGACGAAAGACTTTTCCGGGGTAAACTTGAAGGTCTTGTCCGGGAACTAGGTTAGTCTCATCAACCTCAATCAGTAGATTTCCACTCAGTGCTGCATTATCTACAGCCATACGCATGAAGCCATTCATCAGGGTCTGCGTGTCGTCCATATTCTCTGCAACACCAACACCCCACATGGAGTAAGGATTGACTTCATAGGGAACAACATAGAAAGGAATGATGCTTGGCGTAAATGGGTTAAGGACTAGGCGTAGGATACGGCCATTGCAAAGCCAGATGTTGACTGCAATATTATCTTTGTCTTTCAGTTCCTTTGGGATATCTACCTTGTGATCATCAAGAGTTTTTCTCTCAACATTACCCCAGAACTCCAAAACTTCAAATCTTTCTGTAGCAACTTGTGTAGCAGTGTCTTCCATAGCTTGTTCCCACCACTCTTTAGTGTAGCTAGGACCAAACTTTAGTGCAATATTAATCTCATTCTTGCGGAAGAACGGACGGTTAGCCAACTTACGTAGTTCGCTGTGAGACATCTTATGACGTTCAATAACGTACTCAGCCTCTTCCATGTTGTGTGCATCTGGGTCAGGATAGAAGTTCCATACGGATACGTTAGATACCATTGGTACAGTCTTGATCACGGGGGAGTAAACACCAGTCTCTTCTTCCCACTTGGGATACTCTTTATCTACAGCAAATGGACCCTTCATAATGCCAGTCCCAAACAGGGCGCACTCTAGGGCAGTTGAACGAAGGTGTTTGTTTGCAGATGACTCTTCCAACTGATCATGGATTTTCTTTTCCATCTTCTTTGCTGCAATCATAGCAGGTTCAAAGGTGATCTGTGAGGGGGTTAAGCCGGGTCCATTACGAACCTCTTCAATAGGACCAAGCTCATTTTTCATAGAACCAATACGTTCCATATAGCTTTGCATAGTCTCTCCGGGAAGTAGTGGCTCAATGCCAGCAGCCTTCTCAGCCTTCTTAATCTCATCATTAGTTTCAATATGGAAAGACTCTACCACACCCTCAGGAAGTGTCGTAGGATCAATAACGATTGGGAACTTACCATTACCAAATAGGACTTCAGACATCTGACCATAAGCAGCAAGTACCTTGGTCTTAGTTACTTTTACAAACACACGGGATTTCTCTGTGCTGGTAAACTTAACGTCTTGCCCATACAAGCCACGATAATTTCTGTAAGCAGTAAGCCAACGAGTCTCTTCTGTTTTTCTTGCAGTCTCAGCCTTACTGTAACGCTCCTCAACATAGGATACGATACCACCCGCAGGTTCATCCCTAGGCATATCCCCAGAGGTATCCTTAACAGCAAGCATCTTAATGCTATCAGTTGAGAGGTTGTCTTCTTTCATCATTTTATCCCGTCTAGGTTAGTAACCAAAAGTCGAATCCGCAATCTGATTATCATAGTTGCTGTAGCTTGTGTCAGAGTCAAACATACTCGTACTAGGTCGTGTCATTACACCATAGCGTAGAGCATCGTAGAGGTGGTCCTCAGAGTGTGTGTCTACATCCTCTGGGTTTGACTTGCTGAGTGGTATAGAGGGTAGCTGAGAGATCAGGTTTCGGCATGTGTGGAAGATAACTAGTCTAGGTTCACCTGTGTAGTCATCTACTTGCAACCGTCTGTGTACCTCGTTCTTGCCTGCGATACGTGACCCATGACTTCTATCTGCTGGACGCCAACGACATCCTTTTAGGATCATACGCTCTGCAATACTTGGGCCAGTATCACCACGTTTGTGCCAGAGAGAAGAGTCAAGTACACCATAGCGCATCTTCTCTCCATACTCTGCACTAAGTACTTGATCTGCTAAGTCTTCGGCCAATACTTTAGAGACATAGAGTTCTCTGTAGACAATCAACTGACCACTAGGAGCAATGGCAAACCAAAGAATACCACTATAAGAGCTATATCCATAGTCTGCTGCACGAAAACGAGGCCAACTATTAGGGATATCAAATGGTTCAATAGTATGTATCTTACGGTTAAACTCTGAGAAAGCTGCTCCCTCTGCTACATCCCAGTTACCTTCAAGTAGTTGCTTACGCTGATGCTCAGGGAGAGACATAAGGTTAGCTTCATACATACCATCTTCAGCAAGGTAGGGGTTGTCATAGAGTGTAGCAGGAATAAATCTACGTTGAAACAGTGGCTCACCAGCGCGAATATGTGGCTGAGGGTACGTTAGTATCTCACCTGTTTCTGGATCAATAGCCCAGAACGCCTTGTTAGGTTTTGCAGGATCAATGAAAGATTTCTTTACCCAGCTATGTCCAGCACCTCCGGGGTTAGTAGTAGCTCTTTGGTATAGCTTTAGTCCACTTGATCTGGTAGTACGTAGACGAGAACGCATATAGTTCCAAGCAAAAGGACTAGCCCACTGAGTAAGTTCGTCGAAGCCAATCCAGTTGTACGCTTGACCCTGATAGCGAGTAACGTCATCATCTGAGTCAAGGTAACTCATCCAGAGTGTTGCACCTGAGGGAGCTACCCAAGTCTTGTCACGCTCTAGGAACTTGATTCCGGGAATAGCCTTGGGGTATAACACTTTGGAAACTGAAACAAGTTCTCTTAGTTCTTCCGTAGACTTACGCACCAGCAGCATCTTAGCATGTTCGTTGTTCAGGTAGCGTACTGGGTCTGCCAACATAGCGTAGGACTTACCACCACCAGCAGCACCACCATAAAGAACCTCTTGCTCATCTGCAGAAAGGAAAGCTGTCTGTGGCCCATCGTTAGGCTTAAAGATAACCTCTCTAGCTTTCTCTGTGTCAATCTGTGGTGGCTTCGGCTGGGCTGGTACTGTCAGCTTTATCTCTTGTGGATGCTCCTCCAACTCTGGCTTCGAGCTTTTCGGCTTTCGCAATGGCTTCCTTGTACCTTTCGGCAAAGTATCTGTGCGTTGCAGCTTCTGTCTTACGCTTGTACTCAAGTTTAATCCTCTTATACAGACCAACATGAGAGATCACTCTGCCACTCTGCTCACTCAGCCAAGCAGCTACTGCTCTATAGGAGTAACGCTTAAGGTGTTTCTTTGCTTGTTCTAAGAGTTCCAACTCCTGAACTACAGGAAGTAGGATATCTTTATCTTCAGTATCTTCTGCATAACCAAAAGGTACTTGTCTGCCTATACGAACAACTGGCTTCCACTCAAAGTGGTCACCATGATCTGTAGGTTTAGGTAGCTTCCATTCTTTTTTTATCTTTGCCATGTGTATCTTATACTAGGTATTGCTATACTTGTCAATCACTACTTTTAGCTGGTAGGATAAACAATGGTGTGTTAGTCTCAACCTTAATCTCATCCTTAGCCTTGAAGCCACCACGATCTAGGATGTCTTTGGCTGCAATCATCTTCTCTTTGTTACCAAGAGCAGTGGGGTTTTGCATTACTTCAAACATGCTAAATGCAGCCTTAACACCAACATGAGCAATAAACTTTTTGGTAAGCTCAGCAATTTCATCCTCAAGACTATTTACAATCTCCTTGGTAGAGTAGTTATCGCTATAGCCAGCCAGCTTCTTAGCCTGCACAAAGTCACCCCGTGCATCTTCAAAGAGTACGGATAGAAACCTCTGTTGGTTGTCAGTAAGCTCTCTAGCCATGTCTTATCCAATCGGAATGAAGGTTTCAGTCACAGTACAAGAAGCATCTATGCGTATCGCACTAGCATGAGTAGCAGTAACTTTTAATGTCTCACCCGGTTGTAATACTAGGGTTGCACCAGTAAAAAGAACAAATTCACCAACAGCCACACTTTTACCACTAAGGATATGTGTACTCTCACTTGAATGATTCCATGCTACAACTACCGAAGGAGTACCTGTTACCCCCACAATTAAAAGCATGGACACTTCAGCTACACAGTTTGCAGGACAAGTATAAAGTGTATACTCAGTCGCGCTTACTGTGCAGCTTATGCCGAAACTTTTAGCTCTGGCGGATTTACCTTGAGAGATAAGAGTCATTACTTACCCTTTAAACTTCGAGATACCGCCCTTGGTTTTCAAGGCCCGCTTTATATACTCAAAGTTGGTTTCTTTCTTAGGGCCGATCTTTCCAGTATAGGCAGCACCCGTTTTAGCTGCGGCAACAGGAGTCTTAGGCTTGTTTGACGCTTGGCTCTTCTCACGACGAGCTTTAACATCAGCAGCAGCCTTATCCATCATGCTCATTTTAGGAGCCACCTTACCTGCAGTACTACGAGAAGCACCAGACTTGGCTGGAGCAGGCTTTTGACCAGACATCTCTGCAGGCTTGGCAGGACGGTTTGCAGTTGGAGAGGACTTAGCTGCAACCTTACCTGCAGTGCTACGAGAAGCACCAGACTTTGGGTTTAGATTAGCAGGACGGGGTGCTGGCTCGGCTGGAGCAGCTTTTTTACCATCTGCAGTATCTGTAGAGTAAAGTTTACCCTTCCACTCAAACGTAGCGCCAGAACCTTTCATGGCACGTTGCTTCTTGAACTCTTCCTTAAAACTAGTCATGATTAGTACTTACCCTTCTTAGCCATGCCACCCATATTCATACCCTTAGCTTTAGGCTTAGCCATGCCACCCTTAGCCATACCCATAGGCTTAGGCCCCATAGGAGACATACCACTAGGCTTAGGTGTACTTCTACCGGGTACAGAAGTTGAAGCCATACCCTTAGGCTTAGGCATAGGACGCTTAGGGTTTACCGCTCTGTTTGGATTACTAGGCTTAGGCCCCATAGGAGCCATAGGCATAGCCATAGGTTTCTTAGGTTTTGGTCCACCAGCCGTAGTCATTGGTCCTGTGTAACCCGGTGCGTATTTCGACATTATTTCTTCCCTCTGAGTTTACCTGCTTCGCTCAAGGCGATAGCGATTGCTTGTTTCCGACTCTTCACAACTCGTGCTTTCTTTGGCCCCTTAGGGTCAATGCCAGAGTGTAACTTCTTGTCCTTGAACTCACCCAATACTTTGTCGATCTTGGCCTGTGCTTTTGTTAAGGTCTTAGCCATCAGGCTTTACCTCTGTACTTAGCTGTCTTTGCTGCGATAGCCTTGGGTTGTTTGACAAATTGTTTGCCTGCTGCTTTGCCTTTGCGTTTAGCTTTGCTTGTTGCAGCATACTCAGAGGGAGTTAGAGCTTCCCTAGCTTTCTTTGGGAGGTAGCGTTCACCAGTTGCTTTTGAACCCTGCGTACTAGGCTTACCGCTCTTTGTACCCCAGTCTTCTTTGGTCCAAGCTTTTAAGCTGGCTTGTGGCTTTTTCATTTCTTACTCTTAGGTGCAATATGCGTAAGCTTCTTGCTGGTGGCAGTGTGAGTCTTACCTGTCATCAGTACCCCACCTGCTTTATGCGTAGGACCAGTGTAGAGTTTACCACTGGGAAGATAATGTGGAACACCCTTACTCATTTGTAGCCACCCCCGTTATCCTTATACTGCTTAGCCAACATCTGTGCCTTACGTGCAGACCACTGACCAGCACCACCACCCTTGGTCCCAGCCTTGATTGAGTTAAACAACTGCTTACGCATTGTAGGCTTGGTGTAGTTGCCTGACTCGTTTACTCTAGACTTTGCAGTAGCCACAGTTACTCTTCCTCTTCTTCTTCATACTCTGCCATAGGATCACTATTTTCCCATGCTTGGCAGACACGTAGGTTATGACAGATGAAGTCAAACTTCTTGCAGTAGCCACGACCACCACCAGTGGCATCAAACTCATTAAAAGCAATTTTTTCCAAAGCTTTAAGCATCTTTGGGGTGTCTAAGAAGTGTACACAATTAGCACAACGCTGGTGACGAGCCTGATCCTCATCAATATTCCAGACTTTAGCAATCTCTGACCAGAATGATTTGTTGTCATCAGGCTTTTCAGAGCCAACTTCGGGGCCAAACGACCAGTATTCCATCAACCACTTAACAGTTCCAAGATTCTCTTTAGCTGTAGGAATCTTTTCTTCAGGAATCATTAGTCCGAACATTACCATTTTACCTTATGCGACCAGAATTTTGCGGAGAGCTTCGTTGTGGGTTTACCCTGAGCATTATGCCTAGCATAGTAGCTCTTTTTTCTTGCTTTATCGGCAGCAGACTTAGGGTTATCACCAGCACCGACCACACCCTGTTGTCCAAAACGTACAACTTTGTACTTGTCACCCTCTTTAGCCATCACAACGTGTGATTTAGTAGCGTGAGAAGGGGTCTTCATGGGCTTATTCACCCCAGAAACACCTAGTTTTTCCATTTTAGCTTTGACACTAGGTGGGACAGCCATAAGTAAATCCTATTTCCGATGTCTTGGGGTGTTGGTAGGAGCCATCCGATAAGTAAAAGCAGGATAACCCACGGTGGAACCTCATTGATAACAACTTTTTCTACAGATTCAGCTTTAATTTTGTTATCTTGAGTCTGAACTTGCTCAACTCTGTTAGCATGACCCTCAATTTTATCAATCTTCTGATCACCTGTAGCAACTGACTTACCGACTGTCTGGGTTGCTGTCTTCGCTGCTTGGACGTTGGCTGCTACGTTTGGTCCGCCCCCCGTTAGGAGCTTCATCGGTAAATTGCTGCATCCCGCCACCAGACTTATTGAACCAGTCAAGACCAAAAGCAAGAGCAGCGAACGTAAAGACTGGCCAAACGAGTACTTCGACAACGCTAACATCCTTTACCTCAACAACGTAAGCTAACCAAACCAGTAAGGCTCCAGCAATTTCTCTTTTGTAAGTCTTTAGGCGGGGCATCTACTGACCTAATCCACCATTAATAATCCAAACAACGGCAGCAGATATGAATCCACCAACAATAAATAACAGAGACTTATCTCGAAGTTCTGTCCTACGCTTCTCAGATGCACTCATGTTTTCCACTGTTTTATTCAGAACAACAATGGTAAGATTAAGTTCATTGATCGTGGCACAGAGTCTGGAGATTTCTTCTTCTAGTCTCTCAACTCGTCTCAGTGTATCATCTTCAGACATTACTTGTACACCTTGGCAGATAACTCATGGTGTGGTGCATCCCAGCCCCAGTCCCATCCATGTACTAGCTCAATGCCAAGTTCTTTAGCAGCTTTCTTCATAGCCTCATAGATAGGCTTGTAGGCATCCCAGTCATCAGAGTTAGGAATACCATCCATGTCGTGATCACCCTTGTAAGGGTATGGGTGTAAGTCTACAGCATGACCAGTGAGATGTCTAGAGTTCAACGTACGGCTAGCACCACTGGCTACCAACTTCTTCTGACGCTCTAGGGTACGCATACCCTCGCCTACTGTGAAGTCTTGGGTGGTGATACTGATAGCTTTCTCAACCACTGCGATCAAGTCAGCATGAACACCTGTTAGATTCTTCTTGGATGTTGGCCCTAGGCTTAGACTCATTCCCAATCCCTCTTGCGATCTGGTTCGAAGACATCACGCTTCTTAAGGTGACCTTCAAGATACATTGCTCTTTCAACCCGATCAAGACTGTAACGTACACCAGTACCTTGATGGATTGCTTCTCGTACGTAGAATACATCAGACCTAGGGATGTGTACTCTTTGTAAGACTTTCTCGTCTCCAGCAGCAAGTGCCTTGTAGAATTGTCCTAAGACATCCTCATCTGAGAAATACTTCATGTGTAGTTATACTCCAAGTGTCTTCATAGTCAAGCATATTCTTATTTGAACTACAGAAGAAATTATTTTCATAGGGGTACTTGAAATTCACTTTCTCCTACCTACGTATATACATAATGAGATACATGATGTTGTACCTTATGCTTCATTATGCTTTCTTACTTTATATATACTTATAATATATAATACTTAAGGTATCTTTAAGAAAGCATAAGGTACTCATGATGTATCTCATCATGTATCTCATCATGTATCTCTTTAAGTATACTTAAGTAAGATACCCGCAATTCAACCTTTTGTCAAGACCCTAACTATTATTTATTTAAGAATAATCAAAATACAGGAGACACCTAAGCTAAAACCATGCTGAGTCTCCCGCCTTCTGGTGTACACCTTGTAGATAGCTAAAAGCGCCACGGAGAGAGACGCTAGATGGGGTCTGCGGGTTTTTCTAGGTGAGGGTAGCGGAGACATCTAGAGGCTCTGTAGGGTGTCTCCTAGGGCTTCTACAACTGTGGTATCATAATACCCCATATACGTGAATCATAGTGTTGTTAACCATGTGCTTACTTAGTGGTTAACACATATTGAAATTACTCCCCGCTGGCAGACTGTGTATACGCATACGCTATACCCCCGTATGGCCCATGCCCGCCCCCCTATGCTCGGCATAACGTATAGGTACAGGGCTTCGCCCCGGAATCTTAGGATCGTCTAGGTCAATCCATTGATAACATTGAGAAAAATACAGAATGAATCTTTCTGATTTACCTACGGTAAGGGAAAAATCCTCGGCCATATACATCATGCCGCAATGCAGCAAGGCGATGCACCACACCGCCCCTCGCAATGTCATGTCATAGGCATACCCCATCGCCATGTGCTTTTCCTTGCGCATTATGCTCACCAAAAGATTCCAATTTGGCAGCTCCCCTTTTCGGCCCCTTTACCTTCGGTAAGTATATGTCGGACCGTCCGACAGGTCAGCTTTTCGGCAACTACCTACGGTAAAAAAGCACTTGACAACCGATTCGTTTTCGGCTTTTCTAAATAGGCCAAGTCGGCAAATCACTTGAAACACCCCAAAGGGGAACTGGAGAAAATCATGGCTAACATTGCTAACGTAGTTATCTCGTCGGATTCCATCGTCATGGTCGGCAAAAAGAAATTCACTTTGGATGCGGCGGTCAAACATGCCGTTGCCGTCTATGATGCCATGTGGTTGCTCCAAGAGCAAATGCTTGGGCATTACAAGGAAATCGGGGAAATCCTCTTGGGATTGCAGTCCCTCTTCGGGGATAACAAAGTTGCCTTCGGCAAATACCTTGAAGGTTCTGACCTAGGTCAAATGTCCCGTCAGGATCGGTCCGATGCGATGTTCCTCGCCGCAAACTGGACTAAAGTCCAGCAACTCAATAAGAACGGTGCATTGGATACCCTTGGGGTATCAGCAATCCGTAAACGTCTGAAAGCTGCCGAAGGCAAAGCAGGCGGTGCTGGAAAGCGCAAGGAAGATCAGGTTGCATCCCCTAAAGGGGAAGGTGAAGCAGAAGGTTCTGCCCCTAAGGCAAAGCCTTTGACCGTCCAGAACGAAGCTGAATTGGCTGCTTTGGTTATGCAAATTATCGTAGATAATAAGTTCAGCATGGCGGTGTTCGCCAAGGCACTGGTTGCAGCAAAGGCAAAGGTAGGGGCATAGTCCCCTACTACACTACATCACAGCACTGCATTAACCCCTACGGGGGTTTTTGTCGTTAGTGCAAAGCACTAGGATATGTCGGACGGTCCGACAGATAGCATCCCCTTAAGGGGATAGATTGGAGAATCAGATGCGGTATACCAGAAGGCTTTCCCGTAGGGAAAAACACCAGCAGTGGCTGGAACGGATGGTCTGGATGCAGGGTGTGACCCTGATCATACTGGTCACCTATGCCTTGGCCTGTGCGTTGATGACATGATGCACAAGCGTGACAGGATGGCGCGCCGAGCGGACAAGTGGTGGCGCAGTGTGTGGCATGTGCAGATGTGCATGTCCGTGCATGGTCTTTCGATGGGGCCAAAACCCTTGACAGATGGGGCCGATGATGCCAAGTTCATTGGACTAAAGCGAAACACCAAACGATATGTCGGACGGTCCGACAGGTCAAACCAACAGGAGATGTAAGATGTGGAAAGCAATTTCGTCCGTAGTGATGATGTCCTATGTGGACCTGGAGTGGGAGCGCCAAGTGGGCAGCATCACCCAACACATGACCGTGTATCTGTATCAGGATGACATGTATGTGAAGGTGACCTGCTCGACCTCCAACAAGCATGAGGAGCATCGGTTCAACCGTTCCTTCTGTATGCAGGATATGCATCGCCGTCACCTTCGGACTGATGAGGCGTTGGAACGTCTGTTCAATGAGGTGTTTTTCAGTGGAAAGGAATGCTAAGATGATGATCACGAGGAAATCCCAGATGTCTGGTGTCACCCGCACCTTGGACATTGACATGACCCAAGACCAGTATGATCACTGGTTGTATGGCACTGACCTAATCCAAGACGCCCTGCCACACCTGTCAGACAGCGACCGTGAGTTCCTGATGACGGGCATCGTGGATGAGGAGTGGGATGACATCATGGGTGACTATGATGAGGATGATGGGTGGGATCACGAGGATGACTTCCTTGAGGATGACCCGTCTGAGGATGACATGCTCTACGAGGAGGACAGGATGAGCCTGCGTGACAAGCAGATCAATGACCGCTTGGACATGGGCCGCAATGAGGCAGGCGAGTGGCTTGGCTGGACTACCTAATGGGTTGACAGACTACTGCACCTCAGGCTAAGGCTTGGGGTGTGGTTGTAAGGCAACCAAGGATATGTCGGACGGTCCGACAGATAGGAGAACGTGATGAATGGTTGGAAGAACAAAGAGACATGGCTGGTCAACGTGTGGCTGGGTGACATGATCAATGACATCGTGGAGGAGAGTGGGGTTGACCCAACGCCTG
>Ga0181358_1000503_pt1 | contig 17464 bp, 11 predicted proteins | sample Fa13VDMM110SD_FD_130096 | JGI IMG/M metagenome (GOLD analysis project Ga0181358, IMG submission 130096) | Freshwater viral communities from Lake Michigan, USA - Fa13.VD.MM110.S.D | ecosystem: Environmental > Aquatic > Freshwater > Lake | place: USA: Michigan | collected 2013-09-24 | reverse complement strand
GGCATAACAATATATTAAATTAAAAAACGATTTAATCAACTCCTTTTAAGAAATTTATTACATTTTCATACAGATAAATGAGCACAATGCTGGTGCTTGTGTTTACTATGAAACCTATGAAAGTGTCAAAAAGAAAAGCAGAAACAATTATGCTGGTCCAAAAACTAAAGCAAAAGGGGCAAGTGAATACTTTGAGCAAAGGAGAGGTAGTTAAAAGCAGCAAGTCAAAGTCTTCATGACGGAAAGTGGTTTTCTTTGTCAAGAGGCTGTACAGAGACAACTTCAATGGTGATGAAAACCAAACTAAGTTGGCAGCTTGTGAAATTAAATATACTGTGAATGCTTCAATCATCGGTTGCTGTTGCTAATGATATTAAGGTATTTTGACTTTATGCCATTGACCATGCAAGGTGAACATGCACGGGGATTAATTGTTGATATTTCTTGTTTGTATTCCAATCTAAGCTTTTCACAATTGACAATCTCTGGAGGACACGGTTTGTTGTCTTCAAAGAAGTCACTTATCATTCAATTATTTATGAAACCCCGATCTAGATCAAACACAGTATTTTTTTCAAAATCTTCTACTTTTATAATGTCTTGATAATAATTGAGCCTGTTGTAGATCTTCTTGTGTGCATCTTGTGGGGTGTCTTCATCCAAAGTAATTTTGAAGGTTTTCTTGGTGGTATTGTCTCTTACGTGGAATGTGTATTTGTCGATGAACATGCGTTTATATTAATATAATAAAATGAACTTGCAAGTACTATTAAGCTGAACCTTTCATTAATCCGAGATTAACGAGAGTAGTGCGTATTTCATTTACTAATGTAATTATTGCTTGTGCTTGAGTTGTAGTACTGTACCCATTGGCCCCACCAACATATGCTGCAACTGCAGCTTGATTAGCAGATGAAGGTTGTATTTTTGGTGTTATACCATAAAAACCGAGCTTCTGTGAAGCTGTTGTTCCAATAATAGTACCAGTACCAGTGTCCAGAGCAATGTTAGTACCCACACCTAGAGTGAGAGTTTTACTGTCACTTATTTTAACACCATTGGTATCAATGCGTATTTGTTCAACGCTATTAGCAATGCCAGACATGTAACTGGAAGAATCAACGCTTCCAGTCCCGGTCCATTTTAGTGCAGAATTAAACTGAAGATCATTGCCGCGACCCACTCTCAGGCTTCCATTAACTTCTAATTTAGTTGCAGGCGCCGTTGTACCAATGCCCACATTGCCACTGCTTGTAATTCTTACAACTGGTGCTTCATCGTCAGTCAAGAGTGATATGAAACCACCAGTCTTGTCAGTTGCAAGCTTCAATTCATTATTATCATGATTCCAGGACAAGTATGAACCAAAGTTGTCTGATGGACTGCCAAATACTAAACCTCCAGTTTGAGCGTTTGGAGTTAAAATGGATATGTGATTATTGCCACTGCCTTCAAACACAGCAATGCTGCCAGTGTCTGCAGTCATTGAACCTGCAGTACCCTTTAAAACATGAAGTGTTTGTTCTGGTGTATCAGTACCTATGCCTACTCTATTATTAGTTGCATCTATTAATAGAGTGTTTGAATCAAAATTTAAATTATTTGGTATGCTTACATTGGTACCATTTAAAGTAAGTGTATCAAGATTATTATCTCCAAGAGTTGTATTACCATTAATTATAAGATTGCCGCCTGCTGAAATATTTCCGTCTATTGTAAGACTACCATTAGAAGAAATGCTGCCGTTTATTGTTAATGCATTGCTTGTATTGGTAGTATTGATTCCTATACCACCGGGACTATTTTGTTCAAAAAATTGAATTTTAGCACCATCCATTATTCTTAAGGCACTCTGCGTATCATCAAAAAATGTAGCAATAGGTTGGGTACCATTTTGTCTCACCACAAAAGCAGGACCTGTGCCATTGTTGACTACTGACAATGCACTGGTCACAGACACAACAGAATTCAGATAAGCCAGGTCACCCAGCACAGACAAGTTGCCAAACACAGTGACATTTGTATCACTGATGCTCAGTCCACTGCCACCTGCAGAATCAGTACCCAGATAAATTGGGCCTTTGCTTCTTATGTACAAACTGCCACTGGTGGCATCAATGAGACTGCCATTCACATTCAAATCGCGAGCATACATCTGCAATTGATATGCAGACAGGGTATGATCATTAATGGAAAGATTTTTTTCCACATTGACTGTGGCAGATAAATTATTTTTAATAGTTTTGGTAAAAATGTCACCAAAATAAAGGCTGCCTATACGGTAACTGTCATTAGGAATATTAATTGATCTGAAAGCGCACAATGATATGAACCGTGCATCAAAGTTTAATGTGGAGTAAACATTTTGAATTGTACTTGCTATTGAACCAGTGCCGTCAAAAAGATAATCTATAGTGAAACCATCTCCTAAAGAGCCTGCTCTGATGCGCAGTCTATTGTCAGGGTCTGGTGCATATTCTAGTATGTTGTAATAATAAAAAGTACCTCCTATGGATACTCCATCAGTATAAACTCCAGGCATATCAACCACCCATGCATCTTGTTGTGTCTGGTCAGTACCCAATATATAATTCAAGTTGTTACTTTTGATAGTATCACCTCTCGTTGCATATGGTAAATAACTTTGAATATTTAACACGTTACCAAAATTGAGATTACTAACAGGGTTGCCGCCCAAATTATAACCATCACCAATGAACAAACGACGAGTATCTACCGAATATCCCAATTCACCTTCAGATAACAAGGTGTCAAGTCTTTCCACTTCCAATCCTCTACGAACCAATATTTTAACTACTGTATCAGATGTAATTTCAAATGCCATATATTATATACCCACTTTCACTACATTGCCATTGGCTGCATCTCTCCACAATAACCCTTGACCTGGGTTGGCAGTTGGCAATGCCCTGCCATCTATTTTTGAAAATTGCTGATTAACAGAACCCAATGCTGGAATGCCAGTATTTGTGCTGCTAACCACATACATGGCGGTGGTTGCAGTATCAAACACAAGGTCACCTAATTCAGCATTAGCATATGTGGATGTGAATTGTGCTTGAGCAGGGAAAAATAAACGCATGCCTATGGGATGACCACCCCTCAATACACCATCACCCACGTACAGTCTCTTGTAATCTAGATCAGTTACATATCCCAATTCACCGTTGTCCAGGGTAATAAGCCTTCTCTCAGCATTGGTGCCTCTTCTGATCTTGATTTTTACTATAGATACACTGGCCATTTAAATTATTTATTTATTTAATTCATTTTACCACAATTAATTTGTTGTAATAATACTCTATCCAACACTTCCTGCATAAGTACCTGCACCTCCTGTAGTTACTTGTTGACCGTTCTTAATTACACAAGCACCAGGTCCACCTCCTCCACCATTTTGCGCTTTGTTTACATAACCACCACCACCACCATTTCCTAGGCTACCACCTGTACCAGCTGTCCAAACTGTGTTGACAGTTGGTGGTGTACCAAATCTATATGAGCCACCTCCTGTGATACCAGCACCAGCACCACCATTTATGCTGCCTCCAGGATTTCCGCAATAACCACAGCCAGCACCATACCTATACCCACCTGTGTATTGCGAAGCATCCCACCTAGAACCACCTCCACCACCACCACCACCGCCCATGATGCCGTTGTTGATAATAGTAATGGGATAGGTTGCTGAAAATGCAGGGCCTCCAGATCCACCATTAGCGCCGCCGCCGCCTCCTGCTCCAGCGTGTCCAGCTATCATGCCATTGGCAGGTGTGCCTGTTGTGTCAGTCACTGGTGGCAATATTAATGTGAGTTGCACGTTGGCTGGCCATGTGCCTGTAACTAATGCAGGTGTACTAACATTAGCACTACCAATGTTGCCTGCCACTGTGAACACCACTATTAATGGTGCCACAGGTGTGCCACGCTGTGCATCATATTCATTTCTTAAATTGAGATTCAAAGAGTTTGTATTAGTTCTACCAATGGTCACATACTGTGTGTTTATTGTAGGGGTGGGGGTGGGAGTTCTTGTGGGTGTAATAGTGGGTGTAGGAGTGGGTGTGCCAGTTCTTGTGGGGGTAGGGGTGGGTGTTCTTGTGACAGTAGGTGTGGGTGTGGGGGTAAAGGTAGGGGCATTAGTTGGAGTCACTGTGGGTGTAGGTGTAATAGTTGGTGTAACAGTAGGAGTAGGGGTCACAGTTGGTGTAGGAGTAGGTGTGGGTGTGGGAGTCCAGGGAATATTCACAATCAAAGGCAAATTGCGAGCTTCAGGTGTTAACTCATCTGAAGCTGCTTCAATAAGATATTTCTGCAAATTAAATATTTTCTGCAAAGCTCTGTTGATAGAAGAGTTTGTTACAACTTCATTCTGACCTATGAAATTTTCAAAATCATTGTTCATAATATATCCCTGGTATCAGATGTTAATCTAGCTTTTTCAGCAGCTGTTAAATATCTAGTAAATTGGAAGATAGAATTTCCGCGAGAATCAAATTTAAATTGGAATTTGCCAATCAATTGCCCTATGAAACGCAGGTGATTTGCAATTAGCTTGGCAAGGCTTTTGTTTAAAACCCAGCTTTGCACATATTCTTCAGGAGCTATCTTTATATCATTCATGTTGTATATGTCAAAACTCGGTATGGATAAATTATCATATAAATTTATATTATCATAAAAAGCGCCTATGATTTGTGCATTTGTTGCAGGGTTTTTTGATACAATTAAATTTCTATCGTTAATACCATCTGGTATGGATGCAAAAGCTGATATGGTTTGCATGTTATTATAGTTGTGCAGATAAAGCAAATATTTGCCTATTGTATTGCCTGGGTTGTTCACAAGACCCTTGTATATGTTTTCATTGGTGATCAGGTAGTAAATGTTTGTGTTTGTTTTGGAAAAAACAATATCCAATATGTCTTCATGCTTATTCAAATAATCAACAAGAATTTCTTGTTTTTGTTGAAAATCGTTGGAGTAAATGTTCACTTGATTGCCAGAAAGTACACAATAAAAATTACCAAATGCATCAACTTTGAGTTTTTTAGGTGGTCTGTTTAGAAAGTCTCTATTCAACCTGTATGTATTCAACCAAGCAAAATTATTATTGTATCTTTTGACACAGTTGTTGCCTGCATCCAGAACAAACACATCATTGTTAAAAGTAGCCACATCCAATGGGTTATTGAAAGATAGTTTATCAGCTTCAGTACCATATCCACCCAATCTATTTTTAAAACCTAACGTATTAGCAAGTATGTTGTTGTCATTTGTAAACCCACTTGCATCATATTGATACACTGTGTTGGCCCCTCTGTCTAACACCAGTATACTCTCTTCAGGTCCATTGGCTATGGCAGTAATGTCACTGAAGGGTATGCTGAAACTAAACTCCTGGCTTTCAACAGTATTAATAGATGTTGCAGATAATATAAAACTTTCTGTATTAGATGAATTGATAACAAACAAAATTGTACCATTCGAGCCAAAAATTGTATACTGATCTTGAGTAAGTGATGTTGTCATGTGCAGGGTTTTAATGTTATTAAATTCGCTTGGTATGTTCCACTGCACAGGATAAAATTCAGAGCTGGACAGACCATAGTTCCATGCTAAATTTGTAAAGAATGCGCTTACTCCTAGTATTGCTGTGGAACTGATTGGTATGAGATTTGATGCTATTTTGGACTGTGTGTATATACTGAGAAAGTTTTCATATAAATGTTGCAATTTTAAATTTATAGTGTCTGAACTTACTGTTTCATTTGGCTGTATTGTTATTTCATCCAAGGAATAAGGCAATGACAGTACTTTACCGGGGTATCTATCATACAGCAATTCATAATTTTCAATTTCTTTTAAGATATTCATTAGTTACTCCATTTAAATTGTTTTACCTTCATGTAAGCAGGTGCTGCTCTGGCTAAAAGTCTGCTGATTCGTTTTTCAAGTTCACCTCTCAATTGTTGATTATTTATTCCTGTATTTTTTAATACAATGTTGATAATAGGTGATTTATTGCCAGGTGTTCTGAATTTAAAATACCGTTCTATTTCTTCTAAGTAATTTCTATTGCTTCCTGGCAGATCAAACACAATATCTTCTATCTGTTGATACTGCTTGTTATGAAATAATATATCAAAATAATTCAAAGCTTTGTCGTATAAGTAAAAGTTTTTCATTTTCATGCCTCTGCAATTAAAAGAAGTGTCATTAAGATATTGAAAAAGTGGTATGTTATTATTATAACAAGCCGTACCTATAAAAAATGGGCGGTAAAACAATTTTGAAAATTTATATTTTTTAGGGGTAACTTGTTTATCAATTACTATATCACCATCCACAATCACATGAAAGCTTCCGCTTTCACCATTAAATCTAACGACAAAGTTGTGATAACCTTGTGCAAGTGAGGATAGCGAATAATTAACATTAATTGATTCATTGCTTTGTACACCTCTTAAATTACTTAACTTTAATTTAAAGTTGAAATTGTTTCCTAAATATAAATCTGAATAATAATGTCTCAAATAACTTGATTGGGTGATGCTGGTGTTATTTGCTCCTGTGTTTTTAGCATAATAAACAGAAATTATATTTCCTGAGCCATCTATTTTGTAAGTGACGCTCTTATTACTTGGAGCAAGTGTAGAAATGAGAGCAAATTGTTGCAATTCGTTGCCTTTTAAATTAAAACCAAAATCAATGTTTGTAGATATGCAACCAGAAAGTGGCAAGGTGCCTGATAATGTTACAAGACGGTTACTGTTGATTCTAATATAAGATCTATGATCATATAATGCCCAAAGATTACCATCCAGATCAATGTCATAATCTTCTAAAGAATTATAAGCGGATAGTACCAAAGAAATTGCATCAGGTGTAGTTGCATTTGCTGCTATGTTCCAGCTATATATGCCATAACCATCATTATCGGCTTTTCTAAAATAAATGGTATTTAAAAATCTTTCAGCTTTGTCACCGTTAGTAAAATATAATGAGTTGCCTTTAACATTAATAGTACTGGCATCATTTAATGAAGATGCGCCATTGTAGTATGACAGATATGCAGTTTGATTCACATCATTGATGATACCAGAATTTAAGTCAATTTGTATTGCTCTTGCAGTTTGCAAGACTGGGTCAAATCCCAGAGCATACACACTGCTACTATCATAGTCATAATCATACATTTGAGCCAGTAATAAAAATTGGTTTCTATATATTATAACACCGTCGTTATTATATTTTGTAAAAAAACCACCACTATCAATTGTGTAGAAATAGTTCAAGTCATCTAGTCGTATTACTGATGTTACTGTGTTTGGTGTTTCTATTATATTGAGTTGTTCAAAATTTAAATTAGTTATCACCATATTACTGCTGTTACTAATGAACAGAGTGGGTGTAACTGTGTTTAAATTAAACACACCAAAACCATCATACGTATAGTTGCCCAATATTTGATACCCAAGCGGTTTGCTCCAATCATTGCTATGCAAATCAAATATTATGGTGAATTGATTGCTATTTTCAATAGCAGAAACACTGTTAATCACACTATAAGCATTGCCATCAAATGCAATCTCTTCATTAATATAATTAGTATACATAATATTATTTACACCTCATATATTAAGGGTATGTTGTACCTGTGCCTGTAATTACTATACTAACACCTTGGGCTGCTCCAATAGCATTGCCTTTGGCGCCACCTGCATAATCATATGCAGGAGAACTGCCTCTGCCTATTGCACCTGCAGCTCCAATGGCTCCACCAATACCACCAAATAAAGCTGGTCCAGGAATGCCGCCAAAATTTATAGCCAGTGAGCCACCTGCACCTCCTGCAGTTGTTGTGCCAGGCTGTGCAGCAACACCTCCAGATATCCCAGTGGTGCTTCCTGCTGCTCCAGGTCCTACCCCTGCACCACCACCACCACCAGCTAAATATGCTGTGCTCTGCTGCCAGCCACCTGATCCACCACCTCCACCGCCACCACCAAGAATGCCATTATTCGCTACGTTCAATGTTGCAGGGCCTGTAACTGTAACTGTTGGGAAGCCTATTCTGATATATAATTTAGACGTACTAGTACCGTTCTTACCATTGATAGCAGGGCCACCTGGAGCTCCAGCTGTAGTTGTACCTATACCTCCGCCTCGACCACCACAACCAATCACGGATTTATCTGCAGGTATTACTAGATTAATAATAGATCCTGCAGGCCAAAAGCCAGTTTGAATGGCAGCACTACCTGTACCTGTGCTTCCTATGTTGCCCATGAGCGTAATGGTTACAACACGTGCAGGGCCATTATAAAAATCAAAGTCTGGAAGATTAAAGTAAGTTTTATATGCACTTTCTAAATCAACATTATATGTTGTTGCATCAGAACGGCCTATGGTCATTGATTGACCAGGTGGTGTAGGTGTGGGTGTGATGGTTGGGGTAGGAGTGATGGTTGGCGTGGGTGTGGGTGTTCTTGTGATAGTTGGAGTGGGTGTAATGGTTGGTGTGGGTGTGGGTGTAAATGTAGGTTGATTGGTATTGGTGGGTGTGGGGGTGGGAGTTCTTGTGGGTGTTATAGTGGGTGTGGGTGTTATAGTGGGTGTGGGTGTTATAGTGGGTGTGGGTGTAGGCGTAGGTGTGGGTATGGGCAATTGCGCAGGATTACCGCCACTAATAAATGAACTGTCAGTGAAATTGCTTGCAGTCAAAGTGGGTGGTGACATTATAATAATTTCTTGCAACCCAAACTGTAGCAAGTTGTTTTGCTTGGAACTAACATATTTCTTACTGAATTCAGGTCCTATATGTTGATAAGCATAATAACACCCTGGTTCAAACATGGAATTGGATATAATGTCCACTACTTGTATGTCAGAAGAAAATATACTGTTTAAACAGTCATAACCAGTACTGTATTCAATTGCATTGAAATCTGTAGTAGACAGAGCTGCAAAAAAAGAAATCTTTGAAGGGAAGTAGTATCTATCAACCCAAACAGGCCGAGAATAAGCATCAGCATTGCCTGAAAGCCAGGAGCATAAAAAGCTGCCTGTATTTTCCAATTTTGTATTGCCATAATAACTAGTAAATTTGTAGTTGGCTTTCTTTTTAAATATTTTATCACTCTTAATAGGGTGGTCTCCTGCTATTGCACCAGCTTCAGCTAATGCTGAATCATTTAAATTGAGTGTTTTGAGAGGAAAAAAACCCTGTGGTACATGAAAATAAGTCACTTTATCTTTTTGAAGAACAACATCCACAGTATAGGCTTCATAACCTGCAGTGATATTATCATTTCCTAATTCCTGGTTAGATCCAGTAAATAATTTCTTATAATCTCTCATCAGAACATCAGGTTCTTGAAAGAATGGGTTGGCTTTAGATTGATAATTTTCAGGTGTGTTGGTATTTTTTAAAGATAAAATGTTTGCATTGAGCTCACTTCCAGTGATGGTTGAATATTGTGAATTTAATAGTGCATTAGAGTGAACATTTGCAAAGCTTAAATCCCTGCTTATTGGAATTGCATTGTTGGAGTCTTTTTCATATGATACCCAAGGGTCAGACACAGGTGTGACATTTGAGTCATCTGCTCTTGGTTCACAACGGAAAACAGTTTGATTTGTGAAATTTAAACTGGTCCCTGTTATGGTAGGTACAAGAGTGAGTTCACTTAGCGCACTATCATAACCTACATAGAAAATAATATCTGATAAATTTTTATAAAAAATAATTAAATCATTTGGCCTGTCATAAGTGTATAAGAAAATCTGTGGACTGTATTCACCCAAATTGTCCAGATTTGCTTCTTTGCAGAATAAAAGAGAATCAGTTATATCTGTTGTAAGATATCTCCTAATGCCGTCATTTTCATGTGCAATCTTACATGTATTACTATCAAGAAAAATAATCTCAAAGTAATACCGGTTATCCATTTCATCATTGGTGCCTGATACTGCCACAGCAGCGGTATTACTAGTGATGGGTGGTTCTTCCACAACCCAAAATCTTGTTCTGTTTGTTAAACTATACAATGCATTAGCTGCTAAATATGTGGAAAATCCTTCATCTTCCAAAGGGGCTAGTGTTTTTATTTTTAAAACATCTTGTAGATTTTTTCTGTTTGTTAGTGAAAGAGTTGAAAAATTGTTAATGGTTGAATCGTTAGTATTTTCTAAAATTTTCTCCAAGTTTACAAAATAATTGTTCTCTGTAAACAGTGTATTTTTCTGCAATTCAACTGTGTTGTCGTTATAGTAATTGGTAGATAACGGTGTTATGTTGAGTGAATCTAAGCTGTAGATTTGCATTATAATTATTTAAAGAACAAAGTCAGTTTTAAAAGTGTTTTGTTGTGTATCCTGCAGCATTAATTAACATTAACTAAACCTCTTACTGCACCTTGAATAGAACCGCTTTCTTCATTAATAACGTTACAGGTCCATAATCCTGCATTTCCAATTGCAATTCCTGCTGCCCCAGGTGTAAAGTTATAGCCGTTACTCCAACCACACATATTTGTAGATTGAAAAACACCAGGTTGACCTAAATTACCTCCAGGGTTAGAATTATTATAGTTGCATCCAACACCACCATAACGATAACTGTTATTGTTGGTTATAGGTATACCGGCTCCTGAGCCTCCCTTGTACTGATACTCGCGCACTGTACCTGGGCCTCCAGAACTACCACCTCCACCACCACCAATAATGCCTCTGTTTATAATATCAATGTTCACATTTACTCTGATACCATTGCTTCCATCTCCACCTGATGAGGAAACACCGCTCCAGCCACCGCCACCACCGCCTTTGCCTGCAACAATTCCATTGGCAGGGCTGCCAGAATTGTCTGAAATGGCAGGAATAATTAATGTTAGTTGTGTGCCAGGTGGCCATTCCCCGGTATCTAATGCATAAGTGTCAAGTCCTGCAGTTGCTGATCCAATGTTGCCTTGCACAGTGAATACTATGGGTCTGGTAACAGGTGCAAAGCCAGTGGCCACATCATACACATTGCGTAAATTGACATTTAAAGTGTTTGTGCCAGGTGTACCAACTGTTAAGCTCAAATAATTAGGTGTGGGAGAAGGTGTGGGAGTGGGTGTTGTTGTTGCTGTAGGAGTGGGTGTAGGTGTGGGTGTGTTTGTAACTGTGGGTGTTGAAGTGATGGTGGGTGTGGGTGTTGGAGTAAAGGTAGGTGCACCTGTGGCTGTGGGTGTGGGCGTGGGTGTGAGTGTAATGGTAGGTGTGGGAGTAGGTGTGTTGGTAATTGTTGGTGTGGGCGTAATGGTGGGTGTGGGTGTGGGTGTATTTGTCACAGTGGGTGTGGGTGTTACTGTTGGAGTGCTGGTTACTGTTGGTGTTGGTGTAGGGGTGTTAGTTAAAGTTGGTGTGGGTGTAATAGTTGGTGTAGGCGTGGGTGTCCTGGTAGGTGTAAGAATTGTATAAGGAACTGTATTAGAAATAAAAATATATGTACCATTGTCTACCAAGTGTGTTAAAGAGTTGAACGGATCATTTGGTCTGAACTGATTAACATGTTCACCATTTTCAGAAACACCGATGATAGCTTCTACATATGATTTTGCTGGCCAAGCGCTCAAAGCAAATGCATCTGTTGTGGCAAATGTAGCAATTTGGTATGAGTCAGTTATGGTCATTGGTATATTATTCCTGTGGTAGTATTATTAGTTGCTAATGATATTACTGTGCCAGTACTGTTCACAGATGGTTTTGTATAAGTTGTAGATCTAGGCACACCAACAAAAGACCATTTGGTTGGTTGTGTTGAATCTAAAACACCCATATATTCTGATGCTACCAGGGCGTTCATAAGCCCATCGTTTAATTGATAAAATTTACCATTATTAAATGTAATTCTTGGCAAAAGTGGTCTGTAAAAACCATAGTTTATGGTATTCCATGATGTGCCATTGTTTGTGGACACAATGCAACTAACTGAATTAACATCTGTGAATCGAGTAAATGGAACAGCTACCCATGCATCATTGCCATATTCTATGTCCCAAAATCCCCCAGTGTTTTTTGGTAGTTGATATGATGACCATGTTGCACCATTGTCTGTTGATTTTGCTCCTACACTGTAATCAACTCCTGTCTGTCTATATTCAGAAACTGCAATCCAGACATTTCCATTGCCTGCAATGCCATAATAATTTGAATCACTAGTACCATCAAATTTAGGCAATTCTGGCAATTTAATTAAGTTCCAATTCAAGCCAAAATTATCAGATGTTTGTATGGTGCTTTGGAGAGGGCTGAGAGTGACAAATTTATTATTAATAAATTTTACTTGTTCAGCAATAAAAGCAGCTGATACTGGCACTGCTGACCATGTGACACCATCATCATCAGATCTTGCACACAGATTGCTATATATGCCTGCAAATCGATCAAAAACTATCCATGCACCGCCACCATAAGCAATGTACTTGTGACCACCATAGCCAATTCTGCCACCACTCATGATTGCTGGCAAGCTGGTAGTTGGTCCCCAAGTGCCTGGAGCTCCATTGCTAGTGGATTTGAACACAGTATTCACACCTGAAGCCACAGCTAACCATGTGGAGCCATTATTGGCCACATCAGTCCAATACCTGGGCGTTGAATCAATTGTAAATGCGCTTAAAGAAGGTGCAGGTAATCCCCCTGTTTGATAATATCTTCTGCCAGAAAGTATTACAGAACTGGATGTTGTCCATGGTAAGTAGTCTTGTGAAGATAGATACAACGTTTCTGTTTCACTGGTAAATGTGGGTATGTTGCCATTCCAAGGCATAATGTTTAATTTTTCTGCTACTGTTGTAATGCGTGTGCCTATTCCAGTGTAAACTGCATCACCAAAGCCTGCAAATACTAGCCCTATGCATTTCCATGTGGCTAATGCAGGAATATTAGCACTCAATCTTGCAAAAAGAGCAGAGCCTGAGTCTCCACCCTTTACTGCTGCAACATTGCCTCGCACATCAAAAGCATTGTAAAAGTAAGAGGAAAATTCTGAATATGTACCAACCGCTGTAATTCCGAATGATGTAGGTACAACACTCAAATAGCAACTTGTGGAACTGCCTGGATATCCCACTGGTCCTAATGTTCTGCCACTTCTAAATATGGGTGCACCATAGTTGGGTGATGCTACATCGCCTAGAGAGGTAATTTCATAGTCAGTAGCAAATTCATATGGCCCATTGACATCAAAACCAATTACATCCACACTGCTTGAATCAATAAGATCATACGAAGGTAGTTTGACAATTGCAGCATCTGTTGAAGTGCCGTTTATTCTAAAAATAGATCCAGTATAAAAAAAACTATAATCTAAATCTCCAATAGGAACAGCTCTCTTGCAACTTCCTATGCAATCAACAGCAGGGTTTACATTACCATATGGATTAGATGGTGGTGTGCCTGGTTGCCGTGAACTGAGAGAAATTACATTATTAAGACCAGCGGCATTAAGATGTTGGTAAACACCTAGTAAATTAGAAGCAGCATAGACGTGACTGTTTGATATGGCCACAATCTGACCATCGGATTTGTCTCTAACAAATAATCCAAGAGTTGCATCAGTACCATTTATATAGATACTAGAAACACCACCTTTGAGTGGACGGCGTTTGAGATAATTTTGCCTCACAGGATCCACTGTTGGGTCTTCTGAGTTGCAGCTACTGCCTATGAGGCATTGAGCAAGTGGTCTCTGTACAACATCAGTTTTTACTTGTGTATCATTTATACTCAAAGTTTTAGGTACAATAGCTGCAGCTGGTATTGCTGAGAGTGGTTTTTTCTCCAGAACTCCAAACGTGATACAAGGCTCATCTGTTTCTACACCATTGACAATCTTATTGCCATATGTAATGGCTGTAATATCACCATAAGGAAAGTCACTCACCTTAATGCTATTGATGTAGTCCATTGCTTGGTATATGTTCATATTAATAGTTTGTTATATTTATTACATTATTCATACCCAAATAAATGGGTCCTTGATAATATATAGTGGCAGGGGTTGCACTGGTGGGGGTGAATAAAATTGTTTTGTTTGTAACACCAGAGACTATGTCATTATTATATGCGCCAGCAATTGCTGTGCTGGTATCATTGAGAGCTGCTCTCAAAGCAAATGCATATATGCCAGAATTAACAATAAAATTGTAGTTTGTGCCTCTGTATAGAGTAAGACTTGGATTATTACTGCCCATTTGTCCCATGTCAAAAGACAAATTGCCAGGGTTTTTAGTTACATTGATAGGCACATATTGAGCTGTGTATACTTGAACTGGGACTGTTCCTGGTCCTGGAGTTGGTGTAACAGTGGGTGTGGGTGTTATGGTAGGTGTGGGTGTGGGTGATGGAGTAGGTGTGGGTGTGAAAGTAGGTGCATTTGTTGGTGTTGGAGAAACAGTGGGTGTGGGGGTGGGTGTATTGACAGTTGGAGAAGGTGTAGGTGTGATGGTAGGGGTTGGAGAAATAGTAGGAGTAGGTGTAATGGTGGGTGTGGGGGTAATGGTAGGTGTGGGGGTAATGGTGGGTGTGGGAGTAATGGTAGGTGTGGGGGTAGGATCAGGCAATGTGTAAGGAACAGATTTAGAAATTACTAGATATGTTGAAAGTGGCTGCAGCAGAGTCAAAGTACTTGACACATCATTATTAGGAACAAAGATACCAAAACCATTTTTTGTTTCATTAATACCATACACTTTAATAATATTATTAACATTTTCCAGAGTATTGAGAGCATAAGGACTTTCAAAGTAACTGGTAATGAATTTAAATTTTTTATCTATTAAAATGCTCATACTAGATAATTACCTCCAGAAACAAAATAGCTATAATATGTTCTCAAAGTGTTCACAGCTGCAAACAATTGGCTTTGATAAATGGGGTCAAACAACACATTGGCCACAGGTGTTGTATTGATGTACAGATTCATGGTGTAAGGCAATCCAGTGGGTGTTTTTATGTCATAATACAGTGCTAATTCAAATGGAGTGGTATAGGTTAAGCCATTTGCACCATAAGTGCCTGGACCTGTGAAAGATGCTGTGAATAGATCTGCTAATGCAGCTGTTGCTGATTTGAAGAAACAATTTAAATTGAAGTTCTTTATTTTAAATGTGGGGTTATTATTACCAGTGCTGTAACTCAAAGCCACACTGCCAATGGAAGGCTGTGCAACAGGCAGGTCATAGTTTACATAATTTACAAATTCATATGTAGATGCGAGCTTCATGTCCACTAACACTTTTCTGCCTAGATTTGTTAATCGCACTCTCACAGTTTTAAATGTGGGCACACCTGTAGTGGATTCATACAAGTTAACAGGAGTCTTGTATGCTGATCCTGTAAGAACTTCACTGCGGTACAACACGTTGTAGCTATTAATTGAACTGTCTCTTATGCTGATGCTGTTAGGAATTGTATTTGGTAATCCAGGTACATTTAAACTGGTGAGAGCAAAATTGCCGGTGGCATCAAACCCAATGCCCAAGCTTCCTCTGAATTTGCCTGGGTAATTTTCAAATTTAAAAGAACCATCTTCAGCTGATAATAGAGAGAGATTGGTGTAGTTTAATGCTTTGCCAGGTGCACCACCACTAATTGGTGTTCTGAATGCTGTGGCATCAGTAAATGAAACACAGAATCCTTCAGACCCAGATAATTCAGCACCATAAAAAGCGTAATCAAATGTAATTACTACGTCCTTCTCTAAATCAACAGTCCTGGGAAAATAAATTATGGAGCTTGTGGCAGAAGCTGGCAAAGTATAGAAGTCACTCAAACGCAGCACACTCAATTGAGCTGTGTTGGACCCTGTGATATTATCATTATTATCTATACTGGCACTCACAGTGTAATACCCTGCTGCTACTGGTGTGCTTACTGCAGAATTGTTTTGCACATATGTAATAGTTGGTATTATATGTGGGTAATTAATTACGCTAGCAGTAGCAGTTATTGTATCTCCAGTGTAAACTTTATTAAGACCAGAGAAAATAATATTTGCAGAAGCATCTAATTTTTGCAATTGTATGTCAAATGTGGCAGTAGCAGGCTGGAACAAGTTGGAAGAAAGAGAGCTTACCAACATGGTTACAGTGCCTGCACCAGAAAGAGCCGATAGTGTGGAGGTGTTAACCATTACACCTGGTCCACTTAACACTTGGATGAATGTTGGTATGCTGCTTGTCAAGTATGTGGCTTCAGCCAGTAGAGTAGTTGTTTGAGTGAATTGCAATGCAGATGGTGCCAGTGTGATGGTGATAGTGGGTGTGGGTGTGAATTGCAATGCAGCAGAAGATTGTGTAGGTGTGAAGCGCCATCCTTTGGCAAACAATGAATCATACGCTGCATTAGAGAAAGTGCTTCTGCTTGCAACTCTGTTGCCACTGTACAAAACTTTTTTGTTTAGTGAAGAGGCTGGGAAGCCGGCGGGTATGTTAGGATTAGCATCCAAACTTATGAGCAAATAATCAATGGAATCATTGGCAAGAGCATTGTTACTCAAATCTAATCTTAATAATTTGCTTGTTTGGCTCAAATTGGCGCGAAATGTGCTTAAACTATAATTAGAATTAACTGTTACTGAACGCAAGCTGTTATTGTTGTTTATAAATGCATCTACAGATGATATAGATAAAGCATTAAGAGTAGCAACAGTCAATGCAGGGCAAGCGAAGCTATCAACATTGTTTATCTTTGAGCAATTATTAATAGTTAATGAGCTCAATGATGAACTGTTGCTGATGAGTGGAATGCTGCTTAATGAATTGCAATTAATGAGGGACAGGGTATTAATCTTTGGTATATTTGTTAGAAAGTTGTCACTGATAAGAGATGCATTATTAATGATTATGCTGCTAACATTTGAGCAGTTTGTGTATGATAAACCAGATAAAACAGGTATTACACCAGAGTAGTTAAATGTAGCAAGAGAAGGGTTGTCATTTATTGGGAGATTAGTTATTGCTGCATCATTGGTTATAGAGATGGACTGCAACCTGATATTACCGTTAAGCTCAACAACAGGGCTATAATTTTGAGATATTTGAAATGTACGTAAGTTGTTGTTATTATTAAAACGTGTTTGAAACAGGTTATTTGTATTCAATGTTACATTCACTAAACTATTATAGCTATTATTTTTAACGAGAGAAGTTAGTGTTGGCTCTGTAATTGTGAGGGTAACTAAACTGCTAAGAGATGTTATATTGAGTGTGGAGATATTGTTAAAACTAGTGGAGAAAGCTGTTATGCCTGTTAATCCCTGTAGATAAAGACTTGATAGATTTGAATTGTTAGAAAAAGTTAGTGAATTTACATTTACAAGTGATGAAAGATTTAAAGTTGTAACTTGTGTATTGCCCAGTGTAAAGGATGTAGATGCGAATTTGCAAGG
>Ga0181358_1000502_pt1 | contig 17473 bp, 5 predicted proteins | sample Fa13VDMM110SD_FD_130096 | JGI IMG/M metagenome (GOLD analysis project Ga0181358, IMG submission 130096) | Freshwater viral communities from Lake Michigan, USA - Fa13.VD.MM110.S.D | ecosystem: Environmental > Aquatic > Freshwater > Lake | place: USA: Michigan | collected 2013-09-24 | reverse complement strand
CTCGTATAAAAGATATTGATAAGAATATGGAGAAATTACAAGGGGAAAGATCTGAAAGATATGTTCAAGCTGGAATAGGCGAAGAAGGACAATTTCAACTTCGTTACGCAAATAAAGGAATTCAAGAAGCTTTTGTAAAAGAGGCAGAAATAGAAAGAGAAAGAAGGGCGAAAAGTTTCGAACTTGAAGACATTCAAACTAAAGATACAAGCCAGATGACAAATGAAGAAAAAGATAAATTAAACGAAAGAGAAGAAACTCTTAAAAAAGAACTTAGCGAACTTGATAAAGCACAACAAGCAAGTCAAGATTTAATTGAAAGTAGAAGAAAAGAGCGCGATGAAATGTATAAAAGCCTTAACGTTCAAGAGCAAGATCTTGATGCAATCAAGAAAAATGATCAAGCATTAGAAGCTATAATTCAAGAAAGAGAAACAGAATATACAAAATTAGGTGAAATAGAAAAACAAAAATTAAATCCAGAAGAAAGAAAAAGAGCAGCGGAAAGAATTACTAGAGACAAATTAAAAGGTGAGCCATTGAATAACGCAGAATATGATAAAGGTGTTCAAAAAATTGTAGATTCAATTAAACAAGATAAAGAAAAAGATAATTTAGCTTCAACTGTAGATAAAGCTATCAGAGATGCCGCAGAAGCTGCAAGCAAAGCTAATGTTGATGCAATTAAAGCTGCTTTTGCGACATTAAAAGAGCAAGAAAAAGCAGCAGACCAAGCTAAAAAAGACGCAGAAACAGAAAGCAAAAAGATTCAAAAAGAAATTGAAGCAAAGCAAGCTGAAGGAAAAACAGCAGCTTCTAAAGAAGCTTTGAAAGCTTCAAGTAAATCTTTATTTGGCGCAAAAGCTGGAGCTTATAACTTTTTTGAAAGTGATGAAACTAGAGCCGCAAGAATGAGTGCTGGCGCAAAAGATATACCTCAAGTCATAGATAAAGCTCTCAAAGAAAATCCTAATATTAATTCAACAGAAGATTTAATTAAAGAATTGAAAACAAATAAAGAGTTTGGCGCTAAGATTACCGCTGGAACTTCAATTGCAGAAGGTGATTTACAAACTGAATTAGAATCAGCTGTTGCGAAAAAAGGAAAAGAACAAAGAGAAGGAGCTTTTGTCGGCGGAATAGATACTTATATACAAAATTCACGAAATGAACAAAAATTAAAATCTGAAGCAGCATCAATGCAACCCCAACCTGTAATGCCAATGCAAGCCATGGTAGATCCCATGCAAAAAGACACAGGCACAACTATGATAGGTATGCCTACTCAACAAGCTTATCCTTTCCAAGATAATCCTTTCCAAGATAATCCTTTCCAAGATAATTCATTCATGGATTATCAAGCTCCTCAATTACCAACATCAACGATAGGAATGAGTGCGCCAATTAATCCTATAGAAGACTTTTTCAGAAATCCTCCTCCAGAACAACCCGCTGGTCCACTAACTCCACAACCACAAACCACAGAAGGTAGAATTGGATTAGGAATGACAGGAACATTAGGATCAAATGGAGCCTCTGTTCAAGGAAATACTTCTGCTCAGTTTGATGATATCATGAAAATGGAAGAAGAAAAATCTAAGAAAAATTGGGCAAGAATTCAAGCAAATGCAGAGCAAGATGGCGGATTATCAGCTTCTTATGCAATAAGTTCTAAGATTGGAGAAATGGCAGACGCAGATCTTAAAGCGCAATCAAGAAAAAATGAAGAAGGTGGAAGATATTTAGATAAAAAATATGGTTTAGGAGACGCATCAGAAGAAACCAAGAAAAATCAAGTAAAGGGTACGGCTAAACTAACAGAAGATAAAAGAGAAACATCAAAACAAAAACAAGAAGAAACAAAAGCTAATGCTGAAATGAAAGCTTCTTTAGAAAATCTTTCTGCTCAAATTAACGCTAACACAGAAGTCCAAAAGAAAGCATCAGAAGATAAAAAAGAAGAGTCTAAAGGAGAGGTAAAAGGAGAAGGAGAAATAAAATTACCAGAAATTAAATTTTCTCCAATGGATATAAATATTAATGTACAAGGTTCTATCGATCAAATTCCAACTGAAGCATCAACAAAAACTGTCCAAGCAATTAAAGATGTTGTAAATCAAATATTGCCGGGGGAAATTAGTAAAAGATTGGGGGCACTCAAGGCGTAATGAACATATCTTTAAATAACGTTTTATCATTAACATATAATAGAGAAAATCAATTTCTTGGTGAAGTTTCTAGATATAGAAGTATAAAAAATTATGCAATAGAAGGAGTTTTTCATAGTGGCCAATATGTTGATAATAATAATATATTAAATTTTCCATTAAAAGCTCCAGTTACAGGATATTATAATCCTGATACATTAGATACAGTTAGCATCAATGGAGTTTCTCTTGGAGAAGGTAGAATAACAAATCTTAATATACCTCAAGGCGATCATATTAAACGTGGAGTTTATAATATAAACTTTTCAGTATACGAAGACGGAGATTTAAGTAATATAACTAGTGATCCTAATTATGCTGGACTTGCTACAATGGGTTCAGCTAAACTTATAGATAATATATCTGAATCATTTAATTTTGCTACGTCAGCAAATAATAATTATGCATATGACCATATATTAACAGTAACATATATAGATCATACAACAGATGCTATAAATTTAGCTAAAACTTTAGCAAGTCAAATCTTTGCTGCGACTTTACCATTTCCACTTTTTTCAGACCCAACAATTTCAACTACTTATAATACTGCTGGTAAAAAATATTTTACAGAAACATTTAATTTAATTAATAAAACATGCACTTTTACTAAAAAATTTGAAGTACTTAATAATACGCAAACACATTATACTCATGAGTATAAAAATTCAATTACAATAGATCAAAATGGAATCGTTGCTGTAAGTGAAAATGGCAATATTAGAATTAAAAGTATTCCTTTTTCGAGCTATATTGATTCTTCTTTAAATACTGTCGCAGGTGGAGCATATAATAGATGTAATGCATTGTTCCAAAATATTTTAGTAGGTTTAACTTCTTTGGGTTCATATGAATCTCTAAACACTATACCACTCAGTTTTGGTAAATCAATTAATAAATTAGCAGGAGAAATACAATATAATATTGCTTTCGCTAATAATGCTTATATATATCAGAAATCAAGTATTTATGGTTCTCATGAATTTACCATAACTTTAGATCAAACAGAAAATAGAATTATTAATATTAATGAAAATGGAGTATTTACAATTATTGGAAAAAAATCTGATTCATATACTACATCAAATATCATTACTCTTGGACAAACTTTAATAACAGAATCTGATTCTAGATGCTCTAGTTTTTATTCTTCTTGCGGATTTTCAGATACTTTAAAAGAATTAGGAAGATCAATGGACTTTGGTAAAAATTTCAAATCATTAAATTATACAATAAATTATACTGATGATAAAACAATATTAACTGATAATAATTATTTTACAAAAATTGCTTATCAAATAGGTGCAGATAAAGCTAATCACATTTATCAAGAATATAAAATAGCAAATATTCAACCATTTGGAACAGCAGGTGCATATCTATATGGTGGAGATCAATCTAATCTTGGAAGAGTAACTATAGATGTAAAAGCTGTGGCAAAAAGAGGATCAAATGAAAACACAATAACAGATACGATAAATAATTTAATAAGCACAAGTAAATTTAATTACCTTGTAAATGAATTTGGCGCAGCGAAAAGAATGACAAGATTCAGTTATTCTAAACAAGGAAATGCATTACCAGATAATTTTGTAGAATCATGTAGTTATTCTGCAGACTCAGAAAGAAATGTTAATTTAACTATATCAGATATTTTTGCAGCAAAAGCAGATAGATATGGAACAGATTTATGAATGTATTATATAATACTAAAAATTTTAACACAATAGGAATTGATAATCCATATTTATTAATGGATGAAAATATGGTTTATGTAAATAGAAAATGGATAAATCAAAGAAATATAACATTGCAAGGTAATATCACTGGAAATTATAACCAAATTAATCATCGTCAAACTGGTTTAATTGGTTTGTTTGGACAAGATTTCAAATCATTACAAGTTGATAATTTAAATTTTGATTATTGTAAAATAAATAATATTACTTTCGAACAATCTAAATACCAGAATATACTTAATTTCTCAGTATCATTATTGTCTTATGGAAATGAATTTAATACTACAAATAGCGGAGTAATTGATCCTGTAAATGAAATAAATATAACAGAAAATAATAATGGAATTTTTTCTGTTTCTCAAAATATTTCCGCAAGAGGAATTAATAAATCAACCGCAGCTTTAAATGCAGCTAAAACATTTGTACAAAGTTTAGAAGGAATAGATAAGTATAATATATCTAATCTAACACAATTTAATACGAATATTTCTAGTAATTATATTTTGAAAACTAGAGCAGAATCTATAGATCGTATTAATGGGTCTTATGGAATAAAAGCAGATTATGTATTTGATTCAAGTTTAAATGACATGAGTTTATCATCAGGAGTTGCTCAGTATACTATTGATTTTCGTTCTGGTTTTAGAGATGATTTTGCTACAGCTTCTATCAAAGGAACAATAGATTATAATAAAGATTTTTATCCAGATTCAACGGCCTTTGCTGCTTATGCAGAATCTAATTTTCAATCTAAAGCTGCTTCAGTTTTAGGTTCAGCAAATGCTATACCAGAAGCTTTTAATATTAGTATAGAAAAAGGTAAATTGGATTTTGATATAACATATATTAATAATACAATAGTTCAACCATATTTTGATTATAGACTTTCATTTAAATATGATAAAATATATTCAAAAACAACAATAGATATATCTGGACCCGTAATTGTAAAAGGAAATTTAAAAGAAAAAAATCTTCAATTAGATAGTTTTTTAGCTGGAATACCAAATATAGAAACATATTTATATAATATAGTTAATACAGATTATTTGACTTGGGCATCTACAGTTGTGGGAAATACATATATATTAAGATCAAGAGCAAATGGATTATCAGTTAGAAGAAATTTGCCAAATGGAACGTTAGAGATTTCTGCGTCATTTGATGATGGAATTTCAGCTGCGCCAAATTTTATATCTAATAATTTTAATATAAATTATAATCCTTCAATAGAAATATATTATCCAAGACCTAATTGTTTAGATAATGGATATTATGTTATATTGGATCCAAAAATATCCACATTACCTAATATTTCAGTAAAAGCGAATGGATTATTAGAAAAAGATAAAGAGTTATTCGCAGAATCTAGTATTAAATCTTTTAGAGATACAATAAAAAGTGCATGCGATAATAACCTCGCTCGAACAGAAGTTATTCGAGGAGAAAATATTAATTTTAATAATAGTGCATCATTATTACAAGCAGATATAAACTCTTCTTATACGAGTAAGACAGTAAATTATAAACATAGTAAAGTTGTAAGAAGCGTAATATGAACTTAAATACTATATATCAAGTCGCATCGGGATATGGTCTATATGATAATAATTTAGATGTAATATATGATTTTAAAAATATTTATACGGGTGGATTAGTTTTTAATGATAAATATCCAACTGGAGCACAATTTGATTATGATACTAGACAAATATTTCTTGACAAAAATCCCGGATTATCTGTTACAAAAAGTCAATTTACAAGCGATGATTATTTTGATTTTGATCCATCAAAATATATACAAATATTAGGAATTTCTGGTTTAGATAATTGGACTATCTTTTTAAAATATAAAATTAGTGGGTGTGGTGGACAAAATTTAAATAAAAATAGAATATTACTTTTTAATAAAACTGATTTTAATACTCAATCTGGAGTATGTTTATCTTTAGATGATGGAAATAAATTTGTTATAGAATACAAAGATAAATTTCATAATACTTTTATAGAATCAAATAAAGAATGCTTGTTGAGTTTAGAAAAAAATGATACTTTTATAAATTTTGAAATGTATTATCCTAACGCTTTTGATGTTAAAAGATCTTATGTACAACACCAAGATTCATATAATGTTAATGATTGGTATATTGGTGGTTTTGGTAAATATAATGAAGTATATACTGGTTTTGGTCCATCTGGCCAAGTGGAAGTTGATGCATTTTTATTATTTGATAAAAGCTTAGATTCAACTCAAAAACTAGATTTAGCTCAAGCAATATTATCGTCTGGTAGAGTTTTATCTTCGGGTTTAACCTATACAACGAATATTTATATTTCTGGAGATAATCTTATTACTGGAGCAATTGTTGGATCTGGCATTACTGGATATCAATATATTATTAAAAATACTGTGGTAGGAATAAATGGATCGATATTTAATGTTTTTGAAAAATCTGGAATATCAGGTTTTATTACAGGAGAAATAATAAGCGGAAGAAGATTTGTTTATACTGGGGTATCTACTGGAGTTACTTTTTTTAATGAATATGTTTATTCTGGTAGTTTAGAAAATTTTTATGAAAATAATATTTTAATAACTCCTAATAATAAGTTGACTAATATAGATGATATAGATTTTATAGAAATTTATGGATTAAATAAAACTGGCCAAGGGTATCCTTATAATATATATTATGATCCAGTTTTAAGTTCATTTAAAATGTTAAATTATCCTTTAAACCAAAATACATACTTCTTTTTAAATGGTATATTGCAAAATAGTGGAAATATTAATAGTGGATATTTTCAAATTAATGGATCGAATATTTTAGCTAATTTAGATGTAAATGATTATGGGGAATATAAATTCTATACAGGTACTACTGGTTTTACAACCGGAATTACGGGTATTGGAACTATTTATAATGGATCAATTAACTTATCTGGCGAAAATTATGCTAATAGTGACATATTTTTTAATGGTCAAAAATTAATAAGTGGTATTAATTTCAACAAGATAGGTTCAACGGGTTTAAATATATTGATAACTCAAGGAATAACCGATGGTGAATTTTCATTTTATCCAAAAATTAATAATCAATATTACATAACAGGAAGTAATTTAAATACATTTAAAAATATAAGCGGTTTAACTGAAGAATATATATGGTTTAATGGTGTAAAAATGGACAAAAATTATGATTATCAAAAAATTAGTTGTTTGAGTTTAAAAAATACAGATAAATTTACTTCTAAACAAGGAGAATTAATTTGGGATACTGCTATCTTAGGATTTTATAATTTATAATTATAATATTAATGTGTAATATTTAGAAAGGAATAAGGTAAAAAAGTATGCCATTTCAACCCATACCAAATATAACTATTAATGGTTCTAATAGATTTGCAAATGGCTATATCTATGGTTGTAATTTTAGTTTAGGGTATTCCGAAGCACCAACTCAAATATCTTTTAACCTTGTTCCAGCAGATGGAGGATTAAATTTTGGAACAGTTGAACCAAATTTAACTAGTGAATATACTTTAAACATAGGTAATATTATTTTCACTAAAGCGAAACTAATAGAAGCAAATGAGTCTACTTCTGTTGGGCAAAAAATATTAACTGTTAATTTTATTGATGGCTCTTATATATTAGATAAAATTTACGTTGGGTTAGTAAATAGACACGCTAATGCAAAATCAAATAGAAATGCTACATTCGCAGTTCCAATGTATTGTTCTAATTGCACTGGCACGGCTAGTAATAAAGTCACAGTAGCAATCCAAAGAAATCTTGCTGGAGAACCCAATAATTATGATTCAATAAAAGTTGATCCTAAAAAAGGTGGATATATGATATTAGGTATTGAGCAATTCGTAGAAGGAATCTGTGATATCCCTGATGTAGCTTATAATTTTACTAGTTTATTAAATGGAATAAGATCTGCTGGAATTGTAATCAATGGATTAGCTGATCTAAATCCAAATTATTTTCAAAATTATACAGGCACACTCAGAGAAGTTTTATCTAATTGGTGTTCAGATTTTGGATATACATTCTTTTGGGATTTTACTTCAAATACTATTCAAGGTTTAGATTTAAAGGTGCCAGTAATAAATGTTAATAATGTTTATCAACAAATTAAATCTAATTCACAAGTTCCAGTAGAAAGTATAAATTTCTCTAAAACATTAATGGGTACATATGATCAATCTTTAATAAGTTATTATTTAAAACCTTCAAGATCAAAAAATAATACATTAACAAGATATCAAAAAGTAACATGGACATGCATAAAATTAAAAGATGTTGTAAATTCAGAATTTGCATCTGGTAGAGATGCAGAATCTTTTGGCGTGAGTGCTGCATTGCAAAAATTTTATCCTTCAGCTAGAAGTTTATATAATTTTTATTATCTTGGAGGAGGACTACCCGGAATTGGAAGTGAATATAATCAAAAACTTGCTTTAGCTATGGGCCTTAAATCTTTAGGACTAACTATGCCCGGTGCAGCGGCTATTTTTGATGCGGGTTATAGTAATAAAGTTTTTCAAGATGCATTAATTAGATTTCCTGCTGGATATTTTCATGTTTATTTATATAGTCGAGATTTAGAATCAAGATGGGAAGGATTTGAAGTTGGAGTAGCTGATGGTTTTATTGGAAGATTTTATACGAGTAATCAAGTTCCTCCGAAAGATGTTTCAGAGTGTAGTTATTATTCTTATTACAGTAGAAAATATCGAGCCGAACCAGAAGGAAAAAAGTACGGAAAAGATGAAAAATATGAAAATCCTTTAACTGAAGTATTAACAAATCCAAATGGATATGTACCGATTGGTATTTCTGATAAATATATATTAGAAAAACCTGCAACTTGGGGAACAACAGTAGAAGAATTAGACGCAAATATTTTTAAAAATGGAGATCCTCTTGAAGGTTATAAACCGATGTATGTTCCAATTGAGGGCGTTGCAAAACTTTTACTACTTAAAGCTTTAAAAAAACTTGGTCAAGAACAATTAATTGATAAAATTACAGAAAAACAAGAAGAGGGTTGGGTTCCAGTTTTAGCTTTTATTCCAGACAAAGGAAGTGTTTCGGCAGCTTTTAGTGTTACAGTAGGCCAAGATAAAAATGTAAGAGCTAAAAAAGAGGACACAGATAACAGTGAAAAAGAAGAAGACGAAGAATGTGAAACTTTATGTGAAAGAAGTTTCGTAGAAGAAGTTTGTGAAGGTTTATATAAAGAATGCAGGGATCCAAAACCACCTAAAACAGGTCATACAAGTGATACTGCGACATCTCTAAGATTAAATGTAAAAGGCAATTCGGCTAAAATAATTTTTCCTTTAGAAACACCATTTAATGGTTATATAGAACATAATTCAGAAACAAAATGGACATTATTTGGAATGAAAAAAGTATTTGGAGAAATTGAAAGTTCAGAAAATACAATGTCAGTAAAAGTTTTATCTCAAAATATTACAAATGATTATGATGATTATGTTGGAAATGTTGATGGAGATGGAACAACAGATGTTCTTGTTCCAGTAAATGGCGGAAATAGTTTTACAAGAGTGACCATGCAAGAGTGGCATAATGCTTCAAGTGCGCAAATTGTAAATAGCGTAAAAGATATACAAGAAAAACTTAATTTTAGAGTTATAGGTTTAAATTTTGATTTTATTAATGGATATCTTGATCCTAAAAAAGGTTTACAAGATATTCAAGTTTCTTATGATGAAAATGGTTTTTATGCTGATCTGGCATTCGCAACAAGACCAAAACAATTACAAAATAAAGAAAGTCTTTATAGCCGTTTAGGACCAACGATGCTAAATTTAAATAGTTTTGGAAGATCACCGCAAGCATCTATAGCGAGAAAAGGTATAAATTAATCTTATTTTATGATTATAAATTCAAATAAAACTTTTCCAATCGCTATACAAAAAAATTTAAGTTATAATATAAATTTTACGCCTAATAATTTTTCATTATCCACAATAAGTTTTAAAGAGGGCAAAGATTTTACATTTAATCTGCAGAGTGGAAAATTTTCTGATTTTAATAACCGAAGTGTTTATTTTTACAATACTGGAGAAAATATAAATCTTTCTGGAAACATACACCACGTATATAGTGGTGACTCAATTGATTGGCCTTCAAATCAAAAACTTCTTTATGATTATTACATAAATGGTAATCCAATATTACTAAGTGGGCAAAGAGCAGGGAATATGGGAGGTGATCAAGCTGCATACTCCAAAATAAGTGGTCTCACAATTTCTGGTTCTAATCTAGAATTGACTAATTTTCAAATTCTTGGGAAAGCGCCAAATATAAATATAAATTTAGATAAATCTTTTACATTAGGATCATTAATATCTGGGAATATAATTCGCAGCGGTGATTCAGAAAATTTTAGATTGTTAAGTGGTAGCGTAAGATTTCCAAAAACATTTGATTTAAAATCTTTACCAAGTTATGTTAGTTCTTCCACTGCTGGTGTTGTTGGTTTTAATATAGATACAAATTTTAATTCTCAATATTCAGAAATACCCTTAACATATAATATTACTTTAAATTTTTTAACTGATTTTGGATTAATCTCTAGAACTTTTGTTTCCACTGGAATACCTAGCTCTTTTGAAAGTTTTTTCATAGATATTGAAGGAAGATATTTTGATTTTTTTAATGAGCCTTCTGGTTCAAGTTATGCTATTAATTCTTCTTTTTACTCTGGCAATAATGAATATGCAAAATCTGTAAATATACAATTCTATTATTCGGGTGGAGCAACTGGACAACAAATAGATTCTTCTGAATTTTATGCTTCAGGAACAAGAAATATTAATTTTGATATTATTACAACTGGAACTGGAACATTTACATTTACTGGATTATCATTAGCTAGTGGATATTATGATAATTTATTAAGTTTTGGTACAGGAAATTTAAGTGGATCTTTTCAAACAGGTATTACGGGAGGAAATTTCCAAAAACAAATAATGATTACTGGTAGTGGTGTTTATGATTTTAATCATTTTAATTTAAATACTTTTATAATAAGTGGATATAGAACTGGAATTTGGTCCTCTGGAATTATTGTTAGGTCGGGAACAGTAACAGGATATTTTGGTCCATTTCTTAGCGGATCAGGCACAGCAACATTTTATAATAATTCTAGATTTATTTTAAATTCTAATGTGCCATTAGGAATAATTAGAGACACAAGAGTATTTACGGGCTTTATGTTTTATCCAATAATAAAAACAGGAACAGTAAAAATAACAGGTTTTAATTCTACATTTTTAGATTACAGTGGTTATTCAGCAGGAACATCCTTAACTGGTTTATTAGTAGGTTCGGGTTCTATATATAGCCCATTACTTAACCAAAGGCCAACTACGGGCGTATTAAGATATGAACTTAATAATAGAATAATTACTGGAGCAAAAGATTTATTTATAACTGAATTTGTAATAAATACTGGAATAAATTTAGGTCGTATTGTGACTATGGTATCTGGTGAAGCTACTGGAAATTTTCTTGATAACCCAAATATTTTTGGATTATCTATTGTGGGTACTGGTAATAATATTGTTACAGGATCAAATTTTATATATGGACAAGGATTAATTACAGGAACAAACACGGGTTATATTATAAAAGATAATTTTATTACTACAGGAATTGTTACTGGAGTGTTTTTATATCAAGCCACAGGAAATCCAAATAATTTATCTGATCCTAAAAATAATATTATAGATTCATATAGCACAGTAATTACTGGAAATACAAGTTCCACAGGTCTTAATTTAATTTCTGATATACAATTTACAGGAAATTTAACTCCACAAATCCAATTTACTGGTTTCATTTTTCAACAAGGAGATCTATATTCTAATCCTATTAATTTTACTGGACAAAACACAAGTATTTATCCAAGTATATCTGGAGGCTTTAAAACTGGACTTTTTATTAAAAAATTTGAAAATACAATATTAAATGAAAATACATATTTTACTGGTCAAGGATTTTTTAATAATACAGTATCTTCTACGGGTTTATCTTCTGGAGTAAATTGGACATATTTTAATGGTAGCGGAGGATCTTTTGCTAATAGAACTTTTACAGGAAATATTGAGTTTGGCTCTGGCACAGTATATAATAGGGGCTTGGTAGGTGCATTTGCTATTTCTGGTATTGCAAGTGGTCAGATTGGAAATTCTCTTCTTCGGTCTTTTAAGAATGGAACTAGTGTGCAAACTTCTCAATTAAAAAATATATTCTTCACTGGAAATAAAATAGAATATAGAGAAATTATTGTTTCTGGTATTGCAACTGGAACAAAATATAATTATCAAGGTTTAAAAATAGATTACAGTGGATACCCATTTTCTTATGGAAGTGGATTTCTTACAGGTAGTGGTTTTATATTTTTAACAGGAATAGGGGTATTAACAGGATCCGATGGTAGCACAGGAACATTCTCTACTAGCGGAGACATTCTAGTTTTGCTAACTGGAAATCCTATAAATTTAGCAGATCCTATAAATACTTTTTATAAATATTATGATAACATTTTAACAACTGGCTCTGGGTTTTATAGAATTGATAACTTTGGTTTAAGATTTCCAATAACTGGACAGGTTAGTAATATAACTTTAACAGGAGGAAATAATATAATTACAGCGGGACATATATTAGATTTACAAACACCACTAACTGGATTTTATTTAGGATCAGGCTCTAATCTTGCATCATCAAATAATTCAAGAACATTATTTAGTGGACAAATTATAAATCCAAGCTCTACTGGTGATTTTTTCTATTTTACTGGAGATTCAAATATTGTTATTAAATTTCCAGTAAGTGGAGTTGTTACTGGTAGAAATGATACTTATATTTATTCTGGATATGTTTCTCCTTTTTCTGTATTAGCTACAGGAAGAGTTGTATCTAGCGATCAAGGAAGTGTAGATTTACTTTATCGAAAAAATATATTCACAGGTATATCTGGTTATTTAATTGATGATATTAGATCTATATCAGGCTCACTCGACCAACCCCTACTTTTTGCTGATCCAAATTATAAAATATTTAATCAATTTGAAGAAGTTTATAACGCAAATGCTACAGGTTTAATTAAACCAACGGGCATGTCTTACTATCCTTTAAGTGGAATTTTCACTGGCAAAAGACATAATGGAGCAAATTTTGAATTGGTTTTTGATTCAACTCCTTACGAAGACGGATACAATATATATGCAACACCAGCATGGGGTTCTTTTTATACTGGTAATGCAATTCAAGTACCAGTAGAAGGCACAGGATTAGAATTTGCTAATGGATTTTCTGAATATTATGGAAAAGCTTCAGGAAAAGTTCCACAAAATTATACTATAAATTTTCGAGACGTTAATGAAATAGACGCGGGCAATGCTCATGTTTTTACTGGAGTAATTAAGGGTTGGTCGAGTATACCATTTTTTGATTCTGGTCCTATTTTTGACGGTATTCCAATTGAATATTGGGCAACAGGAGGAGTTAATCATCAAACAATAAATTATTCCTTTGAAGCAGCCACTGAATTGCTCGGTGGAAATTATCCATCTTATTCGATCACAACAGGAATTACTGGCGTTACTGGTCTCTGGATTGCTACAGGAAATTATCAATTTTCTAGCGGAATATCCTTCAAAAATACTGATCCAAAATATGTAAATGGAATCATTACTGGGTTCACTTTTAATAATGACCCTAACGTTACAATAAATAATTCATATCCTAGTTATTCTGGTATAAATTTTTATACTGAATATGGTTATAAAAATATTTTAAAACCAAAATTTAATCAACCATTAAGCGGATATTATATTGATGATCTTGCTGGATCTGGATTTATGAGTCAATCAAAAATTTCTTCTGCAACAGGAAGATTTTATTTTGCAAGTGGAGTAATTAGTCATCTTAATTATAGAACAGGATATAAAGATTATGATATGACTGGATTTTTTAAAACAATTAATGGCGCAATTGATTTTACAGGAAATATTAACACAGGCTTAGGATTAAGATCATATTATACAGGAGCAATTTTACTAAATGATATTAGAGCAAGATCTTTTGAATATGATGTTTTTAGAACGGGTTTTATTAATCTAACTCCTAGCACAAGATTTTTTGAAACAACAACTGAATCAGAAAAAATTTTCTTTGCTACTGGATATATTAATTTTAGATCTGGAATAGATTTTGTTGAAAGTGATATGGGCAAAAAAAGTATTAATGGCTTATTATTAACAGGTACAGGATCAGTTATTTTACCACCAAACGTCTTTCCAATTTCAAGACCTAATTTTACTGGACAATATAATTTTATATCTAGCGGTACAGGATTTATGACTGTTACTGGCTCTAGGCAAGTAATTATTAGTGACTTTTTAACTGGAATAACTGGAATATGGGAAACAACAGGATTTTGTAATGTTACTGGTTCTACTTTATTTACAAATAGTGATTTAGGAAGAAAGTTTTTGGCATTAAATTATACAGGACAAGCAAATACAGGAACTTTGTATCCTATAAAATCTGTTTATCCTTATTTATTTGAAATAGCAAGTGGATTTGATCATATAACAAGTGATACAATACAAACTATTTATGGTTCTGGTTTTATGACTGGATATTCGTCTCAGAACCAGACACTTTTTGCAAGAAGTGGAATTTCTGGAAATCTAGAATTTCTTGGAAATCTTACTGGCATAACTACTGGTATTATAACTGGAACAAGCGGAACAGTTTTAGTATCTGTAACTGGTGGTAATTTTAATTCTATTTTTACTTTACCTTATAATATATCAAGTCCAGTAACTGGAGTTTTTAACTTTTTCAAAACATTTACAAGAACCGGAATTTTCGCTGCAACTGGAAACGCTTTGACTACGGGCTCATATCAAAGTAAAACCAACTTTTTAGTTTCTGGTTTAGCTACTGGATATTTTGCAATCACAGGAACAGGAATTGTCAACTTAACTGGCTCAGTAATTTTAAATAGAAGTCAAACTTTATTAATAAATTATCCTTATCCTTCTGGAAATTCTATAGCATATTTAACTCTAACTGGTTTAAATAATTTTACTGGAGATTTTCGTTCTGGAGTTGCAATTACAGGTTTATACAATAAAAATTTTATTGGTTTATTTAGTGGATTTAATTCTGGAAGCTATACAGGTATGTGGTCTGGCACAGGAACATTTACAGGTTCAGTTACTATACCATTTTTTGATAATAATCTTGGCGTTAGAAACAATGAACTTGTCGCTGCTAATTTAATAAACAGTGGTCTTGAAAGTGGTCTGGTTCCTCTATTCACTCTTGGATTATATTCAGGACTTAGAACAATTCAAAATAGTTCTATTTCTGAAACTAGGACTATAACCGGTTCTGGATATTTCGAATCTATTGCTAGTGGTTTTGGTTTAGCTGGAACAACTAGTGGATCAGGTATAGGATTAGTAACAGGATATTTATCTGGATTTATAAATAAAAACTATCTTGCTAATACAAATTATGAAACAGGATTAATTTTAACTGGATACTTATCTGGAAATTCAAAAATAGCATTAACTGGTATATTTACTGGAACAATAAATTTAACAGGAAGAATAATAAGAAGTAATTTTAATTTAAGAAGTTCAGGAATTGCAACGGGTTATTATTTAGCTTTAAAAACATTTACAGGAGGATTTGATTTTTATACAGGAACATCAATAAATGCAGGATATATCAAAATCGATCCTAATGGTCCATCTGGATGGAATATAACGAGAACTGTTCCTACGGGCGAAAGTTTATACATTCAAATTAATTCAAGAAATATATTTGATAATATATCTGGATCTTTTAACACTAGAGTATTTTCTGGAGATAAATTAGGAAGTGTAGATACTAATGTGATCTATGCTTCAAGATTATATTAATTTATGGGACAAAGAGGAATATTAAGATTAGTTGATCAAAATGATGATCCTCAAGATACGTGTCTTGTGAATTATCAAGAATGTTTCGAGCCTACGCCCGAAACAATTAATACTCTAATTAGACCTTATGGCAATGAAAGCTATTACAGTATTGGTTATGATTATGCAGCAGAAACAGGTTGCCAATTACAAAATTTTTCTTTAACTGTAAGTAGAGATCCAGATGACCAATGTTTACTTTATACTCCCGGAACAAATAATGGAAAAATGGAATTGCAATTTAGTATGGATAAAGATCCTACTAGTTATTATTCAATTTTTAGAATGTATAATGAAAGACCCGGATATTTTGAAGATCGAACAGAAAAAGATTTACAAATGGGAGCATGGGGAGGAGATGGAACAGCAGAAGCTCCAACAAATAATCAATATTTAGCTTATTGGAATGCATGGGGAGATGAGCCCCAACCAAATGATCAAGATGGTCCACCTACTCCTAGAAATAAATTCTATGTTGGATGGTATCAAGAAGGTGGAGATTTTTTTGATCAGATGTATTATCATAACAAGGGAAATAAACCCGGAATATTTGCACTAGATTGTAAAAATAATTACAGTGATGTTCTTATAAAAAGTAATCTTTCTGATGGTAGTGAATATTGCTACTATAAGGATGAAAATTCTGCTAACTTCGGTTTATTAGGCGCAGATGTAGTAAATGGTGGAAGCAATGGAACTTATTCTCATGCAGTAAGTGCATCAGCAAGTTCTGACGACCAACAAGACGATCCACCCTCTCAGCCCAGTCAAGAAGGTATACCGGGTTTCCAATTCCAAGTTGTAAAGCCTCAAGAAAATGAACAGCAAGCAGATGTTGCATTTTTAATTGGTCTTCATAAATCAGTTCCAGAAATGGAACCTTATATGAATGCTGATTTTTATACTCCAAATAATTATGGTCATGCAAGATTTGGATATGATTATGCAGATAGTAATTTTTTTAGAATGGGACCAAATGATTCAACAACTTATTTTACTGTTGAAATGGGAGGAACCATCAATGATAAACAATTCATTTGGGCTTACGATTATTATAATCAAAACATGGCATGGAATCTTAAAAATGAAAGTAAATTCCATATGTGGACAAACGAAGGAAATATGTTGTGGCTTAGCGTTCCAACCATTACAGCTGGCGCGGGTGAAGCGTCTATATGGGCTCACGATTTAAATGACTTAAATTTACTTTGGGGAAGACGCATGGACGGTAAATTACAATTGTATTCTTCTAAAGGAGACTATATTGCTCATTATGTAAAAGATGAAGCAAGCTTTTGGTATTCTCCAAATGGGAGTAAAGCGAATTGTAAATTTAGCTCTAAAGAAGATAAATTTCAAGTTTGGCATAATTCTAAGGGAATTTACATAGATCTTGCTATTGGAGATTTAGATGAAGCTGCCCCATGTAACGCAAAATTTAGAAAAGTTTGTGCGGGAGGTACCGCAGCTAAGGGAGCAGATGGCAAAGACGTATAT
>Ga0181358_1000501_pt1 | contig 17480 bp, 21 predicted proteins | sample Fa13VDMM110SD_FD_130096 | JGI IMG/M metagenome (GOLD analysis project Ga0181358, IMG submission 130096) | Freshwater viral communities from Lake Michigan, USA - Fa13.VD.MM110.S.D | ecosystem: Environmental > Aquatic > Freshwater > Lake | place: USA: Michigan | collected 2013-09-24 | reverse complement strand
TGATGATCGTTGTGATATTAGACACGTAGCAAAAGCAATTAGATTCTGGTATGATGCAGGAACACAAGAACGTGAGAAGTGCGGATTAGCAGGACGTGAGTGGGCTACTAGTGAAGAAGCTTCGTTTACAGCAGAGAAAATGGCAGGAAAGTTTAGTCGTGCTGTTGATATGGTATTGGAGCATTGGGTTGCACCAAAGAGATTTACTTTGTATAATGTAAAAGAGCAATTAAATAAATTTAAAAACAAAAAATCAGGAATAAGCATTTAGTATGAGCAAGCCAGTTTTATTATTAATGGCACCAGTGGCCACAGTTTCAGGATACGGAGCAAGATCAAGAGATATTGCTTATTCACTAATCAAATCAGACAAGTATGATGTAAAGATTTGGAACACTCGTTGGGGTAGCACTCCAATGAATGCTTTGAATGCTTCTAATGAAAAGCATAAAATGATCTTAGATCGTCTTATGACTGAACCAAAGCTGGATACACAACCAGAGGTATTTGTACAAGTTACCGTTCCAAATGAGTTTCAGCGTCTAGGTAAATACAATATTGGTATTACAGCTGGTATTGAAACAACAATAGCAGCAGCTCCATGGATTGAAGGTTGTAATCGAATGGACTTGGTACTAACTTCCTCAGAACACTCTAAGAAGGTATTACAAGAGTCTGCATGGATGAAGCACAACCAAGAGACAAAACAACCAGAAGGTGAGTTAAAACTAACAAGACCAATTGAAGTGTTGTTTGAAGGAGTTGATTTGGAAACATATTTTCCAACTAATGAGATTCATAAAACAATTGTAGATGAATTTGAAACAATAAAAGAAGATTTCAACTTCCTCTTTGTTGGTCACTGGTTGAATGGAGAGTTTGGTGAGGATAGAAAGAATATTTCTGGATTGATTAGAACATTCTTAGAAGCTTTCAAGAATAAAGCACCACAAAATCAACCAGGATTAATCATAAAGACTTCATCAGCAGACTTTAGTGCTATTGATAGAGAAGATCTTTTACATAAACTAAATCAGATCATTAAGTCGATAAAGACTACTCAGATACCAAACATCTATTTACTACACGGTGACTTGACAGATGAGGAAATGAACTCACTATATAATCACCCTAAAGTAAAAGCACATATTACTTTTACAAAAGGTGAAGGTTATGGACGTCCCTTAGCAGAGGCAGGTCGATCAGAGAAACCAATCATTGCTACAAACTGGTCAGGTCATGTTGATTTTCTTAAAAACGCAATACTACTTCCAGGAACACTAACAAACGTACATCCATCAGCAGCTTGGCAAGACGTAATCTTACAAGAGTCTCAATGGTTCTCAGTAGATTATGGTTATGCTATTGGTGTTATGCGATCTACTTTTGAAAAATATAAAGATGTAAAGGATTTGGGTAAAAAGCAAAGCTACCACATCAAAAAGAACTTTAGCTTAGAGGCTATGGATACGAGACTAAATGAATTAATAGATGAGTTTGTACCAGAATTTCCTAAGCAAGTAGCTCTTCAACTACCACAATTAAAAAAGATTTCATTACCACAACTTAAAAAAATAAACTAATGGCACAAGACAACCAAGACATGAGATACAATCTCACAACATACTCAGAATACTCGCACGATCATTTAATGAAAGTGTTAACCGCAAAGAATGTACGTTACGAATATGTAGTACCTCAAGGTGAGCAATACTACAGCAGATTTAACGTACTCAGTGGAGTAGAGGTATTTGAATTTATTAAAAACTTAACCGAAAATAACGATGGAACAGCAATCACACTCGAATATGGAACCTACTAAAATTACATGCCCACATTGTGGAGAACATGATGCATGCTTTGAGGAAACTCAAACAATGCCAGACGCAGAGCAAACACAAGTAAATAGCTATATGTGCATGTCTTGTGGATATACCTCAACTACGCTCAACGTAGAAGGATCAGAGGTAATTAAACATTACGAAGATCAAACAGCAGAGTTGATTAAAGACTTGCGTTGGGTTGATACTAACACAAATCTAGTTTGGTATCCAATCGTATTAAACTTTCCATCATTTGGTATTGTTTTTCCAGATGGTACAAACAAACACGATTGGACTTGGAAAACAGCACCAGCTGTGGATATTCCAGTAGAAGAGCAGTCTAAGTACCCTATTCTAGGTCAAGATGGTCAATTCTACTCCAAGCGTATAGATATGAATGCTAGTAAAGTATTTCCTAGTGGTGAGTTCTATGCAGCGTGCAAATCAATAGGATTTATACAAGAAAAATAAAATATGAAATTAAGTTACGCTATCACAGTATGTAGTGAGTTTGTTGAAATTCAACGGCTCATTGCATACTTACTTAAACACAAAAGAGCACAAGATGAAATTGTTGTATTATTTGATAATACAAACGGTTCTCCATCGGTTGAAGACTACCTACGAGCAAACTCAATAAATGATGATTGTGGGTTTAAATGGTATCCATATCCTTTTAATGGACACTTTGCTGATTTAAAAAATTATTTAAACAGCTGGTGTACTGGAGATTATATTATCAATATTGATGCAGATGAGATTCCAACAGAGGACTTTATGGCAAACATAGTTGAGGTGCTTAAGAAAAATCAAGAGATTGATGTATTTGTAGTACCACGTTGGAATAAAGTAGAAGGGCTTACCGAATCACACATCGCTAAGTGGGGATGGAATGTAGATACCTTAGGAAGAGTTAATTGGCCTGACTATCAAATGAGAGTTTATAGAAATACTAATCACATTACTTGGATCAATCCAGTACATGAGGTATTAAATGGTTTCAGCACATTTGCACCACTTCCAGATGAGATGTACTTCCATCACGATAAAACAATTGATAGACAAGAAAAGCAAAATCAATATTATAGTACAATTTAGTAGCAGATTTGTAAAAATAGTTGTATATTCATTAAAGTTAAAAACAATAATATGAGTAAAAGAAAAGTATGGTATGCTCCTAATAAGTTTGAGTCTTATGGAGAAGAAGAAATAAAAGCAGTTGAGGCTTGTCTACGAGATGGTTGGTTAGCTGGTTTTGGTCCTCGATCAATTGAGTTCGAAGAGAAGATTGCTAAACGATTTGGAAAGAAGTATGGTGTATTTGTTAATTCAGGATCATCAGCTTGCTTACTAGCGATAGCAGCTTTAAATCTTCCAAAAGGTTGCAAAGTAATAACACCTGCATGTACCTTTAGTACAACATTAGCTCCAATTATTCAATTAGGATACAAGCCAGTATTTGTTGATGTTGGTTTAGATACCTATGTTCCAAGTGTGGAAGATATGATGGCCTTAGTAGATGAAGATGTAAAGGCAATTATGGTACCAAACCTAATAGGTAATAAACCAGATTGGAAAGGTTTGAAAGAAGCTTTAGTTGCAGCTGGTAGAGATGATATATTTGTTATTGAAGATTCAGCTGATACAATCACTTATACAGAAGAGACAGATGTAGCGACTACAAGCTTCTATGCAAGTCACATCATTACAGCAGGAGGTACAGGTGGTATGGTTATGTTCAATAGTAAAGAGCATGTAGATAGAGCATTACAGTATAGAGATTGGGGTCGTATGGGTGATAACTCTGAGATCATGGATGATCGCTTTAATCATAAAGTGGATGGTATTCCTTATGATCACAAATTCCTATATGGAGTATTGGGTTATAACTTCAAGTGTAATGAGATGAGTGCTGCATTTGGTTTAGTTCAATTAGAGCGATTTGAAGTTTTTAAATACAAAAGAAGAGAAAATTTTGAACGCTACTTAACAAACTTGAGAGATGTAAAAGAGATAACATTACCTGATGATAGTATGCAACCTAACTGGTTAGCAATTCCATTACAGACAGAAAGACGTTTAGAGTTATTAACATTCTTAGAAGAAAATAATATCCAGACTCGAGTTACTTTTGCAGGAAACGTAACACGTCATCCTATCTACAGAGAGTACTTGCAAGACTTTGAAAATGCAGATGCTATTATGAAGAATGGATTCCTATTAGGAGCGCACCATGGAATGACTATTGAAGATGTAGATTATGTTTGTGATAAGATAAAAGAGTTTTTTGCAAAGTAATGAAGAAGTTTATTATAAGTACACATGGTTTTGATTTTGGCATTGGAGGATTAAAAGTCCTCCACCGCCTTTGTCATTTACTAAACGAAAATGGGTACGATGCTTATCTAATTCCTTACGACTTCAATCAACTATTCACAACCTACGAGGGATACAATACAAAGATGGCTACACAAGAGTTGCTGGACAACTTAGAAGATTGTGTAGTTGTTTATCCGGAAAGTTGGTATGGAAACTATTTGAATGCACCAAATGTGGTTAGATGGATGATAGGCCCACCAAGTGAGCCTCATATCAAAACCTGGGATGAAAAAGATTTATGGTTTTGGTATATTCCTTTCTACACTACCCAACAATACAACAAGCATTCAGATAACCAACTATACGTGGGTGAACAACATCGTGATATATTCTATGACCAGAATCTTGAACGTATCAATACTTGTTGGACTTTAAGAAAAGCACAAGGCCTTGTTAGTGAACAACAGTATCAACATCCAACTGATAGTCTGTTTATACCTTATCATGGTGCTAGAGACTTGATTCAACTAGCAAACCTATTTAACACATCTACAGCATTTTACTGTTATGACAACTACACATACCTGACTATACAGAGCCTTTTATGCAATACAGACGCAATTGTAATTCCATTCAACAACAGCAAGTCTGATAAGTCTAAGTTCTTAAATGGCTTTGCGTTGAATAAATATGTTGCATACGGTTTAGATGATTTAATAAGAGCTCAGAGTTTGAGGAGTGGATTTTGGGATGAGATAGTAGAGATTGAGCAAAACACCATTAAACAATTACATAAATTTACACAAAAATGTTATGATCACTTTAAACGACATTAGTATTCTCATTGTTACAACTGCAAAGAGTATTGCAAGATTAAAATCTGTATATAACCATACAAGAACTCAATATCCAAATAATGAAATTGTTATCGTATACGATAATATTAAGGAAAGGGTTCTTAGCACCGAAGATCCTAACTTGATACAGGTTCCTACTAATAGGCGAGTATATGTTAGTGTTGGATATAATTTAGCAATAAAGCATAGTACTAAACCATGCTTTGTATTTTTACACGATGACACATATACTGCTCCAAACTTTTTAGAAAACTTAATTCCTCATATAAAGAAGGATGTATTCGCAAACTTTGTGCAGATAGAACCACCTAAGTTTCATACTACTAGTGTATTACAAAAGCCTATTAAAAATCTTGGATTGAGTGAAGATGAGTTTGATAAAAACGAACTTGATAAATTTTATTACGAATATATTCCAACCTTACCCTATAAAGCAGAACCTGCACCTTTTGGTGGATTCTTCATGTCGGGATACAAAGAATCATTCCTAAATGTAGGAGGTTTTGATGAAGAGTTCCAGCCATACTTCTATGAAGATTCGGATCTAATGGTACGCTTACATATGGTAGGTTATAGGTTTGTATTAGTGTTAGATAGTCTTGTTTATCATATAGGTAGCTTAACCTCTAGAGGTACTGAAGAAAGTGTTATTGCTCATACAACTACACAAAACATCTTTCTAAGAAAGTGGAAGACCACCTTTGATATCATTAAAGAATATACTATGTTAAATGGGTTTGAGTATAAGAAGCCAAGTTTGGATATCATACTACATAATCCTAATAAAGGTATACAAGATTTAGTTGATTTGTTCAATTCTACAAAGGGTGATATTGAGGTGCAAGTTGATGGAAATAAATTTTATCAACAAGATGTTGATTATTTGCTTCTTTTTCCTTATATTATTAATGATATGGAATATGGAGAGACTTATGAAATAGGAAATCTTAAACTTAGATTAAAACAAAAATAAAATAAATATGAAATTATTTAGAACTCAAAATGTAGAGCCTCTAGTAGACATGAGGGATATGGACACTTACCATAGTCATGAGTGGGCTGAAGGTGGTGGTTTAGAGCGAATTGATGAACAGGCTTGGAAAGATAGATATGCTTATGAAGCGCAAATAATATCACAAGCTATATCACAGATTTCAGAAGCAAAAACAGTACTAGAAATCGGAAGTGGTCCAGGAGTCTTATCTCAGGAAGTTCTTAAACTACATCCAGACTTAGATTATCACTTGATTGATAAACCTTTAGCTAAAGAAGCTTTTGATAAAAGAAATTTTAAGGGTACTTTTTTTGTTAAAGATTTAGCAGAGCAGTTTGATGTTGCAGGATTAAGAGAAAGTTATGATTTAGTGATAATGAATGATTTTTTAGAGCATGTTACCAACCCTCATATAATTCTTAAAACTGTTCATAAACTAACTCACTCTAATTCAATATTCTTTATCAGCAATCCAAATTGGAGAATGGGACACCCTTTTATCTATAGAGGTACGTTTGATTTTGATAACTTTGTTTATATGCTACATTTTCATTGCTTTGATTTATTAGGATTTTATGGTTCAATTTTAAAAACACCCTATTTTCCAAGACTTGATAGCGAAACAATGTTGCCTGATGAAAACTTAACAGATTGGAATCATTATTTTATTTTTAAAAAACGAGATTAATAGATGAAAAAAAGGGCACTAATAACTGGAGTGGGTGGTATGGATGGTAGTCATTTGGCAGAGTTGCTACTTAGTAAGGGATATGATGTATTTGGGGTTGAGAGAAGAAAGGCAATAGAGGATAGAACAAATACTGCTAGTATCATTGATCAGATTACCTTTTTGAAAGGTGACTTAGCTGATCAAAACTCTTTAGTACGATGTTTAAAAGAATCTCAACCTCATGAGGTGTATAATCTAGCTGCGCAGTCTTTTGTAGAGGATAGTTGGGATACTCCAGAGGTAATTGCAAATACAACGGGTGTAGGTTGTTTACGAATGCTAGAAGCAATTCGCGAATACGGAGATAAAGACACTCGCTATTACCAAGCATCTTCATCAGAAATGTTTGGTAAGATGGTTGAAAATCCAGCGAATGAAAGTACGCCATTTTATCCACGCAGTCCTTATGGAATTGCAAAGTTGTTTGGACACTGGACTTGTAAAAATTACAGAGAGTCTTATGGAATGTATAATTGCAGTGGTATCTTGTTTAATCACGAGAGTGAACGACGAGGTAGGCAGTTTGTGACAAGAAAGATTACTCATGGTGTAGCTAAGATTTATTTAGGAATAGCAGATACACTAGCGTTAGGTAATCTAGAAGCTTCAAGAGATTGGGGTTATGCACCAGACTATGTCGAAGGAATGTGGAGAATGTTACAACAAGATGAACCAGACGACTATGTATTAGCTACTGGTGAAACGCGTACGATTAGAGAGTTATTAGATGTAGCATTTAGTTATGTTGGAATTGCAGACTGGTCTCAGTATGTTGTAAAGGATCATAAATTCTTTAGACCAGCCGAGGTAGATGTTCTTAGAGGAGATGCTAGTAAAGCGGAAAAAATACTAGGTTGGAAGCCTACAACAACATTCCAACAGATGATTGAAAAAATGGTTAAAAATGATATAAATTTATTAAAAAATGCTAGTTAATTTAGGAAAACATTATGTATCGGATTTTATCAAATCCGAATCAGATTACAAAGGAAGAGAAAAATATAGTCTTGATTTAATCTCAGACACAGAAATTGGTGCAGCGAAGCTCACCGAAATGGCTCCTCCACACACTATGTGGGGTAAGTATTGGTACCGGTCAGGTATTAACGCTACTATGAAGAAAGAGCTAGGTGATATTGTTAATGAGATCACTTCACGAGTAAAAGCAAAAGAAGGTGATGTGTGGTTAGATATCGCTTGTAATGATGGTACACTATTATCACAAATTCCACACCAATACTTGAGATTAGGTATTGATCCATGTGACAATAGCTACTATGAAGAGTCTTCTAAATATGCAACAGTTGTTCAAGATTACTTCTCTTATGATGCATACCAACGAACTGGTCATGGTGATAAGAAAGCAAAGGTAATTACTACTATTGCAATGTTCTACGATCTTTTAGATCCACATCCATTCATCTCAGATATCACTAAGGTATTAGATAACAATGGTGTATGGGTAGTTCAAATGTCATACACTCCATTAATGCTACAGCAATTGGCTTTTGATAATATCTGTCACGAGCATGTGTATTACTACTCACTAAACTCTATCAAGAAGTTGTTTGCTCAACATGGCTTGAAGATTGTTGATTGTAGTTTGAATGATGTGAATGGAGGAAGCTTCCGAGTTTATGTTCAAAAGGAAACAGCTGAAGTATCTTCATTTGGTACTAGTCCATTACGTGATGTGTGTAACTTCCGAGTACAATCTATTCTAGATTATGAGACAAATCATTTTGACATCAGCAAACCAGCTGTTTGGGAAGAGTTTATGGCCAATATCGAGTCATTAAAGAACCAAACTATTGCTTTCATTAAGCAAGCTAAAGCAGAAGGAAAGATTGTTTGTGGTTATGGCGCATCTACTAAAGGAAATACTTTATTACAATGGTTTGGATTAGATAATACCTTAATTGACGCAATTGCAGAACGCTCTCCATATAAATTTGGTTTAAAGACGATTGGTACTAATATTCCAATTTTATCAGAAGAAAAGGTACGAGCTATGAAACCGGATTATATGATTGTACTTCCCTGGCATTTCATCTCAGAGTTTATAACCAGAGAAGATGAGTTTTTAGCTAACGGTGGTAAGTTTATTGTACCATGTCCTAAGTTTGAAATAATAAGTAAGTAAACTAAAAAGAAAACATGGATACAATAGGAAACTTAATTGATAAATTAACAATTGCCAATATCCGTATTTGGATGGCAGAAGATATTAAGCGTGATAAAAAGGCTACCGATAAACAAATTGCAGATGCAACTAGAATCACTAATGTAGTAAATAGTTTACGAACTGACTTAATTCAAGAAATTGATGAGTCTATAAACAGCATGATATCTACAGGAACAATACAAAAACTATATAAGCAAGGATCTACTAAGATGTATGGAAAGTAATACAACAAACTTTATTATGGGTGGTAAGTTAGGAGATTTTATTCAATCACTATACGCTATTAAAAATATATGCAAGCAGAGAGCTACTAAAGCAAACATATACATTTGTGATATAGGATGGGAGTTTGGAATCAAAAATACATACGCCGAGTTATACCCAATACTAATGCAACAAAACTATATTAACTCTTTCAATATCCTCGAGGATTATGAATTAGATCCAATACAAACTCCACACCAAAACTCACCCATCATAGTACGAGATCAGCAAATCCTTCAGAATGGTTATGTTTATTTGGGAGATTATCTTCGCTCACCATTGTTATATAAAGCATGTTGGTCTGATTTATATAGTCACCTGTACGACTTTCCAATCAAGGGTGACCATAGCTGGATTACCTATAATAAGTTGGATCCTAAGCTAGAAAATCGTATATTGATACAAAGAAAGGCAGCTACTAGAGTTAATGAAGAGTTTCCATACGATCAAATTATTGAACAATATGGAGATAGTTTGTTGTTTGTGTCCTCTAACGAAGATGATTATAACAAGTTTCCTTATAATTCTAAGGTTGATTTTTTAAAAGTGATAACATTAGATGATTGGTTTACTACAATCAACTCTTGTAATATGATAATAGCTAATTTATCAGCACCTGCAGCAATTGCTAATGCGATGAATAAACTGAGAATAATTGAATTACCATTCACAGTTGATAGTTACCATTGTATGGGAGAAGAGAAGTATTCAAATAATGTTTTTTGGTACTTAAATAATGAATATAATAATATAACATAAATGAAAAAGGTAGTATACGTAACAGGTTGTTTAGGATTTATAGGATCTTATGTAACAAGAAAATGCTTAGAAAAGGGTTGGTATGTTAAAGGAGTCGATAAAATAACATATGCAGCTAATAAAGATTTACTTACAGAGTTTAAAAAGCATAAAAACTTCTCCTTTGTCCATTGTGATATTAATGAGCTAAAGTTTCTATATGATTGTGACTTTGTGATTAACACAGCTGCAGAGACTCATGTCGGAAATAGTATAGCGAGTAGTGTAGAGTTTGTAAAATCTAATGTAGATGGAGTGCACAACCTATTAGAGTTAATCAAAAATCATAGAGGTGAGAATGCACAAAAACCAACTCTCATACATTTCAGTACAGATGAGGTATATGGTGATATTGAAAACGGAGCTCATGATGAGGAGCACCTACTCAGACCAAGTAATCCTTACTCAGCAACAAAAGCAGCTGCTGATATGTTAATCATGGCTTGGGGTAGAACTCACAAAGCACCTTACATGATTATAAGACCTACCAACAACTATGGTATTGGTCAGTATGTTGAGAAGCTGATACCAAAAGCAGTTAAACTATTGAGTTTAGGTCGTAAGATTCCTTTACACAATGATGGGGAACCTTATAGAAACTGGTTACATGCAGATGATACAGCAGAAGCTGTTATCACACTAATAGAGAAAGGTGAGGTAGGTGAAATCTATAATGTAGCTGGTGGATTTGAGCAACAAAACATAGAAACAGTTAAACAGGTAATCAGCAAGTTTGTTGAAATAGAGAATTGGAGCGACTTCTATTTAGATGATCATTTTATAGATTTCTCATGCAATAGACCAGGACAAGATGTTCGATATGCCTTAGATGACTCTAAGATAAAAGCATTAGGTTGGACACCTAAAAAGTTGTTTAATCAAGAAATAAATAGTATAGTTAGGTATTACAAAAGCAAATTTATATGGTAAGACTTAGTGAGGTTATTGTAGATCATTTAGAGGTAAACAATATCAAGGTGGTATTTGGGATCATTGGATCTGCAAATTCCTATATTTTTGACTCTATACAGAAGCGAGGTGGCATTACTCTAGTATCAGTTCATCATGAGCAAGCTGCTGTAATGGCAATGGGTGCTTATTATAGAACAACAGGAAAGATGGCTGCAGCTCTAGTAACTGCAGGTGGTGGTTCATCAAATGCCTTTACTGGAATTTTATCAAACTGGGCTGACTCTATTCCTGGATTAATTATCTCCGGTCAAGAACAATCTTATTATATTAACGAGTATGATGGGATGAGAATGTATGGTGTGCAGGGTTATGATTCAGTAAAGACTTTTCAAAACTCTACGAAGATGTCTATCAGAATAGATAAGGATAATGTACACAATGCAATGACTCAGGCTTTTAAAGAAACTCAGCAAAATCGACCAGGTCCAGTATTCGTAGAGGTTCCTTTTGATGTTCAAGGACAATTAATCGAAAGACCTTCTGTAGAGGCTTTCAAGCCAGTAAGGGTTGCAGACTCCACTGATGTAACTATTGCAAAGAGTATTTTAAATCAGATTAGTAAAGCAAAGAGACCTTTAATATTGGCTGGTCATGGAGTTAAGTTGTCTGGTGCAGATAGTATATTAAAGCAGTTTGTAGAAAAATACAAACTTCCAACATTACTAAGTTGGTCCGCAGTAGATCTTCTGGAAGAAGACCATCCACTCAACTATGGTAGATCAGGAGTACAAGGTCAACGATCATCTAACTTTATTATACAAAATTGTGATCTTTTGATTGTACTGGGTAGTAGATTGTCTCTACTACAAACAGGATACTCACGTAATGATTTTGCACCAAACGCTAAGATAGTACATATAGATATCGATAACCAAGAGTTGAGTAAGTTCGATAGTCGCAGTGAGTGTTATGATCGAGATGTTTATGGTATTCTAGAAGAACTGAACTCTTGTGGTGATTTTGAAAGCATCAATACAATAGACTGGTTAGCTTATTGTGATAGTATGCGCAACAAGTATCCTAGAGTGATGCCTGAACATTTAGCTGATCCTACTAACTCATATACATTCATAGACTCCTTTTCAAGAAAGCTTCCAGACAATTATACAATTGTAACAGATATGGGTACAGCTTTACTGAGTGGTTTCTATGGCTTTAATATTAAACCAAATCAAAAGATGTTTACATCTCTAGGATTAGGTGAAATGGGTTATGGATTAGCAGCAGCTGTTGGGGCTGGTTTTGGTGATAAACCAGTAATGTGTTTAAATTGTGATGGAGGTATGATGATGAACTTGCAGGAGTTGCAAACAATCAAAACACACAACCTTCCAGTTAAGATTATAATATTCAACAACGACGGCTATCTTATGATCAAACATACACAAAAGATGTTATTCAATGGAGATCGTACTTGCGTTGATAAGAATACTGGAGTAACTTTACCAGATTATAAAAAAGTTGCAAAAGCGTTTGAATTTCCGTATTATACACAAGAACAGATGGATGACTTTATTAACACTCCTGGTGCAGGTATAATGGAAGTATTTATGGATCCAAATCAAGAGTTTATACCTAAAGTAAAAGGAATGAAGATGGATGATGGATCTGTGAAGGCTGGACTTTTGGAAGAGATGTCACCACTACTACCTTTTAATGTTATTGAAGACTCAATGGTAGCAGGTATTAATGAACGTAGTAAAACAATAGTAAGATGATTAAAGTTGCAATTTTAGGTACTGGAAATATTGGTACCGACCTTCTACTCAAAGCTCTGAAGACAGACTTTATTGAAGTAGTAGCATTTGTAGGACGTAGATTGGATTCAGATGGTATGAGAGTGGCTGGACAACATTCAGTAACTCTTTCTGATCAAGGTATTCAATACTTCATAAACAATCCAAAATGTTGTGACGTAGTATACGATTGTACTAGTGCAGCGGATGCTAGAGAGCATGCTAAGGTGTTTAAAGCACAAGGAATTAAAGTAATAGACCTAACTCCTGCTAAAGTTGGAGATATGTGTGTACCAGATGTTAACGCTTCTATGATCTTAACTGATGACAATGTTAATATGATTACGTGTGGTGGCCAAGCTTCCATGCCAATGTTACATCTATTATCAAAGCGTTGTAGAGGATTAGAGTATGTTGAGATTGTATCTCAGATAGCTTCTAAGAGTGCTGGTATGGCTACGAGAATTAATGTTGATAACTACATTAAAACTACTCAAAAAGCAATTACTAAATTCACAGGATGTAAGAATACGAAAGTTATTATTAACCTTAATCCAGCTGAACCTTGTGTAGATATGCAAACTACAATCTTTATCAAGACTAAGGATATTAACTTCAATGGATTGATTGAAGAGATTGCTGAGAAGATTGAAGAATTAAAAACTTACATTCCGTACTATGAGTTAGTACTACCACCTACGATGAATGATAATGGGGTAGTGGTACTTAGTATTAGAGTTAAAGGAGCAGGCGACTATCTTCCAGAATATGCAGGTAACTTAGATATCATTAACTGCGCAGCTATTAAAGTCACACAAAAATTAACAGAAGCATGAAAAATATTATCATAACAGATTCTAGTCTACGTGATGGGAATCATAGCGTAAAACATACAATAAGCTTAGACAGTATTGAGAAGTATTGTCGATTTGCTGAGCGAGTAGGTATTCCAATTGTGGAGGTTGGTCATGGAAATGGCTTAGCAGCTTCTTCCTTGTTAATTGGTAAATCACCAAATACAGACAAAGAGATGCTTACTACAGCTAAGAAGAACCTCAAGAACTCAAAGTTAGGGATTCATACTATTCCAGGTCTATCGACAATTGATGACGCAATGGCTGCAGTAGATTATGGTGTAGATGTTTTTAGAGTAGCAACCCACTGCACTGAAGCAACTTTATCCAAATCACATATTGAATATTTGGCCAAAGCTGGAATGGAGGTTTATGGTGTGTTAATGATGAGTGCGTTAATCAGTACAAAAGAACTTGTGGAACAAGCTAAGATCATGGAAGATTATGGTGCACAAGCTATTATTATCATGGATTCAACTGGTACATACTTACCATCCGATGTACAGGATAGAATATTGCAACTTAAAACGCTTACTAATATGAAAGTAGGATTCCACGCTCATAATAATCTAGGCTGTGCTGTGGCTAATTCGTTAGTAGCAGTTGAAGCAGGTGCTGACATGATTGATGCATGTATAAGAGGATTTGGTGCTGGTGCAGGTAACGCTCCATTAGAATTAATCCTACCAGTATTTGAGAGAAGTGGATATTCAACTGGTATTAATTTTGAAGAGACAATTAAAGAAGCTGATCGTGTAATGGATTATTTAGTGCCAAGCGCTCCAATCACAACACCAATCAACGTATTGACCGGACTAACAAGATTATTTTCAGGCTTTGAAAAACCAATCATAAAAGCATCTAAACTTTATGGTGTAGAGTACTCTTCTCTAATCTTTGAATTAGGTAATAGAAAGTTAGTTGCTGGTCAAGAGGATTTGATCCTTGAAGTTGCACAAAAAATAAAAAACAAATGAAAGTATTAATTACTGGTGGGAATGGTTATATTGGAAAAAGTTTATATATCGCTTTACGTGATAAGCATGATGTAGTGGTAGTTACTAGACAGGACTTTGATTTAACTTGCTGGACATCAACTCGTAAGTTTTTTCACGATAAATCTTTTGATGTTGTAATACATGCAGCTGTTGCTGGTGGTCATCGACTGCGAGAGGATAATGATTCAGTAATAAGAGAGAATTTATTAATGTATAGAAACTTACTCAACCATCAAGATAAGTTTACTAAGTTTATCAGCTTTGGATCAGGAGCTGAGTTAGGTAATCCAACAACATCTTATGGAATAAGTAAGCAAGCGATAGCAGACTCTATGTTTTCTAAACCAAACTTCCTCAATCTTAGAATATTTGCAGTATTTGATGAGAATGAGCTTGATACTAGATTTATCAAAAGTAATATTATTAGATACATAAACAAGGAGGATATGCTTGTTTATGTAGATAAGCAAATGGATTTTTTTTATATGGAGGATCTTATTAGCTTGGTAGATTATTTTATATCTCGTGAAGAGTGGGTGTATCAAGAATTGGATTGTGTGTATATGGAAAAGTTTAGTTTAGTAGATATAGTTGGGATAATAAACAATCTTAATGATTGTAAAGTAGGTGTTAAAGTAGGAATTAATAAAGGAAATTCGTATATTGGTACATGGCGAGGGTTACCAATAAAACTTGTCGGATTAGAGCAAGGCATTAAAGAAACATATAATAAATTGAAAGATGAATAAAATAACGTTTTGTATCAATACATCGCGAAATGAATTTAATCACATTAAACTTTTATTTTTATCGTTAGAAAAAAACTTATCCGATGTCAAGCATGAAATATTGGTTTTTATAGATAGTGATGAAGGAAGTACGTTTGATTGGTTGTTAACACAAAAAGAAATATTTCCTAATCTAAAAATACTTAAAAATCAATTACCAATTTGTTATGGATACGCTCGAAATATAAATGAAATGTTCAAGCAAGCCAGTAGTGATATAGTATCGTATTTACAATCAGATATGGTTATTTGTAAGAATTATGACGTTGAGGTACTAAAGCTTATACAACCTAACACAATACTATGTTCAACTAGAATCGAACCACCACTACATGGAAACTCTGGCGAAAAGATAACCTATGATTTTGGGTTGGATCCAATTAAATTTGATATTGAAAGTTTTACTAAATACGCTGAAGAACATAAGTCGGATAAGGTTACTGAGTTCTTCTTTGCACCCTTCACTTTATACAAAAGTGTATGGAATAGTATAGGAGGACATGATACTGTGTTTAGAAGATCTCGTGAAGATAGTGATATTTTAACTAGATTGGTACTTAATGGTGTCAATATTAAACAGACATGGAGAGCGTTGGTTTACCACTTCACTTGCACTTCAAGTAGAGGACTCAATTGGTTTAACGATAAAGATGAAGCAGCTCAGCAGAGAACGCAACTACAACAGTCAGCCGATTCTATAGAGTTAAGTCGATTCATTACTAAGTGGGGAAGCTTTAATCATAGTCTAAGTAAAGTAAAGTATTATAATATATCAGCGCATATTACTGGAATGAATTTAAACTTGAGTAACTTTAATACAATACAAAGTCATTTTAGCAAAGTTTACGTTGATGATACTCATATCATTCAGCTAATGCAGGAATGGTACGATAGAAACCACCACCCAGCTAACAAGTTGCTTAGTATATCGTCAGAAGATTGGAAAGAGTATAGCTATATGTATAATACCTTACTAGCAGATGATCGCATCCAACCTATAGAGAGTTATGATGGTAATGACGATATTCTTGTTAGGTTTGATCAACAACATATAACTCCAGAAATATATTATGAGTTTATTCAAAATATTCAACAAATTATCGATAACATAGAAGATCTAGGTATATACGAGTATGGACCTTTTACTATTACAGTACTCCAAAAGACGGATCGAGCTTCAGAAAAGATTATAATTAATAATCCAGAAATTAAACCAGAACATCTATACACAATACACTAATGCAATTTTTTCTACTAATGCCAGGCGATACTGAAGAGGATGCTTTGAACGAAGCAAACCTATTAGGAGAATATACTCCAATCAATGGAGTAGCTCTAGGAACATTTTGGGCTGGTACAGCTCTAACAACTCTAATGACTATTGTTGATAGAGAACCAGAGCTACTACCACTAATAAGAATCCGTACTGATATGTCAAATAAGTTATTCAGTATCGAAGAGTTCCTTACAACAATACAAAAACTCAAAATTAAAACAATATGATATACTATTTCTACTCAAAATCAGACAAGACAAAAGAGCCAATTAATAAGATATTTGCACTCTCAAGAATTAAAGCTGCTCAACACTTTGCAGCTCGTAAAGCTTTGGATTTAAAAGCATTCTTAGCTATCTATGGAATAAGTAGATAACTATTTATTAGAAACGATAGTATGAAGATAATCGTAACATCCACAGGAAAGAAAAAGAAAACCTACCATGTTGAGGTTGTAGATGGAAGTATTTCTGTGCATAAAGAATCTGTTAATAGTATTGAAGAGCGAGATGAATTGGTATGGCAATTGGCAGACTTGTATAATGCATTAGACATTGAGGTTATGGATGGAAAGACTGAGGAGTTTAAATTCACAGAGATACCAAGTATACCAGTACTGGAAGAAGAAGAAGCTGATGAGTTCTTTGATGACAATAGTGAATTTGTGTTTGATAGAATTCTACAAGCAGTTGAAGAAGGAGTGATAGCAAAACGAGATTCAATAAGACTATTTGAGTTAAATGGTACAGATGTATATATAACATCAAATAGAGAAGATTGGAAGAGTGGAGTCCAACAAGCATTAGATTATTTTGCTGCAGTGGAACAGTACAGCAAATGTATTGTGGCAAGGCAGTTAATGCTTAAGTTATAAAAAGAGTTTATA
>Ga0181358_1000500_pt1 | contig 17495 bp, 9 predicted proteins | sample Fa13VDMM110SD_FD_130096 | JGI IMG/M metagenome (GOLD analysis project Ga0181358, IMG submission 130096) | Freshwater viral communities from Lake Michigan, USA - Fa13.VD.MM110.S.D | ecosystem: Environmental > Aquatic > Freshwater > Lake | place: USA: Michigan | collected 2013-09-24 | reverse complement strand
TATCTAATACCAAATAAACAGAATCACCAATGCTTCTACCGCCTTTATAAACATCCTCAACATTTTTTATAGTATGATATGCCCATGTTACATACTGACGAACTAAACCAAACGCTGTCCAAAATGCATTTAGATTTTTTGCAATAGTAACGCTAAACGCATCACATTCAGGATAACCAGGCCCCCCTTTACCCTTTGGTGAAAAAGAAGTTGGTTTAACTTCTCTTGTTGTTGGATCATTGTAAAAAGCATATGTCTGACTGTCGTACAACATGCAGTAAATAAAATTGCTTGCTTTTGCATTCAGATAGTTTCTATCTAAAGCAAGCAAACTTTCATTCATAACTCTTTGCTGTGGATAGGATTTAAAGTATCCTGAAAAATTAGGTCCATTGGTATTCATGGAAAACGGGTACTTACCGTTTGCACTAATTGGATGCAAAGAAAAATCACCGTATTCGGTTGTAGTAATAACTTTAGGGTTTTGTCGTCTTGGTTGCGTGTACATATAGTCACCACCAAACGCTAGTTCTGCACCAAACGGAACTGTCTTTAAATTGATTACTCTTGGGCGTAGCGGTTCGGTTTGTGTATACGCTAAAGTTACTCTTGGATCTGTTGGAAGTTGAGCGGCTGGCTGACTAACACTGCCTGAAACCAACGAGTTGCTAGGAGTTTTAGTTGGTATCGCATCAATTTCTATGGTGGGTTTCTTTATTGGCATACAGCCCCCTGTTATGTTTTAGCCGGTGTAGCCGATATCAATCTTTGTGGTTTCAGGATATACTGTAATCATACCTTGAACCAATCGCTTTACAGTATAAGGTTCTGCACCTGAACTTAATCCGTGAAGTTCCACATCATAGAAGTAAACACCAGGTTTAACATTAGCAGTTCCTGTTGCTCCTAAACTAATTTTAATTCCACCAGTTCCACCTGTGATAGCGGAAGTTAGGTTTATTGCTGTGGAAGAACTATAATACTTACGCATCTGAGAAAATACTGCGTATCCTGAAGTGATGCCTTTTGCAGAACCGTTTGTGTTTGTTGCGGTCAAGGAAAAAGAAAAAGTTGATCCTTGATCCATATCATAGTTGATTGATACTGCCATTAACTTACCCTTTGTGCCAAGAAGTATTTACATGAAACAATATTTCCTGTGAAACTACCGCAAATGCCTCGGTTACGCCATTCGCCTGGAAGTTTACTGTACGACGGAGAGTTTACCACTTTACCGTTAGCCCAATGAAATCCTTGCTTTGTTTTATCGTTACCGCTTTCTGTGCGAACATAGATATTAGGCATAAGTGTGTTTACACTAGGACCGTTTGCTAGAAACAGGTCTGCGCCTTCTTCTGCGGAACACACAACCGCCACAGAAACAATTGAACTCACAGGATAATCATCGTCTTGTGTGGTTTCTGGTGTAGCCGCAAGACATGGGCGAGCAAATTCCTTGGCAGCACAGTCCACATGACATTTGGCTTCCGAGAGAGTTTGTGTGTGTTGCTCTGTCGCCTTATCTTCAAACTCTTTGATACGCTTTTCTACAGTTGTTAAGGCTTTAGCGACAGCAGCCTCAGCATGTTTCTTTGCTTGTAGAAGATACGCTTTATCTTGAGTGTCAATGTATTGTTGTGCTTGTAGGTCTTGCATGTTATCTTAGTTCTGCCAAAGATGTAATAGTAGTAGTCTCACCCGTGGTAAATGAATATGTTGAATCCGCAGGAACAATAAAAGTACTATTTATGGAGGGATAAGGCAAACCTAATTCATCCCAGGTGTCAGTATATAAACTTAAATTTACGCTTTGTGAAAATACTGAAACACCATCAACTTTTATTACTGCGTTATATGTATTGTCCATAGAAATAGCAACCATTATTGGTCTGCCAAACGGGTTTGTAACAGTATATTCCGTTACGCCTGATGTAAGAATAGTTGAAGATACTCTACTATTATTACTAAGATTTAGCACATTCCAAGTTTGCCCAACACCTAATGCTATACTATCAGAATAGAGTTTTGCGTTTGATAGAGTTTGAGTATCCGAATATTCATTACTCGTGGTGATTGCTTCGGTTTTTGCTGCGGAAATGTCTAGGGCTATCTGAGCATTTTGCAATTCATTTTGTTCATCGGAATATTGTTTTGCACTAGTTAATGCAGCACTTGCCTGTTCATCCGTATAGACTGTTGATGATATGGTGGGTGCGCCTGCCATTCCTCCGCCAACTTGTCGCAGAGTTGCAAGACAATCAGGACAATCGGATGGTGCATCTGCGCCTTGAATGGGCGCAGCAACTACTATGCGATCTCCGGCTGCTGGTTGTATTGTGTTTACTTTTAGTTCTGACATAGATTATCCTAGATAAAAAATTAGGGCTGTTGCGCCTCGACTAGTTCCAATAGTAGGCAAAGATAGTGAGAAAGTATATGTGCCGCTAGAAGATACAGCGAATTGTGTAGCAGTTGAAGAAGTAACTTCTAGTTGTCTTCCGTGTCCACCATCGCCAGTTCTTACATTTAAATGAGTGTTTTGTAAAGATAAAGATAAAGATGGGGCTGATAAAGTTTGTATGGAGGTAAAATTACCGTCAGAAAACTGAACACAAGAGGTAAATACTACAGCATATGTGCCTTGTTTTAATGTTATGGATTTACTTACTGCACTTGCCGAACCATTGGGAAGAGAAATATACTGAGTATTTCCTTTAGAAATATTATCCACATACGCTTTGTTTGCTAAATGAGTTGAAACAGTAGGTGTTCCACCACATTGAGGTATTACTGATTGTTCAAAGATGGCTTGTCCATTGAACTGTGTAGCGTTATTGAAAGTTGCTTTGTTTGTAAAAAGCGACTGACCAATATGATCTATAACCTGTGCGCTACTGATATTTAAAGCAGGAGCATTGTTTGTTCTAATCTGCAAACTACTATCTGTTTTAGCGTGCATTGAAGCCCACTCAGTTGTTCCTGCATAATTTGTAAATTGAAGAGTTGCGTCTCCAAATCCTGGTGAAGTTGTTGCGGTTTGAGGAGCACGAATTCTAACACCAAAGTTTGATGCAGGAACAGTTATAACTTCAACCGAACCTTCAAGATTAACTTTACCGTCTACATTAAGATCGTAACCTGATTTGGCTACTGCACCAATACCAACTGGATCATTTACTCGTACTGATCCTGCGATACCACTAATTGTGTTTACTTTTAATTCTGACATGGATTATCCTTATGAAGTTGGCACACGCATGATGTAGCAAAGTGCGTAATATGGTGGTCGGTTTTCGTGTGGCTGATCTCCACTACCTATGGTTATAGGATTACCACTACTATCAACTACGGTTCCTGTGGTGGCAACCATAGAACCAGAATCCTGCACTTCGTGGGGACCAGCATCATTTTCTTGCAATTCTCCTCCGTAAAGCACCTGTGAAATGCTACCTCCTGCGGTTGACACAGCACTACTCATATAGGATCTTGCTGATGTAACCGCCATTGCAGCACCAATCCCCAAGCCGCTCGTCGCATTTACAGAACAAAATGCTCCATACTTGTGTCTATGATTTGTTATTGATGTTGGAACTTGTGATGCGGTTAGAGTTACTGTATCTGAACCGCCTTGTTGATTTATGGTATACGAACCTCCTGCTCCCACAATAAAACGATTTGTTAAATTTGGTGTTCTATATCCGTTAACCTCGTCACCATTACACAATGCCCATCCTCTAGGAATAGCACTCGCTGATCCGTACCAGATAATGATACCACCGATAGGAAATCCTTCAGCCCAAACAGGAGGAAGTCCTGTTCCTTGAGATGTTAAAACTTGACTTGAACTTCCTGGTGTGTTGCTTACCGAAGAGCCTACACGCAATGGGCCCAATACCTTAATTTCGCCTGAAGAAGTGACTTCAAACTGTTCCATATCGGTATTATCTGTCACAACAACTCCAGGAGTTATTGTGATTTTTGATGGATTAAGTGCTGGCTTTAATGTATCTACTCGTAGTTCTGACATGATTTACCTCATAGAATCTTCCAAACGAATCCACTATCAATAGTTACTGTGTTTCCTACCACAATACTTATGCCGCTTCCAGGATCAACCGTGTAAACTCCCTTTGGATTTTCGGGGAACAGAGCGGAGTTCATGGTTAGATCAGTATTGATTGTAGTCAATCCTGTGGAGTTGAACATACCGCCGTAGAACATGCCTTGCTGTGGTACAGTATTCCATTCAGGAGCCGCACCTGTAGTATTGCCATCAAACACATGTGGGCCAATCTTGATGCCTGATCCACGAACTTCAAGCGACATGGTTGGATTATCGGTTCGGACGCCAACCATACCACCGCTGTTACCTGTTCCACTACCGATATAGATGCCCCAGTGACGGTAGATGCCTGTGAGTCCGTCAACCATCAGTTGCAGATCACGGTTCTGACCTGCTGAGATTACAGCCGAGTCTCCGTTTGTGAATCCGCCCATGATGCGTAGATCATAGTTTGGACTTGTGACACCTGTTCCGCCTTGAGCGAATGGTGACACAAGATCAACCATTCCGCCGTCTACGCCACCCACCTTGAGTTTGCCCCATCCGTATGGATTCTCAATTTCAACATTTGCTGCTTGTGAATCGGCTGATGATGCATAGAAGCGATACTTGCCTTGACCTGCGAAGGTTAATCCTGCGCCTGCTGCATAGTGAGTATCCCCTGTTTCACGAGACAGAGCCTGAATGTTGTAACGAGCGTTTGCACGACGCTCCGCAGTCATACCGCTATCGGTATGCAATTCCTTCTGAGGCTTGATATCGTGACGAACATAACGATCATCGTGATTGTGTCCTGTCAAGATTAGTGCGTTTACTCCTGGCTTGGCACGAATAATCCAGTAGGTTACAACCGCAGGAGGATATCCGTAGTTGCCACTAATGCCTATGTTTGGAACTCTTATTGTTGTGTCACCACAACCTGTGCAACCGTGGCATCCTGAGCATCCCGCACAATCCTTAACACCGTCAATACGGTAGCATGGGAATGCAGGATCACAGCAACCACATCCAGTGCATCCTGGTGGTACTATTGGCTCGCAAACATTATTCTTCAACCAAACACAATCAATCTTGCCGCCATTAACTGTTCCTATGTAATTTTGATCTGCACAAGCCTGACACCAAGTTCCACCTTGACGACAGTTCGGGCAGTTCACACACTCTTGACCGTTGATGCTTCCCGAGCAACCTCTATCTTCACACAACAGACAGTTGCAATCATCACAGCCTAGTGTAGAGCAAGGATGTAATGGATCAAGACAGTTTTCTAGCGCACAGTTAAGTGATCCACAAACATTAAGATCAGGAATTGAAGTGATGTCTCCACCTGCGTCGCCGCCTGCATCTGTTCCAAGTCCTATATCTGTACCACCTGCACCAATTCCAACTCCTGTATCCAAAAGTGAGGATACGAGTGGTGTTGTTGTAGGTAGACCCGCAGCAGGAGCCTCTAGAACAGGTCTTACTAGACCATCAACAATATTATAAGCAAGTGTGTGAAGCACATCGCCTACAAGCATACGAGAACCGTTATCTAGTAGATTTGAACCTGAGCCTGCACCGTATACTGTACGGTTTCTCAAATCTGGTATGAGAACAGTACCCCATGTACTCAGCGCGTCTGTACGATGTCTACCGTATAGACGAATTGAGAAGTCGGTTGGAGCATTCTTGGCTTGATTTAAGAGAGCAACAAATTGATCTCTTGTGTAACCGCCTTGTGAATCTGTTCCATCAATATTACTGCGAAGAGCAAGAGTAGTTTGATAATCGCCGTCAATTGAGTAGACACGAGCATCACGGTAAGTTACCGTTTCATTGCTGATCTTAGAGAAAATCTCTAGTCTAACCAAGTCACCTTGTGAAGTGGATGGACTTGTTGTGGATGCTTGTAGATTTCTGGTTCCGCCCTTCAGGTAAATCTGAACAGCACCATCGCCTGCACCTGAAGCATTGCCGTCTTCGTCTATAAAGGCTATAGATTTTGAAAGAACGAACAAAGCGTCTGCATAATACTTCTGATCGTCAACTCTACCGTTTGATGTACCAACCACATTATACAATTCAGGATACAATCCGGGACGAATCTTACGACCGTCGCAAAGTAGCCATTCATCGGTTAGTTCATTCAACAAGCCTGAGTACGACATGATTGAACCAACAGGAACTAGACCTTGTGCGTATATTTCGTCTGAGGCTGAACCACCAACTATGAAGCCAGGTTGTGATAGCACAATACCTGTGGCTTTACGATTTGCGGCTGATCCTGTGATGGATACAGGAATGAAGGTATTCTTCTCAATGTAGTATGGATCGCCGAAGCCGGGGCCAAAGTCTGAGGTTAACCCACCACTCAATCCCACCATGAGAGCAATGCCTGGTGTTACATCGGGTGGAACAGGAATTGTTGCTAAACCGCTATTCACATACACAAACTCGTTTGCATTTAGAACTTCAACAACGATACCAACGCTGTCCGCCAAATCTGCTGAGAGTGGACTTGCCTTGATATACTTGGCGGCAGTTGCTCCCGTAAGAACAGACACTTCTCTAACAATACAGTTACCTGCTGTTAAACCGTGTGCTGTTTGTCTTACACGAATTCTATTTGAATCTGCTTCTAGCCAGTTTGCATTGATACGACCACGAGAATCTGAGATTGCAATACTATAAGGAGAAGAACCAGAGTTTCCTTCATTTGGCTCGGCTGCACCACCGTAAGGATATCCTGTGGTTGCTCCTGCACCGTCTAGGTAATCTGCATTGAATCCTTGCGCCCACATGTTGGATGTTCCACCAACAGTTGTAACAAATCCGTTAGGGCCTGTTGTTAATCCATAGATGGTTGAAAGTGTATACTCGGTGGCAGATTGTCCTGTTCCGTAAGACAGATATAGAGGACTTCCTGCTTGAGTATATCCGTTACCGAATGACCATACTGCGTAACTAGCACCGTCACTCTTAATACGGATGGTTGGATTGCCTGCTTGACCGCTTGTACCGATAAAGTTAAAATCGTTCTTGGAATCTCCGCCAGTCAAGCACTTGTTGCGATAGTTGCGAGCGGTAACGAATCCTGTTTCATCGTTTACGCCGATGTTTCCGTATGATATGAATGCATTGCTGCAATTCTCCCATACAAACAACTTGTCGCCGCTAGCACCCTTAATTGTTAGTCCTGCACCATCAAGTGAGGAATCACTAAAGAAGTTTGTGGTGGCTCCATCAAACGATAGAAGGCTGAAAGTTGCTCCTGTGATAGACTTGAAGCGAATGAAACCACCTGCTTGGAAATCTTCAGGACCGCCTGACGAGAACATAGAGCCGATCACTACGCTAGCGGTTAATCCATTTACAGGGCCTGTAATACTCTTAACCACACCAACAACTTCTGCTGTTGGGCCTGGATTGTTTCCAGTATCATCGTAGAATGCTGATGCACCCACAATATTGAAGGAGTAAAGATTACGAATACTAGCCGATGGGCCTGTGATTGTAATCAAACCTGAAGTCTGATAAGCCAACTCAATGTTAATATCTTCAATGCGAAGATCGTTGGATGCAATAAATGAATTGTTTCCGCCAATCAGTAAGTTACCGTTAATTGTAACATTACCGTCTAGTTCAAGATTATTGAACTCTAGTTTTGGTGGCAACATATACTTGGCTTCCACCGCCTTGGGTGTGCCGTTATACACGGTACTTACATCGTTCATATCCTTGAATATGAACAGATCGTTTCCTGTTACGCCATTCTTGCCTGTTGATGGAGGAAGTGTTCCTGGATCAACAAACATCTTGCCACGGAAGTTTGTTCCTGCAAGTGTAGTATTTACTGCACCAAATGTGATACCAGGGCCATTCTTGAATCCAATTCCAATAACACCATTATAATTGCAGTTACTCTTGCCTGTTACAAGTTCAATGCCTGTTAGACCTGTCACTTCATACATGTTGAGAGGATTGATAGCATCAATAATTTGATTAGTGCGATCATACCATGTATGGAAAGTATCCGACAAAACTAGACGCTGAATGCTTACTAGATCTTCACACCCTGCTCCTGTTCCACCTTTGCCTTGTAGAGGATCGCAACATGTTGTGCAAGCACATGATCCTGATCCACCAGCACCACCAGGGCCAGTTGGACCTTGTTCGCCTTGAGGGCCAACAACATTTCCAGCATTGATTGTGGAACCATCAGATAGAACTAGAATTAGATTGCCATCAGGAATAGTTACATATCCGTTGACTACAGAAACGCCTGCAACACCTGTAGCACCTGTAACTCCAGCACCTGTAGGGCCTGTAGTACCTTGAGTACCTGTAGAACCTGTAGCACCTACTACGGTTCCTGCGTCAACATTAAAGGTTAATCCTGTGCTGTACTCTAGAACTGTTAGAACAAGTTTATTTCCAACAATAATAACCGAGGAGATGGAAGTACCTGTTGTACCTTTAGAACCTGTAACGCCTTGAGCACCTGTTGCGCCTGTAGCACCCTTTGCACCTGTTGCACCTGTCTCGCCTTTAGCGGCTGCTGCACCTGCGGGGCCTGTTGGGCCTGTTACGCCTGGTTCACCTGCAACAGTAATATTCCAAGAACTAAATGCGGTTGAAGTGAATGATGAAGATGATTTATTTGTAACTAGAACAGTTTTTGGAGCACCAAAAGTTGCGCCTTGTGCTGTCACATAACCTTCATACCAAACAACGGCTGGAGCGTCTACTGCGGAAACGCGGATTCTTGTACCAGGATTATAGGCAGAGAATGGATGTGTTGATGGGGCGGAAGAAGCCGTAACACCAATAGTTGAACCAATTACAAGATTGGCAACTGTAAAGGTATCTGTGGTTGTTACACCAAAGTATCCTGCACCCGTTGCGCCGGTAGAGCCTCTGGCTCCTGTTGCGCCTTGAGGGCCTGTTGCTCCTTGAGGGCCAGTCGCACCTGTAGCACCTGTAGCACCAACAGGGCCTGTAGCACCTGTTGCGCCTTGAGGGCCAGTTGCACCTGTTGCTCCTGTTGCGCCTGTAGCACCTTGAGGACCTGTTGGACCTTGACCGCTTGCACCTAACGGTGGGGTTTTATTTGTGCAAGTAAAGCCACCACTACCATCATCTACGCAATCACAATTAAAATTACAAAAATACCACAAATCATAATTAGAGGTAAAGCATGTTACCGGGTCTTGTCTGCATGTCGGGCAACTTGAAGCGCAATCAAATCCTGGTTCTGGTGGCATTACTTGCCTTTCTCTCTATTATCGGCGATCAATTGTGAAAGCAATACTTTAATTTCTGCAATTTCAGTCTTGAGGTTATTTATCTCAGTTTTGTAAGACTCTTCTTTAAGTTTGTTCTTTTGCTTTTTTCTGTTGTATTCTTCAATTTCGGCACGATTAGTGAACACCAAAGCACCACTTTGAGTATCTCTTACGATAGGTTCATTTTTAACTTTTAGCCTACCGTCACTCATGTTGCAATCACTCGCATAGTCTGAACCACAGGAACCACATTGGTATCCGAAGAGTTCATTACAATCTTTATAGCAAAGGTTGAGAAAAGGTCAGTATCTGCTAGTTGCAAGGTGTATTTAACTTCCTGATATTCACCTTCTGCTGTGTTTGCGTCTGTAGATGCCGTCATCTTCTGATATCCTCGTGTCTCAAAGTATGTGTTTGAGTCTGATTCGTCAGGCAGGGTTCGGGCAAATACTTCAACAGCAGATGGTGTTGGATTGCTGATGGTTAGGAAGACATCCAAGCGAGTTGCAGGATAATCCAAGTTTACCTTCTTGGAAATATAGCGAGACTTGGATCGGTTTGCAGAGGAAACACTTCGGTTGTTTGCACTCTGTTCTCCGTTGTCGTTTTGTGCTCCAACCTTATTGTTGTTGATTTGATTCTCAACAGACAAGATGCAACCACGATCAATATCAATCACAGGCGACACATACTTGTTTGTAGTGTTTAGATAAGCATAGATTTTTGTAAATTGAGTATTTGGGTCTAGACTTGTGGTACTTCTTCTGTTGATATTCTTGTTCAACATCAATTCAGTAACACCAGCACCCAAGACTCCTTCTTCTTCTACTGTTATTGAAGTTCCTGGAGGAGTCATGGTTGGAATTTGGAATCTCACAACCGATGGATTGATGTTTTCAGAACCGTAATAAGTGTTTGGTATATTTGCAACACGAAGAACTGGAGTTCCTGTTGTTGTGAATTCACAAATATTAACGGTAAACTTCAAATCTTCGTTATCAATCTTTGTTAGTGTATTTTGTCCCTGAGCAGAGAACAAAGAACCAACACCAGGTTGACTTGTGGCAGAATAGACTGAATCACTTTCCGTTGGTCGGTAAAGAGTATTACCAAGCACAGCGGTGTGAAGCGAGAATGCGTTACTGCTAGTCTTAAGTGATAGGCAGTATTCGTATCCTGGGGCAAGATAAACTGGCGATGAGAACTTGAACTTGGTTCCATCTCCTGTTGCATATTCTGTTGTTGTTATATTATTAGAATACATGGTTGTGGTTGCCAAAGGCAGAACTTTAGATGGGTGAGGATAGCCGCTTGTAAGTGGCTTCAACATTAAAGTTACTGGCACATTGTAAGAAGAGTCTATACTCTTGAACCACAACGATACGCTGTTTGCAAACAAGCCAAATGGATACAGAACAGGATCAATGTAGAACGACTGAGATAGTGGATCAACTTTGCCCTTGGCTGTAGCCGTTGTGCTAGTTTGCTTGGTAAACACATTAGTTTCAACATCGGATGAGTTTACACTTACTCGGTAAGAAACAGGCTTTCGTGTACTAATAATTCCAGTATCACCATCCTTAGATTCGTTGGAACCGTCTGCATGGAATAGTTTTTCAGCCGAGGTTGTGATTGTAGAAATATTATTTGCGCTACTATCACATACACGAATGAGTTTGGGCCCTATCTTTACCTTGCCATTCTCGTTTAAAAGAATTGCGTAGTTTGTTGCAGCCGCTCCTACTCCAATCGCACCAGCACTATCTGTTGTTATAGAATTGCCTGTAGAACCAATCACATACACGCCTGCGGTGTAGCCAGGAGTTACTGCATATACTGTTGATGGTGTAGTCTTACCGTCAACGAATGCGTATACCTTGGTTGAAGGCTTTAGACCTTCAGCATTAAGCAGAACATAGATGTTTCTTGCGTAGAAATCTACATCCTTATTTGCTTTACTGCCAATCTTGTTGTTAACAATTGAATCAGGAGATACAGCCTTAGAAGACAGTATTCCATTAAATCTATTAAGATTAGCGGAAACAGACATATCATCGTTTGTTTTGTTTGCTAGGGTTTGAGTGGTTTCATCAGCAGATGGCTTACCAAACCAGTTGGTTTCCCAATCATTCCATTGAGTACCAAATCCGCCAATTTGACCAGGACCCGTTCCGCCTTCTGCTCCCGCATTTCCTCGGACAGAATACGACCAATTATCGTTTTCACCAGAGATGTTTACTCTCACAGATGGCGTCTGTGTATCTGACATCCAGAAATCCGAATCAGGATAGGTCTTCAAGGAACCCATAAAGTTAAAGATGCCGTATGGATTCAATTGTCTAGATGTGGTTGCCAAAGGCTGAATAATTCCAGGTACTTCAGTATACTCAATTGTGTAAAGTCTATCTGCTGTTGCGCCAGGCAAAGATACTGACACATTTGGCAAAATCAAAGAGGAAGCAGGGGCTCTAGTGTCTACATCTACACGATAAATCTTGCTGCGGAATGCAGGACGAAGCACAGTATTTTGTGGATCAATTGCGGCATTAAACATGGTGTTCTTTACATCTGCAACATTATGTCCACGGAACTGATCTACAAGAATACCTTTCTTAGGTACAACATTTCCATCAACATCCTCAATGACTGTATTCTTGGCTTCTTGTTCTAGAAGATTCAATGAGGTGTAGTATTCAACCGCATCAATTCTCTTTTCAAGAATTCCAATATCTTCCATCGTATAACGCTTGTTGTTCTGAACTCGCACAGCCACATCTTCTTTAGTGTTTGTGTAAGGAGCATAGTTGAGCGTGTAAAGAGTCATGCTGTTTGCATCATCAGGTGGTGTTGGAGCAGAAATATCAGGAGTACCAGAAACCAACTTGAATGTCTTATTGCGAGACAGAACAATCTTGTCTGTTCTTGGTAAATAACGCTGAACTGTAATGTAATTTACAGAATTGTCTGATGGTATAATATTGGGAGAAAAACTACCATCAGCCATCTTGTCTGGTCGGAAGTCAATAACATCCGACAACTTGTAGGTCTTTCCTGTGTCTGGACTGCTGTATGATGGAATCTGCTCTAGTGGTAAACTGTAAGAATCTACCGTGAATGGAGCAGAGGTTGCTCCTGAAACTGGACGAGCAAAATACGAGCAGTTCACAGTCAAGCCAGAGGTAATTCCACCAGGAACTGATCCTGCGGTGTATCCTGCTGCTAGTACAAGTTTAGACCAATCGTAATAGTTGTCTCGTTGTCCTGAGTCTAGAACAAAGTAACTGCTTACATCTCCTGATACACTTGTAATACCAGACACACTCACAACATCAACATACTTGTTTAGGTATACAAATTGTCTTCCATCAGATGTTGATCCTGTTGCACCAACTTCATATCCGATTGGGCCTGTAACAGTTAGAGCAACGCTTGTTAGAGTCTTGGGACGATACAAGTAACTTCCGCCTGAACCCTTTAGAGCAACCTCATAGTTTACTGTAGCCGTTACGCCTGTTGGGCCTGCTGTGATATACAGAACACCGTAAGTGCCGCTGTCTCCCTTAGCAAGAACATTGCTTACAGAATTGCCAGAAAGGCTTATTACCGAGAAGGTGTTATCGGGAGAGTAAACTCCTGAAGCGTAATCAAAGTACGCCTTTGCTGAGTCTGCACCAAATCCGATATTTGCAATTGAAATTTGAGCAGTGCCTGTGATTGAGAATTCTACAACCTTGCCCATTCTTACCTTGTAATCCACATCAGTAATTGTCTTTGTGCCAACTCCTGCTGTGTGAGGGAATAGTAGGGTGTTTGAGAAATCCTGAAGTTCTGCACCACCTGTTGGTGCGTACACTTCAAACAAGTGCTGTGATGGGCCTGTCTTGCCGTTCACATACAAACTTCGTGTGTCTGAGAACACATAATTTCCACTCATGGAAATATCAAACAGGTCTACTCTCCATCGTTGACCAACCGAACCACCCTTGTATTCAACTCCACGCATTCTAGCGGTTCCGATTGGAGCGAATGAAGATACGCCTGTTGTTCCGTAAGATGATGAAAGAACAATTGATGGTACGGTTGCAATATTAAATCCAGTCAATCCTAGACTTGGGAAAGTTCCGTTTGGGTTAATTTCAGCCAGTACATAAGGGCCAACAACAGAAGCAATTCTTGCGTCTTCAAATGATCTGTATGTTCTAGCCTTTGGCAGATCAATCTTGGTTACACTTTGTGTTTCAAATTCGTAACCGAAGATGTATGCCTTACCTGCACCAATTTCTGCGGTTAGTGTTGCACCTGTTGCTCCGTAAACCTCTTCTGAAATGGAGATTGAGAATGGTTCAACAATATAATTTCCCGATTCATCATAGGTTCTACGAGCAAGAGTATCGCCGAGAACTGCGTATGATGGATATTTTTCCTTCTTAACAACACCACCATTAAGAACACGAATAAACTCAACAAAATCTTCTCTTGAGAAGTTATCAGTTGCTGATGTGTTTGTAGGAACAAACGGATACTGAGTAATTTCAAGATCAATCTTATAACGATCTGCACCAGGTGCGGAATAGTTATAGAAACCAAAAGCAGGATCCTTTAGAGTTTCATCTTCTTCACTGGTGATAAACTGACGATTTACATTGAATCCTACACGAGTTGTTGGATTATCAAACAAACGCACCTTGGCTCCAGTAGAACCTGTGGTGGAGTATGCACCAAGAACTTGTTCATCGTTGGCTACAAAGAATCCATCAACATAACGAACACCAGGAGCAGCGTGAATTAGAACTGCATCACCTATTGCATATCCTGTTATGGAGCCTGCGGTGACTCCTGAAATTGTCATAGAAACGCTGCTGCCGTTAGGAGCAGTTCCACCTAAAGACAAACCGCTAGAAAAAGCAGTTCCGCCTGAAGTGTGTTCGTAATAAATGACAGGAAGATTGTCTACTGTGCTTGACGACAATCCACTTTCTGCATGGATAATTTTAGCGTTTGCTCTACCTGAAATGGTTAGAACTGTTCCGATGGTATCGGTAATATTTGTTGTTCCAGTTAATCCTGTTACGCGAGCATACTTTACACGATTCTCAATAACCTCACCACCTAGTACAATTGATCCGTCTTCAAAGATGTTGTCGCCAAATTTTGAAATTTGATTCTGCAATACAGACTGCAACTGTGTGAGTTCTCTAGCCTGAACTGCGTATCCTGGACGAAACAGCATGCGAAGGAACTTGTTGTCCTGATTGTAATCATCGTAATAAGGGTCAACATTGAAGATAGTTGGATCGTATGCCATATGGTTTCCTTAGACTTAGAACTGGAAGAGAACCTTTATTTCTTCTCGCTGTTCAATATTCCTCTTGATAGGCTGAGTATTCTGTATGTAGACAAGTTCGCCCGAGTGATATAATAGTTCTTCTTCGTGGGGGACAGAAGTAACTAGAGCACTAGCCGTCTGAGAACCTCTATCAACAAATTGAATCAAGGTGTTATCAAATGTTCCTTTTGCTCCTGAAAGACGAAGAGTACCGCTTGTAGAACCTACAGCAGCAACTGTCCATTCTACTACTAATCCTGTTGCTTGTGTGGTTCCTCCACTAATTCCTTTAACTAAAGTATCGGGAGTAAATGAATCGGAAACAAAAGGATTTGCAATAGATGTTAAAAGAGAAAGAGTTGTGGTTTGGTCATAGATTGAAACTGAGTCTCGTGTAATCTCTCCAATATCAATAATCTTTGCTGTTCCTGATGCGCCTGTGATTCCTCTTGTTGGACGCATAAAGAAGTCTGACTCAACCAACTTTTCCAAACGAGTTGGGATTTTATTAGCGTCCTCAATATACAGGGTTCCTGCGGCATTATTGCCTGCGGCGGTTTCCCACTTATTGATTAATCCAGTGAATCTTGAATTGGAAATGTTGTTTGTCTTGTTTCCAATACTGTTGATGTACATGCCTGGTCTAAAGTCCAATCCACTACCCATGAATTCCGCGCCAGTTGCGCTAGACGCTGGTGATACTTTCAGTCTTAGAATTTCGCGTCCCTCAGTTCCTGCAACAGTTCGTTGGTCAATGTTGGCGATTGTGAAGTTACCGCTGCTTACAGCACCTGTGGTTGATGAAACTATTCCATCACAAGCAAAGTTTCCGCTAGTAACAGATTCCACAATAAGTTCAGAGGTTGCGTAGTATCCGCTTATACCGTTATCCCACGATATAATTTTGCCTGTTGCGTTATCAAATCCTGTGCCTCCACCTGATCCTGTTTTGCCTTGAACTAATGAAGCACCCACAACAAAACTTCCTGTTAGACCCCATTCCTCAAAGCGAATACGAGTTTGTGGTTTCTTTAACAGAGGATTTTTAACAATACCAAATTGACGATAATCATTATTTACCGACAACTTCTTGCGCTCGTCTTGATTGAACTCCAAAACCACCATGAGAGCAGCAGCACCCAATTCTCTCACCGCATTACTGCCATGACCGCCTGGAGGAGAAATCACAATATTTGCAACATCATTGATATCACCAATTCCTGTGAATCCTGCTGTAAAGGTTAATCCCTTTATCATCTTGAATTCTGCTCTAGTATAATCAGTTCCTGTATCCACCATTTCAAACGAATCAATCAAAGTTTGGTTGTAAATGTTTGTTGTGGTGCAAGTGTCACGATTGGTTATTAAACCAGGACCAAACTTTACGGTTATATCTGCTTCTTTAAACTTGTTCAGATAGTTCTCTCTAGCGTATCCGTCTCCATCTATCTGAATGTTTGGAACTATAGAGAATTTGCTTGTGTCTGCGGATAGTCCAACAGTTAGTGGGTAATCTAAAACAACATTACCGTAGTTGCCACCCGCACTATAAGTATACGATTTGATAACTCTTCGTTGACCTTCACCCGGACCAGAATCAACCGAGAATACAAGATCGTTATAGAAATTGTTTACGCCTATCAAGAATGGACTGTATATTCTAACCGATCCTGTGTATCCACCAGAATAATTTTGAGTTACCGCATTTGAATTGCTAGGAAGAACACAGTTTACAGCGGTTAAGTATGGACGATACTCTTGCTTCAATTCAGCAAAAGCAATCTCACCATTAATTGCTGCTTGTTGAATATTCCATTGTAGAGAACGCTCTTCGTCTACAAGTTTCAAGTAATCCACATACTCTACAGGAATGTATCCTTGAATTATTACTCTTTGAAATGCTGCACTAGAACTTGAGGTTTCATCGTATACTGTTTTTGTGATAAACTTTCGCTTACTCTCAGGAATCAAGTACATGAATTTCCAACGATAACCATCCGATAATTTTCGTATTTCTGGATCGGTATGTGTTGGAGCAACTATTGATGGGGAGTTATAATAGTTGTCTACACACTTATAAACACGAGTTTCATCCACCACAACATAAAATCTAACAGGATTTATAGAATCAAACAAGTCTGTTTCATAACGATAAGGCTCATAAACTGATCCCAGTTTCCAATCAAATCTTGGAATCACCAAAGAGACATTATCTTGAGTTAGTCGTTTTGCTGCTACAGTATTTTCCCAAAAGCCTGTTTCTGTTTCATCGGTATCTTGTGCTACAGGAACAGGATTGGCATATGCCGATCCAGTAAGTGTTTGCGAAGAAACTTCCTCGGTTTGCCAAGGAGTAATTCTTCCTATTGTTAAAAAGTAATTATTTTTTGAAAATATTGATATATCTGAAAGAACTATATCGGATAAGTGTCTTCTGAAGTTTTGTCGTATTGGTGAGCAGGAGGAGGACATATACTTTATTTATACCAAAAATGTTCAGTCTGTCATGTAATAGTATCCACCACCATAACCACCGCCACCACCACCACCACCACCACCACCACCGCCACCACCGCCACCACCACCACCACCACCATCACCACCATCACCACCATCACCACCATCACCACCATCACCACCATCACCACCATCACCACCATCACCACCATCACCACCATAACCACCGCCGCCACCTACAACGCCACCACCACCGCCACCACCACCAATTGACCCACTGATTGTCGGACCACCTGATCCAAGATTAGCCAGACTTTCTGACATTGTATTGTAAATATATTGATGGAAGGTTGATGTATGTACCGACCCAACCATTTTTCTA
>Ga0181358_1000496_pt1 | contig 17548 bp, 17 predicted proteins | sample Fa13VDMM110SD_FD_130096 | JGI IMG/M metagenome (GOLD analysis project Ga0181358, IMG submission 130096) | Freshwater viral communities from Lake Michigan, USA - Fa13.VD.MM110.S.D | ecosystem: Environmental > Aquatic > Freshwater > Lake | place: USA: Michigan | collected 2013-09-24 | reverse complement strand
TGAGAGAAAGTAGGCATTTTAGGCATTTTAAAAAATCCTCCTTTTCTTCCTCTTCTACCTAATCCAACTTGTGATAAAGCATTAGCAGCAGAAGCACCATATTCACCGCCGTACGCATTTAAAGCATCTTTTACCATGGGAGAGTATTGTTTAGCTGTTTCATATGCTTGTTGAGCTTGATTATAAACATTTTGGGCTTGTGTGGCGGCGGCTTGAAGTTGAGAGAAAGTAGGCATTTTAGGCATTTTAAAAAATCCTCCTTTTCTTCCTCTTCTACCTAATCCAACTTGTGATAAAGCATTAGCAGCAGAAGCACCATATTCACCTCCGTACGCATTTAAAGCATCTTTTACCATAGGTGAATATTGTTTAGCTGTTTCATATGCTTGTTGAGCTTGATTATAAGCGTTTTGGGCTTGTGTAGCGGCAGATTGAAGTTGAGCGAAAGTAGGCATTTTAGGCATTTTAAAAAATCCTCCTTTTATTCCTCTTCTTTTACCTAAACCTAACATTTTAGCTCCTTCATTTGCTTGGTTTGCTAATGCGGCCGCTCTAAAAGCACCACTTAATATGGGACCAGCACCGGGTACAGCCATTGAAGCAACTGAACCAACATTAGCAGCGATTGGTATGATTTGATCTCTTAAGATTGAATTAGGATCAGTTAATTCGTTTAATGCTTTATTTCCAAAATCTCTTGCTCCTACTGCTAAAACTGATGAGGGATTAGTGAATTCATTTTTAATTTTAGAACCAGCGTCTTCAAATGCTCGAGAGATACTATTCCACCAATTCCCACCTCTACGTTTGCCACCTCTACGAGGCCCATAAGAAGGCATAGTTTGATACATTTCCTCTTGTGCTAAAACTCTATCTCTATTTCTGCGATCTCTTACACTTCGACTTGACATTTTATATATATATATATATACTAAATATTTTTTTTATTTTCTATATATTTTTTATAAAATATATGTAAAATATACGTAAATTAGTAAGTAAGTTATTTATTTTTGTAAAATTAGAGTATTTGGTAATTTAGTCAATAATTTATACGGGATATGTACCACGTTGCTTATTTCTGATCTTCCTACATCATATCTAAAACTAATTTTTATTTGTTTTGTATCAAAAGTATCAAATAATTTTTTATCATATTTTAAATAAAATAAACCATCTGTATATAACCAAACAAAATAATAATTTATATCTGGATTATTACATTTTTTAACTTTATTTTCGCCGATCATTGCTGTGTCATATTGATTATGTGCGACTCTACGACTTTTTAATTCAACAAATATCGTCTTTGTTTCATTCCACCAATCATAAATAGAAAATTTATTTTCATCTTTTTTTAATTTTGTTTCTAAAAATTGCTCTAATACTGGTAAGACTTTTGTTTCGTTTTCTAAACCGAATTTTAAATCATCTTTTTTAGACATTATATATATAATTACAATAGATAAAAAAACTAAATTAATTAAATCAATTTAAATTATTTTTACTAAATACTTTTTTACTAAATACTTTTTGACAACCACTCGAAAAATCCGCAAATACAAATTATTTTATATATTATAAAATAAATTATAATATAATTATATGACTAAAAATTATAATTTATTAGAATTATTTAAAGGTACTGGTAGCGTTGGTAAAGTAGCAGAAAAAAATTTTAATGTGGTATCATTAGATAGTGATCCAAAGTCCCAACCAGATATTTTAACAGATATTTTAAAATGGGATTATAAAAAATTCTATAATCAAACTCGTTTTATACCAGATTTTATATGGGCTTCTCCTCCTTGTAATACTTACTCACCTTTAGCGTATCCATTAAGAGAAAGACATCCTCAAACTGCTGAACCATATTCAGAAAGAGCTAAATTAGGCACTAAAATATTACATCAAACAATAAAAATAATTCAATTTTTTTATAAACTAAATCCAAATTTAATATTTGTTATTGAAAATCCTAAAGGAATGATGAGACACGATAAATATATTAAAAATTTTATATTAAATACAACATTATATGTTTTATATGGTGATAAAAGAAGAAAACATACAGATTTTTTTAGTAATATAGATTTAGAATTAAAACCAATAGATACTCCATATTTAACAAAAACAATTGGAGTTGTTGATGTACCATTAAATGATAGGTATAAAATACCACCTAATTTAATCAAACAAATTTTAAAAAGATTTTTTGAGGAATATTAACTTTTTGACAAAAAGTAGGGAAATTGAAATAATCATTATGATTTTTATAAAATCCCTACTTTTTGTCAAATTTATTCTTCATCAATAAAATAATTTGTTATCTTTGGTTTAGTGTATTTTTCATTAATTGAATCTAATTCTTCAAATAAATCAGTAAAAACATATTTAGTCGCTTTTGATTTTTCTGATTTCATTTGATTTTCTATGATTTGACATCCGAAAATATTATTTATTGTTTTAATAATACGTTGATTAATATTCTTTATAGTTGATGAATATGTTTTTTTAATATAATTAGTTGTATCATCACTAATTACGATCTTATTTAAATTTAATTCTTTTAGTTTAGTTATCTTATTATCTTTTAATACTTTCTTTATTAATTCATTATCAATATTATCGAAAAATAATCTACATCTATTGTCCCAAATTGTCGCTCTGTCTTCATCATTCATATAATAAAAATGACAATCAAAATAAAATTTAGATAATGAAAATTTATCTAATTGTGAAGCTTTTGATATCCAAACTGCTTCGGTTTCAATTTCTTTTGCTACATTTTCATTAATTGATGGTATATTATCATAACTCATTAACATTTTAGATTGAAATAAATTATTTTCGAATTTTTCTGTTTTATTAAATAAGTATTTTTTAATTTTAGATGCGTCATAATTAGTCATAGAACAAAAAATATAAAATACATCCATAAAATTAGATTGCTTTTCATCAAATGAACTATCAACTAAAAATTTATAAGTATCGTCTAATGAATGGTACCATTCGGGATATTTTAAATTTTGTTTTTCCATTCTATCAAAGAAAAATATTTCAATAATATTTTCGTTTGTTTTTCTGATTCTCATAGAAGTTTGTATTACATCACGAACATTATTCACACATCCAGAAACCATTAAATATACTTTGTCATATCTTGTACCCTCATAATTTACACCAACTGTAATTGATGATGTGGTTATAATACAATCATATTTGTCCCATTCTTCATTAACATTTGATATAGTTTCTTTGGTGTTATCATTAATATCAGCATGATAAACCAATATTTTCGGTTTTGTTTTACATCTTTCTAATAGTACAGATTTTAATTCTTCAATCGAATAATGTTTTTTAGTTGCGGATTTATAAGCATGAAAGATATATAATTTTTTATTATTATCTAATTCATCAGCTATTTTATTAATAGTCTTTTCATAACCAATATTTTCATTTAATATTTTTTTGATTGGTTTATATTTTGATGAATAAACAATAATATCATGTACGCCAATCATTTCTAAAAATTTAGTTGTTGTTGCTGTTGTAAAAGCATCTAATAAAATAATTTTTTTAGAATTTTTAAATAAATCAACAAAGTTCTTAAAATTTTTATCTCCATTTTTATCGTGAGTTTCAGAGTCCCAACCCTTGATTACTGTTTCTATTTCGTCAATAATTAAAACATCAAATTGATTAGTTTTTTGTAAATAATTTAAACTTTCACATTCAATAATTAATGATTTAGCATTATTGATATTTTTTGATTTTGTTTCTTTTGTTTTGCCACAATTTAAATAATTTACTACATTCATTTTATTATCAATAAATCTTTGATTTGTGTTTTTAACTAAAGCAATCCGAGGTGTAATCCATATAAAATTTTTCTTTTCTTCTTTTAAATAATTCACTGTCATTGTTGTTTTACCTCCACCCATACCAATGTTAAATATAACGGCTTTATTAGATGTCAAAAATTGCCATTTTTCAATTTTTTCAATTTGTATTGATGGAATATTTAAAGTTTTAATAAATTTTTTAGTTATTAAATCATTTGGTTTTTCAACTTCATTTAAATCTGGGTACCAAAAAGATAATAAATTAATAAAACATTGTTTTGACATTTTATAGTCATCTTGATTTGATATTTTTAACCAATGATATTTTATCCATTTATTTTTTCTTTCTTCTGAATTATCTTTAATTTTGGCCCATTCCCAAAAATCATCAAATGATAAACCATTATTAAAACAAAATAATGCGACTTTCCATGTTATTGTGTGGTTTGTTTCGGTACTATTTGGCATCATTTTCAATAATTTTTTAGAATCATTTAAATCTTCTGGTTTGAAATCTACATTTAATTTTATTGGTTTTACATTAATAATATCATTAATTTCTAAATTGTGGTTTGGTACATCTTCAGATATTTTAAAATCAAATGATTTTTCATCACCTTTAAAAAATGACATAACCAAATGGTTTTTTGGGTCTTGATCTTCAATTATTAATTGTTTTGGTTTATTTGGTTTTGATTGATTTATACATTTAAAAGGTCTGTTTTTTGTGTATATTTTCCAATCAAAATAAGGACAATCATTTTTATTAATACATTTTACTATTTTCTTTAATTCTAATAATTCTTTATTATTATTTATTACGTACTCGGGTAAAACAATATGATAAGTTTTTTTATCTTCATTTTCAGAACCACTAATCGCCATTTTAACATCGCCAAAATATTTTTTAATAGTATCTTTTACAATATCTAATGATAATTTAGTTGGGTCTTTGCCATCAATATCAAAATGAATTTTTTTGGGATATGAGTGTAAAATTTCACATAAAAAAGCATCGTTATTTGTTATTAATGGTATTATTTCATTTTCTTCAAATATTCTTATAGCATATCTATCTTTAATTAAACAAGTAATTAATTTTTGGTTAGGTTTTATTATCTTTAATAGGTTTGATTGAGATCCAGTACTCTTGTACCAAGAGAGATTTAAAAAATTTCTTCTTGACATTTTATTATATATATTATATATATATAAAAATTTCTTTAAGTTAAAATTAATTAATATTTATTAAATATTAATTAATCTAAATATTTTTATACAATAGTTATTATATTATCTTTTATCTCTATTTTCTTTCCAAGGTCTAAACATCTTTTTATTAAATCATTAATCATATCATTTTTTGGTTGGTTTTCTTTTTCTTCTAACTTTTTTAAATGTTTTTTAGAACGGATATGATGACTTTTATTCATTACCGAATACTTACCATCGCAGATATCGCATTTATGAATTTCTTCTTTGTGTTTCGCATAATAAGTATTATTATATTGTTTTTGTTTGTTTTCCATTATATATATTAATAGTACATATAATTATTTGTTTAAGTTAAAATTAATTATTATTAATTTTAATTTATTAAAATCTAAATCTTTTTATTTAATCGCATAAAGTTTCATAAGTATCATTTTCATAAATTTTTAATTCTTTTACATTATCTTTTGCTCTAGTTGCGAATTTTTCATTTAATGTTGTAGGGTATTCATATTTATATTAGGAAGTTTGTTGCTTATCAGAACCAGTAAATTTTGTTCCAATAAATTGTAATTTATACATTTTAGATGTTTCACCTACAATTATCGCTCTATCTGCTCTTCCCCAACCTCTACCGCTATAAACCTTTACAACTTTATATATTTTATTATTTATTTTAACTTCTTTAGATTTATTTAATTCATTTTCTTCCATACGTTTTATTTCTTTTCTAATATCATCTTCTATTTTTTCGAGTTCATTATGTTTTATTATTTGTTCTGGTGTCATATTACTTCTACCGCCAAAATCACCGACTGATTTTCTAAAATAACCATATGCTTCATTTCTTGCTTTAATAAAATCTTTTTCTAATTGTCTATATTTTAATAAGTTTTCTTCATCTGGTGTTAATTTAGGTTTTTCTGCTTCTTTAATAATACCATCATTAGTATAAATATAATGATTTAATAATATTTTTAAATCATTTTTACCTTGTACGTTGTTATTTAATAAGCTTAATACTTGTTTGAGTGTGGTTTGTTCGTTTTTGAGTGCTTCTAATGCTTGGGACATTTTGGTTCTTGTATATATAATATATATATATATTATTTCTTTAAGTTAAATTAATTAATATTTATTAAAATTTATTAAAATCTAAATCTTTTTCTGTAAATTAATTAATAATTAATTAAAATCTAAATCTTTTTATAAAATTCTTAATTTCCTTTATATTCTATAAATATTTGACAAAAAGTAGGGATTTTGAGAAAATCATAATGATTTTTATAATTTCCCTACTTTTTGTCAAATATTTTTTATACATCGTAAGTATGTTTTTTAATTCTAGTCGTTGGTGATGGTGGTAGTGGTACAACATTATTTGTTTTTGGTATCTTAATTTTTAATTCTTCAGTTGGAGTTGTATTTTCTACATCGATACTCGCAACTAAATCAGTACCTAAACAATGTGATCGACATCGTTTATGGTTAAAAACTGCTAAAAGTGTTCCACCAACTGATGTTAAAATTGCGACTATAGATATAATAGTATTTTGATCCATATTTATATATAATATTTATAAATAATTTTAATAATATAATATATATGAATACTACTTATAAAAATATTGAAGAATACCCATTAGGTGATGATGATATTAGAAATATATTGGGTGATAATATTAGTATTATAACGTACCCAGATTTAGAAAATTATAATGATGTTGATGAAATATTTGATAATGAAAATAGAGTTATTATTTTATTTTTAACCACTGACGAATACACGGGCCATTGGTTATGTCTTCATAAAGATAAACATGATAATATTTATTATTTTGATCCATATGGTACGGGAATAGATAAAAATAAAAAATGGTTATCTCAATCCAAATTAGAAGAATTAAATCAATGTAAAGTTTCATTATTAAGATTATTAAAAAATACAGCAAATAATGGAGTTTATTACAATACGTACGATTTTCAAGAAGATAAAAAAGGAATTAATACATGTGGTCGCCATTGTTGTGTTCGTCTTTTGTATAAAGATTTAGATTTAGACGATTATTATGATATGATTAAAGAGTCAAATTTAACGCCAGATCAATTTGTTTCAAATATTACTTTTAATATAATTAAAAAATAATGTAATATATATATATAAATGGCCTTTCCTAGTCAAAATAAGTTCCCAGTAAGTCAAACTAGTTTTTCTTACAGATCTAACGTTCAAACTTTAGGTTCAGTTGATAGAGATGGAGATTATGATATAGTTTATTATAATGCCGATATTATAAATGGTAGATCTAAAAATTCAATTTTTAACGAAGATCCTATAGTATCTTTTAAAGAAGCTCGTAACGTACCAATTATAAATGATACTACAAAATTTGAATTTTCTATTATTAGATTTCAATTAAACGGTGTAGGCAAAAATTTACCTTTAATGATCCCTCAAATTGCTGTTGGTGCCGATAATCCTTATTTAATTTCAGATCCTCCCAAATCCGTAAATTTTACAACATATACTTTCGGTTTATCATTGGTAGTTGGTGGTCTTACATATTACGCATCAAGAAATTTAATTTATGAACCAGAAAATTTAACATATTTAAACTCGAATTCATATCCAAGAATACCGACAAAATCTCAAGATTTAACCAATGATTATTATTATATTTATACTTACGATCACTTTGTAAAATTAGTAAATAAAACATTTAATTTATTAAGAGCTGATTTAGTTACTTTAAAGGGGAGTAGTTTTGCTTCTTATGCTCCTTTTATGACATATGACGCACCATCTGGATTATTTAGTATTTATTACGATACATCATCATTTGGAATAACTGGAGCAACGGAAGAAATGAATTTATATTCTAATAATAATTCTTTTGGATTATTTGGTTCATTTGATACTGATTATATAAACCCTTCCACATTAATAGTAAACGCATCAAGAACTAATGATATTAATGATGCTATCGCTGGCAATAAAAACGAACCCAATATTTTTAGAGTATATAATAAATTAAATACTAATATATGGCTTCCAAATTCTTTTGCTGGATTTCCTACGCTCGCCCCATCTTATTATAAAATGACTGAAAATTTTGTTTCTACTTCATCTATATGGAGTCCAATCCAATCTATTGTTTTTACTTCGGGACAATTGCCCGTTGTTAATGAGTCAATATCTGCCCCTATTGTTTATGGTACATCAAATGATGATAGTTCAAATACTAGTGCCGCATTTAGTCCAATCATTGCTGATCTTGCCGTAAATATGAAAAGAGCTGAAGACTATTCTAATTTTATTTATTATGAACCTCAAGGAGAGTTTAAAATGGCATCAATGATTGGTGGTTCTAATGGAAAATTAACCGATATTGATATACAAGTATATTATAAAAATAGATTAGATAATAAATTATATCCCATAAGAATGTTTAATTATTCTTCTGTATCTATGAAAATGTTATTTAGAAAAAGATTAAAGAAATGATAAAAAATATATAATCTACTAAAAAATATTTAATATTTTAAAAATATTTAATATTCTTATTATATATATACACAATGTCTGATTCTATAGAAAAAATCGCAGTTTTCGACCCTCGTATAGTACAACGATCACCAGTTCAATATGCTGTGGAACAAGGTGCCGCAAGTCAAACCAACACAAATTTTATCGCTTTATCTCAATCTACATCTCAACACACTTATCAAATTCAAGTTCCAAGTGAAAATGTTTTCCTCGATAAAGCTGTAGATTGGACTTCAACTGTTTTTATAGCTGTATCCGTTACTATAGCAGATGAAACAGCCGGGCATCCCGTTTTAATTTTAGGTCGTGATGTTGCTCTTGCTCCTTTTCCTCTCCATCAACTCGTATCTACAATGACAGCAACTATTAACGATACTACTGTATCATTAAATACATCCGATGTATTACCCCAATTATTAAGACTTTCCGATTCTAAAAAAAATCGTACATTAAGAACATGTCCCACTTATTTAGATACATACCAATCTTATAATGACGCCGCTGGAGCGTGGAATAATCCTTTAGCTGGTTATGAAAACGCAATTAATGGAAATCCTCCAAATGGTGCTTATTGGAATATTGATTTTACTAATGCCGCTGGAGCATCCATCGCTCCTCCCGTACAAGTAGATGGTACAAACGCATATACCGTATATTTAAAATTTACATCAACTGAAAAACTAATTTTATCTCCTTTCTGCTTTTCTGACGTTCATGAAAATGAAACTGGCTTATTCGGCCTTCAAAATATACAGCTTTCTATGAATATGAATTCTCCCGCTATTGTCGGACAATCTGGCCGTGTCTTAAGATCTACCGACGTTTATGGTAAAGAGGTAACTGGTGTTGTTTATAATACAGCCCCCGTTGGAGGAGCATTTCAAAACTCTCAAATTTCTTGTTTGTTTTTGACTCCATCTCTTGCTCTCCCTATGCCAAGTTTGTCCCGTGTAAATTATATGGAATTTCCTAGGTACATCCAATCTGTCACACCCTCCGACCCAATCGCAAGTGGTGCGACTTTAGCAAATCAATCTTCTCAAACCATCACTTTGCCTTGTATTCCCGATTTAATTATAATTTCCGCTCGCCCTACATCTTACGGTGTCAATGAAGCTGATTGGAATTTACCAATTACTAATATTTCCGTAAATTTTGATAACTTTTCTGGTCTAATGAGTAGTTTAACAACTGCCGAGCTTTTTTCACTTTCCCAATTAAATGGGTTGGATATGTCATGGAGTGAATTTAACGGTCAATCAGTACAAGCAATTATGGATGGCGATCAAGTCAGACAACAATTTACTGGTACCGTTGGAGGATTTTTGGTTCTCAAACCTTCTCGTGATATTACATTACAACTTTCTCAAGCACCTTCAAATGTTGGTAACTATACATTCCAATTTAATTATTCTGTATATAATCCTTCTCAAGATCCCGTTGCTGCTTATCAATTAGTTGTCATCACTGCCAATAGCGGATTTTTTGAATCAATTCGTGGTTCATCACGTGTGGTTAAGGGCGTGTTATCCCAAAAAGATGTTACTGAAGCAACAAATAAAGGAGCAGTCACACGATCTGAAGTTAATAGATACGTTGGCGGTAGTTTATCTGGTATGGTTAAAGGTTTATCGACTGGCGTTCAAAAAGCAATGCCAATAATTAAAGCTATGGCCCCTTTAATTAAATCTTTTCTTCCTAGTGACGCTCAAGATCTAATGTCTGCCGTTGGTTTTGGAAAAAAAGGATTATCAAAAAGATTAATGTAAAAAATTAAAATTTATTATTTATAAATTTTAATTATCTGTGTTTTCCATATACTAAAGAAATTTCGTCATTTATTTTTTTAGTTCTTAATGATTCTTTGGGATGTCCTAAACCATACAATCCTTTAAAATTATCTAGTGCGTGTCCTTGATAAAAATTATAAGCTTTTGAAGTTAAATTTGACGTATCTTGTGCTAATTGTAACGCTGTTGGAATTACTTGTTTATTTTTGAATATACTCGCCCCCAATTTATATAATGGGTCATTTTCTGTGTATATTCTTTTAATTTGATCGCTTTGTTGTGATATATAATCATATGGTTGGGATGCTGGATTATATACGACCGCATTTTTTAACTGTAAAAAATCACGTTTTAATTGTGCTATAATTGCCCCAGCAAGTGAATGACCCGTTAAATAATAATCATATATATTGGGAGGATATTTATATATTAATGTACCGACAATTTCTTTATCTTTTTTATATCTATCCGATGTACTTAATTTATTAAAAAGAATTAATCCATCAGCTTTCAAATCTTCGACAATTTCTGGTTTTGTTCCTCTAACTGCTAATAATATTGTTTTTTCATTTTCATTTAAATATGCTTTTATTGTTGGTGTTTCTAATATTAAATTTAATCCATTAATATTTTTTTCGGCGTTATTTGTTATATTGTACGATTGTTTTGTTGCTAAAAAAAAATCTTTTTCTGGTGGTTGTATTCCAGAACCTAAAAGACCTTCTTTTAATGAAACAGCAATTAATTGTTTATTTGCTTGTTTTTTAGTTAATGGATTATATGATAAATAATGGCCTTTATCACTTTGTACTCTATAACCGTCATCAAACTTAATTATTTTATATGGCATATATTAATTTTAGAAAAAAGAATTTGACAAAAAATAGGGATTTATATAAAATCATAATGATTTTTTTGATTTCCCTACTTTTTGTCAATAAATATCAAAAGTTTTAGATTTTTACTTTAAAAAATTTACAAAAATTAAAAAATATATATAATATATATATAAATATGCCAAACTTAAGTTTTGAAAAATCCAAAGGTTCAATCCCTATTGCTATCGTTAAAGGTGGAGATTATGATAAAGAAGTTTTATTTTTAAATTCTGATGACTCAAAAGTAAAAAAACCAAAAAAAGAAATAAATGCTTTAAATTATGCGAAAGATTTCAAAAATTTAGGATTAAAAACAAATGAAAGAACTATAATGATGTATAAATTTCAAGAAGCAATGATAAAAGGAATTCCGCCAAATATGCTAATGGAAAATGATAATATAAAAAATTTATATACTAAAATTCAAGAAGATGATAAAAATGATACATCTATAGTACTTCCAACAGATTCAGCTTTTCAATTAATACCGACTCCCGATCCTAAAGTTCGTCAAGTTTGGTACATCACGGGTCAATCTGGTTCTGGTAAATCTTTTATTGCTCGTGGTCTCGCCGAACATTATAAAAAAATATTTCCACAAAGAGAAATTTATTTAATTTCAAAATTAGATGAAGATTCTACATTAGACACAATGAAAATTGGAAAACCTAAAAGAATAAACGTTCAATCATTGATGGATGATCCACCAGATATTAAAGAATTTGAGAATTGTATGATTATTTTCGACGATTATGATAGTTTTCCCGATAAAATGGGTAAAGTCGTACAACAATTAATTGATGATTTAGCAATTCAAGGAAGACACACAAACACAACAATGCTATGTTTGACGCATTTTTCCACTAATTATAAAAAAACTCGTCTTTTACTAGGAGAAACCACAAATATTGTTGTATATCCTCAATCAACATCATCACATGCTTTAAAATATTTATTAGGAACTCATTTCGGTATGCCTAAAGAAGAACTCGCAGAACTCAAAAAAATGGGTCGTTGGGTTTCAATAGGTAAGAATTACCCATCTTATTTAATATCAGAACATACGGCGAAATTATTACATCAAAAATAATTATATATTTTAATTTTTTATATATTGTATTATATATATAAAAAATGTCTGGATTAATTAATTCTGATTCTTTTAATGGTTTAACCCTTTCAGTTGTTGGGTTAGGTACTACACCATCTTTAAATGGATTAACTGGTAGTGTTGATATTGTTGATGGTGAAAATACAACTGTAGTTGTTAATACTGAATTAAATACAATATTAATAGATGCTCCCGCTGCTACTGTTTATACTTTTCTTGGAATGTGGGTAGCTGGATCTTATATCGCAAATACTCTTGCTATATCTCCAATAACTAATAATACTTATGTATCAACTGTACTTATAACAAATGTATATGATGATCCGTCAATTAATACAGCAGAATGGACTTTATTTTTAAATACTACCGTTTTTGATTCTGTTGGAATCTGGGTCTCTGGAACAAATTATAATAAAAATACTCTTGCTATATCTCCTACTACTAAAAATACTTATGTCGCTATTCAAGATATTATGAGTACTACTATTGATCCATCAGTTAATACAGCAGAATGGACTTTATTTCTACTTGCTGGAAATATTACATTAAACGGATTATCTGGAGATATTACATTAAATAATGGTACAAATATAAATATTGTTCCATCTGGTAATAGTTTAACAATAAATCAAATAAATATTCCCGTTTCAAATAAAGGAACTGGTTCAGTTCCTTTAACAATTACCGCAACTACACAAGGTACAGCACAATCAATTGGTTCTCTTTCACTTATTACAACCGCAACATATGATATAAATTTTTTTGGAACTTTAACATTTACAACAAATTCAAATTCAAACCATAATTTAAGTATATTTGTTGTCGTTGGACCAGTTGTAATTAGTCCAATATATAAACATACACTATCTGGAAATGGTAATTTTGCCACTATTTCAATTCAAGGGAACTTGTTTTCAACTGCCGCTGGAACAAAAAGTATAACCGTGAAAGTTTTCGCAGACAGTCCTAATATTTTGACATCAACTGGAGATTGGCAATTTTCAGCAATTGGAAATTTAGCATAAATATTTGACAAAAAGTAGGGATTTTATAAAAATCATTATGATTATTTTAATTTCCCTACTTTTTGTCAAAATAAAAATATATTTTATATTATATGAACTTTAATATAAAATTAGATATTGTCCCATCACATTTAAAAAATAAAAAGTTTGACGCAGTATTTTCATCGCCAAATCATAAACCGTTAATTATTCCATTTGGTTCTAAACCGTACCATGATTATACCCAACACGGTGACATTTTTAGAAGAAACAATTATTTAAATCGCCATCGTAAAAGAGAAGATTGGACTACACCTTTTACGAAAGGCTCGTTATCTGCTAGAATATTGTGGGGACCATTTCCAAATCTTGATAAAAATATCAAACAATTCAAAAAAGATTTTGAATTAAGATAATATTATATTATAATTTATTTTATAATATAATATATATATAAATAATGTGTGATTGTAATTGTGAAGAAGACATCAGAAAAATAAATTTGAGAAAGGCTAATAATCGTGGTATTGAAGTAGGAACAAATTTAGAGATTAGAAGCATACCATTAAAATGTTTAGAATCTAATAGACCTAATAAAAAATACGCTTTTATTAATAGAAAAAGCGGCGGAGCAATGACATGGGGTCCTCAATATGGAGCTTGGAATGAAAGAGCATCAAAAAAAGTAACACCTAACGCTCAATATGTTGATATAGCACCTCAAATTGGTAATACATGGACGGAAGAGTACGGGGATTGGAATGAAAGAGCATCAAAAAAAATAAATCCTAACGTTACTTATGTAGATTTAGCACCTCAAATTGGCAATAATCAATGGACTGAAGAGTACGGAGCATGGAATGAAAGAGCATCAAAAAAAGTAAATCCTAATGCTGTTTATATGGATATTGCTCCAGCTGTTGGATCTGGTAGAAGTAGAAGAGGAGGAATTATGTTTTTTGATAATATAAAAAGAGATTTCGAGCATATGGGAAGAAAGGAAGCATGGAACCCATTTGGGTGGTGATTTTTATTTATAAAAAGTTCTTAAAAAATCTTCTAAAATAAATAAATGATTTTCTTTTTCTTTATTTATTTTTTCAATGAATTCAATTATTTCTTTTGATTTCTTTAAAAAAACTTCTATTTTTTCAATAAGTGTACTAGGTTCATCATCAATGGTGATATCATTATAACGTTTTACAAATTCTATAATTTCGTTTTTAAATTTATCCATAATATAATTTAGATTTTTATTTTTATTTTTTGTAAATTAAAAATCTAGATTAATATATATACATATAAAATGAATCGTATTTCAGATTTCATGAATGAACTCGGCAAAGAATTAGTCTCTAAAAAAAATATCACTGAATCATCAGCAATTTTATATATGAAAAATTTATTTCTTTTAAATAATAAACAAGCTTTTAATAATTTATCTTTTTTAAAAAATACATCAGTAATTGATGAAATATTAAAAGAGTATAAAGATAATACTAAAAAAACAATATTATCATCAATTGTATCGGTTTTATCATTATACAAAGATAAACCAACTTATAAAAAAATATACGAACATTACTATGATTTAATGATGGATAAAGCGACTGAAATGAAAAATAATAATATTAATGAAAAATCAAAAACTCAAGAAGATAACTGGATTACATGGGATGACGTTTTAAATGCTAAAGCGTACCTAAAAGAAGCAATAAAAACATTTGAAAACCAAAAATTAATTACTCCAACTCAATTTGATATTTTACTTGCTTATATGGTTTTATCATTATATTCTGATATTCCTCCTAGAAGAAACCAAGATTATATGGATATGTATTTTGTACCATCTTTTAATGAAACTATTGATAAAGATAAAAATTATTTAGATTGGAATAATAAAGAATTTATTTTCTTACACTATAAAACTGCTAAAAAATACGGAAAACAAACAATTAATTTTAATGATAATAAAGAATTATTAGAAGCAATAACAACTTATTTAAAATTTCATCCTTTAAATCCTACACCATTATTGAAAAAGATACCCAAAAACGCCCATTTTAAATTTTTAGTCTATAGTGATGGATCACCATTAATTGCTGTCAATTCTATAACTAGAATATTAAATAAGATATTCGGCAAAAAAGTAGGTTCATCAATGTTAAGACATATTTATTTATCATCTAAATATAATATTTCTGATATGAAAAATGACGCCGAAATGATGGGGCATTCATTAAACGAACAAAGACAATATATAAAAGAAGATAATATTGAGACTGATACTGAAGAGATTAATATCAATACATTAAAAAAACAAACACCAAAACCAAAACCAAAATCAAATCTATCAAAAGGTAATAAAAAAATTTCAATAATATAATTATATCTTTTAAATACATATATATAATATCTAATTAAATATTATATATATATATGACAAAAAGAGATAATGAAGAATTATGGCAATATATAAAAAATTATATATTGTCTTCAGAAATTGCTGGAACTAAAGCGAATCAATGGTCGGCAAGAAAAGCTCAATTATGTGTTAAATTATATAAACAATTTGGTGGCGGATATATTGGACCAAAAGATAAAAATAATTCATTATCAAAATGGACTAATCAACAATGGCAGACTTTATCTGGTACGCCTTCACATTTAACTGGTGAGCGGTACCTACCAAAAAAAGCAATTGAAAATTTGACACCAGAACAATACTATTTGACATCATTAAAAAAACAAAAAGACATGAAACAAAATAAACAATATTCAAAACAACCTTTTGAAATTGCTAATATTACAAAAAAATATAGATAAAAATATATAATTTATATATTTTTATTTACTGTAATTATATTAAATTGTAAAAATGTATGAATGATATATAATTATATGTAATAAAAATATTTTTATTACATATAATTATAATACTAAATTAGATTTTTACATAATTACATTATTACTGTAATTAAAAATATATAATTTATATATTTTTAATAAATTACCAGTTATATGGGTTCATAGCATTAGGTCGGGTAGCAAAAAGACGATTAAAGAAATCATCGGCGGCATTTCCTCCTCTTCTACCTCTACCTCTACCAAGACCAACAAGAGGGATATATAATTCGGGATTTTTTAATCTTTGATTTATTTGTCTTTTAGTTAGTGGAAAAGGTTCTCGAGTTGGATTCATTTTATTCCATATTAATGTTCTTAAAGCATCTTTTGAATCTATATCATACACTTCAATGCCTAATTTAGCCGCTTCTTCTTTTAAGGTTTCTGTTGTCATTTGTGAAGGTCTAAAAGTTTTTTTTGGTTGTCTTTCTGGTGGTACAACTGCTTCGGGTGCTTCTGGTGCTTCTGATAATTGTTGTTCTAATTGATTATTAACTGATGGTAATACATTTCGGCTTGGTTGTTTAGACATTTGACGAGAAACGGAAGACGCGAGGATTTTTCGTTCTGATTGATTTCTACCAATAAATGAAATATTCGCATTAATAAAATCTATTAATTTTTGTATAGTATTTAAAAATAATTCTGCGAATTGTATGTCTTTGGCGTCTCTTCCACTTAATTCAGTATCTTCTTTATTTTTAATAATTTGATCGCAATTTATAGAAATTTGTTCTAATCTTTTTATTAAATTAATTAATACACTCGCATCTTCAAATTTCCATATATTACTTGTATAATATCCATAGACTTTCATTAAATCATTATAAGTGGTAGAATCAACAATCCCACCGCCAATTTTTTCTTCAATAGATGATAAAATAAAATCAATTGTATTTGATTCCATATCTAAATTTTGAGTTGGTACCATTAAAGGTCCAAAAGATGGTTGTGATGATATTTGTGAAACATTTTGTTCGAATTCTTTAATCCTTCTTTGAAATATACCCGCTTTATATGCCTCAAAATCATTATCTGCCATTTGGCTTGATTCAGTGAAATCACTAAAATTCCCACCAGATAATGATTTTGATTCACTAAAAGATGGCATATTTTGAGATGTTTGGAATACCATGGCGGATGAGTTTTTATTTCTTTTTGGATAATATTTTTCGGCTAATAATAATTTTTTTGAATAATCTTGATTTTCTAAACCATCCATTACTTTCTGTACCGCTTCCGAGTGCCATCTAT
>Ga0181358_1000494_pt1 | contig 17577 bp, 31 predicted proteins | sample Fa13VDMM110SD_FD_130096 | JGI IMG/M metagenome (GOLD analysis project Ga0181358, IMG submission 130096) | Freshwater viral communities from Lake Michigan, USA - Fa13.VD.MM110.S.D | ecosystem: Environmental > Aquatic > Freshwater > Lake | place: USA: Michigan | collected 2013-09-24 | reverse complement strand
TTCATATTGTAATAATTATTTTTTACTAACACATAACAAGGTGTATATGTAAGTTTTTTATTTAGTTTTTAGTATATATTAAAGTTTAGAGTTAAAAAAACCTACATATACACCCAACCGTTATGTACAATACTATGAACAAGGTAATTCCAAATGTCCACTATTATAATCATATATTAATTTAACACAATTCATATTTTTATGAAGAATTGGTTGACAGTTAAATAATGTTCCTCGTTCATACCCATTCGTAAAATCAAAATCACGTACATAATCTTTTTTCAACATAATATCTTGTTTTCTACTTACCCATTCTTGAAAAAACAACAAGTCAGATTGTTCGTTTATTTGAACAATCAATTCTCCACTTTCATTAAATTCTCCTATAAGAATTTTGTTATTAATATTTATTTTCATATTTTTAAATTTATCTGTTAATAATCCGTACTGTACATAACAAGGTGTATAAGAAAGTTTGCTATCAGCAGTTGTGTTTAATTTGAAAGTTCATCTAAGCAAACCTTCTCATACACCCATCCGTTATAGGAAATTTTATTTTTTACCCACCGCACTATAAAAACATAGAGTGTGGAATAAACCAAACGAAATTGATTTAAACTCACTTGAAAATATATTGTAAGCATTAAACAATCCTTGAAATTCTGTATATAATTTATGCAGACTTTCGTTTGCTTTATCATATTCTAATTTCTCTTTTTCTTGCTCAATTCTAACATCTAAAGCATTCCAAGCTAAGGAATATACTCTTTCAATTAGCTTATCTGAAAATGCTCCACACAACTGCATATTTGCCATTAATTTATTATGTGCATCATAGTTTGATTGTAGCCTTTTCAATTCTTTAGATGGTTCTCCAACTTGATAATTTAAGTTCATAATTGTAATTTGTTAAGCCAACCCACAAAAAAATAAAACTATCCTATAACAAGGGTTTGGCGTAATGCCACCAGATAGTTTAGTGCTAAAATCAAAGTTCGTGCAAGGTGGCACTAACGCCAAGCCCGAAAACGTTATACGCTATTTGTTTAAGTGCTTTTCAAGTGCATATATTAGTTCCATTGCTAAATTACCTTTGTTCTTTGCTTCTGTCAATAGTGATTGCAAGTAACATTGGTTTCTGTCTCTGCTTTGTTCATGCATTTGCTCAATTTCAGGAGACAAACAGCGTATAACATCGGCTATATTCAATGCCTTAGTTTCTTCTACTTTTGAATTTTCGTTTTCCATTTTATATTTTGTTTTTAAAGTTAATTTAGTTTTTGTAAGTCGGCACTAAATATAGCCGAGAATCGTTATAAACAATTAAAATAAAAAGTAGCAGAGTATCAATCCAACTACTACACCAAATAAGAATCCAAGTTGATAGGTCGGTCTTGCTTGTTTAACACCATCTACATACCAAGGGTCTGGTGCTATACTATCAACTTTTTGTAAAAATCTTGTAAATGCTTTCATATCTTTTTATTTTAACTATTTATAACAACAAATATGTGTAAGTTTTAGACAAAGGTAGGTATAAATTTTGAGATTTCCAAATAAAACCTACACATATTTGCGTCCGTTAGAAGTAATATTTTTGTTTACATAAACACCCATTCAATCGTTTTAAAAACAACGAATAAGATTCCTAATATAACACAAGTTCCAACGAATAGTTTTTCAATATTCATCTTCATTCTTTTATCCACATCTTTCCAATTTTCCATTTTTAATATTTTATAGTTAAACAAAAATACATACTTATAACAAAGAATATGTGTCATTAAAACGAACACATATTCTCAACCGTTAGCAGTAATAAAATTTACTTATTCTGTTGTTCGAGATTATTTCCCCATAAAGCAAGTAGGATAATCAACATTAATTTATAATCGTACAGATTCCAAGCTAACCCAGCAGCAATCATACTAATAACCATTCCTAAAATTCTTTGTCTTTTCATAAATCGTAAATTTTACATACTTATAACAAAGTGTAAAAAACATTAAAACGATTTTTTACACTCAATCGTTATAAAACATTACTACCAATATCTTCTCATAAAGGAGCAATCTGTTCTATGAATACCATCACAGCATCCACAATATTCACATTTGTTTGGCAGCAACGATTTTATAACATCAGATAAAAGCAATTGCTCTCTGCGTTTAATTTCGGCATCCAACTTATCAATTTTGTCTTGTAATTCTTTTTGTTCTTTTTCCATATCAACTGCTTTTATCTGTGTCCGTTATGTGCAAGGCTATATTCCGTGTTCCAAAGACGAAATTTCATCCTTGATACGTTCAATAATATATTCAGGATGCACTTGTCCTAAATCTTCAACTAATCCTTTTAGCTGGTCAATCCAATATGCATCCATCAGTTCTTTAACTGCTTCTGCATTAATTTCAATATCCTTTTGTGCAATGTCAGGATTGTAAAAAGGATAGCGTTGTTTAATAATTTCGTCTTTTATCATTTCGTTTTCAAATTAAATTTAGTGCTGATAAACCGCCCAGCACATAACAGCGTATAAAAGATATGGCACATTGGGCTTTGTGCCTTGATTTCAACATTCGTATAAGTGCCACATCTCTTATACGCAAAACGTTATAAAACATTTGACCACCATTCTATTTTAGGTCTTATATGTGTCCTATGATGGTCTACCATACTCATAACACGTATGAAATGAGAAAAACTATGTTTAGGTTTCCCATTGTGTTTAATTTTATATTCTTCGTATAAATCACTTAAAGTTTTTCTCATTTCAGACAAACGTTTTATAACAAGGTATATGTGAAATACCTTATAAAGTTTCTACTAATTATTTAAGTTTGTGGTAAGGTACTTCACATATACCCAACCGTTATACACAATACTACCAAAGTGCTAATATTCGAGTTCAAAGTTTTTAAAATCAATATTTACAATTTCAATATTATTAGGTTCAATATTTGAAAAATATCTAAATTCTTTTGGTTCAACCCCATTAATTCCATCTTTATACCAACCTCCACTTGAATTTATTTCGTTCAGTTCCACATTTACTTTTAAAACAACAGCTTTATTAGTTTTAACCCAACCGTTTGTAAGCATTGTCTTTGAAATAAATTCAATATCATTGGTTAAAAATATTGGTTGCATCCCATAATTTGATTTATATCTTTTATGTGCATCTTTTTTACAAAATCCCGTTTTACCAGAATTTATTTTTAACCCTTCTGTTAGTATTGAGGTTAGATATTTTTCCTTTGTTATGTGGTATAATTCCATTATTTAAAACCTTTTAAACCGCACTGTGTATAACAAAGTGTAAAAAACATTAAAACAATTTTTTACACTCAACCGTTATGAACAATAAACCCAACACACAATCCCAAAAAATACAATTATACCAAACGATATTAACATCCAATTTGGTATTTTATGATAACCACATTCAAAACCAACTCGTTCCTCTTTAGGAACATTTGGTATAATTCTTTTTTTACTGTTCATAACAAAGTGTATAAGTAATGTGGGTAATAAAGTTTATTTGTAAGTTGAGAGTATGTGCAAAGCCACACTACTCATACACCCAACCGTTATAAAACATAAAAATTATTTCATTTCATCTTTGAACTTATCTGTTACATCAAAATTAACATATCCGTTCTTTTTCAATGTTTTAATAAACCAAGAAGCGTACCAGCCACCAACTAATACACCAATTAAAAATCCGATTATAATTCCGTCTACCATAATTTTTACGATTTTATAACAAGGTATATGTGAAATACCTTATAAAGTTTCTACTAATTTTTAAGTTTTGTGGTAAGGTACTTCACATATACCCAACCGTTATTTGTAATAAAGTTCTAACATAAGTGATTGTTCCCCATCATTTAAGGAATCTACAATTTCCATTAGTTCATCTACAACATCATGGGATGCTTCACCATAAGTATCGATTTGGTCATTCGCCTTTTTTTGTAGGTAGATTGCTCTTTCAACTTTTGTGTTATTCATAAGACAAAGGTAAGGATAATATAATTGAGAACCAAAAATAAATATATAATATTATGAAACACATCAAACGTATTAATGAAACCGAGGAATATCAGGGAGAGATAATTGAGGTAACTGACCCTACATCAACAAGTGGGGTTAAGAGAAAAGTTTATAGAACTATGGATATTGCTGAATCAAAATTAGATTTGCTTCCTCAGTTAAAGGGGAACGATTTCGATGTAGTTTTTAATATTTGTTATAACACTGCTGGTCATGAAGTTGAAAAACTTAGGGAAAAATATAAAAATGATAAACCTTTATCAGATTTTCAAAAGAATTCTTTGAAAAAAGCTTTTGATTGGGATGATGGGAAAGTGATGAGAGACCCTGCTAACAAAAGGGCACAGAATTTATTTATGAATTTGAATATATTGAAAGACCCTGATAACGCTGATCAAATTAAACAAGATTATGAGAGTATTACACCTGAAGGCATTGAGGAATTGACGAATAAAATACAGAAGCATATTGATGAACAGGATCCAATCGGAGCTTTACAAAGGAAACAACCAACTATCGATTATAATTCTAAAAGTGATGTTACTAACTTGATTGATAAGTATATAGATGAGAAAAAGTTTGATGAGATTGAGAAGTTAAAAAAAATGCCAGAGTTAAAATGGTATTGGGACCAGATAGGAGAATCTCGTAGGATTTTAGGATTTAAAAGGTTCTTTGAATCTAAATTTACCAATTAATTTATTCCAAATTTTTTGATAACTCTCTTTTCAAATCTGATTCACGTATTTTTTCTCTTTTATCGTGTAGCTTCTTGCCCCTTGAAAGTGCAATTTCAACTTTACATCTTCCACTTTCATTTATAAACAATCTAGTTAGTACAATTGTTAATCCTTTCTCTTCCATCTTTCCTTTCCACTTTTTAATTTCTGATTTTTTGAGTAAGAGTTTACGTTCTCTTTTTGGGATGTGGTTATTGTAAGTTCCTTCTTTATAAATCCCAATATGTAAATTCACTAGATATAATTCTGAGCCTTTAAACTGGCAGAAACTATCTTGTACATTTACTTTTTGCTGACGAATAGATTTAATTTCAGTTCCTGTAAGTACAATCCCAGCAGTTAATTTATCTAGGATTTCAAATTCATAGGTGACCGATTTATTTCTTATATCAACTAGTTTATTTAAATCTATTTTCATAATTTTATATTAGTACAAAATTAAGGATTAGTTTCAATATAAAAAATATTAATATATAAAGCATTGAAAAAAATAAATCCTTATGTTAAGTTACTTATTGATAAACCCACTTATGGTATTGTTTTCTTTGAACATTCCCTTTGGAAATGTAAATGATTTATCAAGAGAAGTTAACTCTTCTGTGAGGAAAATTGATTTTGTTTCCAAGCCAATAATAAATCCTGTATCTGGTGTATATCCAAATCCTTTGTTAGTAAGTATTTCTTGTGAAACCCCAGGTGCTACTATTTACTATACAACATCTGGAAATAACCCAGTGATTGGAGCTGTACATACAAAAGTTTATTCATCACCATTTACTCTATTAGAGAGTGCAACTGTAAGAGCTATTGCCATATTAGATGGTATGGGAAATTCCGCTATATCAGCTTCTTTTATCACGATTATAAATTCTGGAATTTGTAAGTCTCCAATATTTTTAAGTAGTGGTGGTATGTATGAAGGTTCTTTTATGGTTAATATAAGTACTCCTACACCATCTGGGGAAATCTGGTATACTACAAATGGTAATACTCCAAGGCTTGATATACCTAATAGTTTCACTAGGCGTTATACATCACCCTTTAGGATATATGGGAGTTTAACAGTAAAGGCTATTACAGTTAGAAGTGGTTTAGTTAATTCGCCAGTTTCTTCTGCTAGTTATATAATTTACAATCCACACATTGTATCTAATCCAGAATTTAATCCAACATCTGGTTTATATATTGACCCACAGTTTATCTCGATGAGTACTATAACTGAGGGTGCTAAAATATATTATACAACTAATGGAAATAATAATCCTAGGATAGATATTCCTAATTTATTCACAAAGCTTTATACTGGTCCATTCCAAGTTAGTACAACTACAATTATTCGCGCAGCGGCTTTTAAGCCTGAGTGGCAACAAAGTGGAATTGTTATAGGTGCTTATGTTTTTTGTTTTGCTAGAGAATCTGTATCATCAGATATAGAAATTATAACTCCATCAGAAAACATTTTAATTTTTCCAAATCCATCTAAGAGTGGTTTATTTAATATAAAAATATTATCACTTAATAATACAATTTCATATTCTGTTATTAATATGAATAATGAAGAAATATCTAGTGGGGAAATTACAAATGAAGACCATGTATTGGATATAAGTAATCATCTACCAGGGTTATACCTTTTTAGATTTAAAAATGGAGATTCTATATTCACAAAAAGAATTTTAAAGGAGTAAAGTTTCTCTAGTAGAGAGAGCGGGATTCGAACCCACGGTACAGTTTTACCCATACGACAGTTTAGCAAACTGCTCCTTTAAGCCACTCAGGCATCTCTCTATTTTTTGTCCGGACAACCAGATTCGAACTGATATGTTAACGCCATTTAACCTTTCTACGCCTTATGAGAGCGAGGGTGTATATCCGGTTTTTTTATTGTACCCCTAGTCAGATTCGAACTGACACGCCTTTCGACACGGTTTCTAAAACCGCTGTGTATACCATTCCACCATAGGGGCAATTATTTTGGAGCTCTGTGTCGGGATTGAACCGACTCTATTCCTGTTTACAAGACAGGTGCACCACCACTTATGCGTACAGAGCTTATTTATTGTTGTCAGTCCGGGCTACGATCCCGGCACCTCTTGCGTATCAGGCAAGTGCTCTAAACCAAATGAGCTAACTGACAATATATGTACCCCGAAGTGGAATTGAACCACTGCCGTTAGTATGTAAGACTAACACGCTACCATTACGCCATCGGGGCGTTTTGAGCACCTGGAGGGATTCGAACCCCCGAATTTTCCTCGCTTTGCAGGCAAGTGTCTTAAACCACTCAAACCACAGGTGCTTTTTGAGGACGGGGTGGGAGTCGAACCCACGATGGAACTTTCATTCACCAGGTTAACAGCCTGGACCTTTCGACCACTAAGGCAACCCATCCTTATTTTTTTCAGAACACCATCTAGGATTTGAACCTAGACTCTTTCGCTTAGAAGGCGAAGGCTTTTCCATTTAAGCTAATGGTGCTTTTTTAGAGACTCCTGACAGATTCGAACCGCCGTTTGTGATTTCGTAGATCACTGTCCTTCCACTGGACGAAGGAGCCTTTTGTAGTCAGAGAGGGACTCGAACCCTCATTCCCTTATTGGGAGTCAGTTTCTCGAACTGATGTGTATACCATTCCACCATCTAACCATTTGTATACCAGGTGGGAGTTGAACCCACAAAGAGTAATTTATTCTCCGACAGGGTTTAAGCCTGTTGTGTTTACCGTTTCACCACTGGTACATATAAAAAAAACCCGAAACTTTTGGTTCCGGGTTTTGATTTTATTTGATATGATTCTTACGAATTCAACCTAAATGAAAATTCAAAAACCGGAGGTCTAATACATAACGTATTACTCACCAACATATTGGTGCTCAGATTTGTGATATTTAGATTAATTCGTCTCATTGTTGTATATATTAAAATGTTTTCTTCCCTTTTGATTTATAGTACAAAGATAATAGAAAGTTTTTATCTGTACAAGTTTTTTTTTATTTTATTTTAAGCATTTCGTGTTATAGTATTCCAAAAACTTCTGAATCTCTTCATAAATGTATTTTTTGCCCTTTTCATTTTTCAAATCCTTCCATTCAATTCTATATACATCAAAAAATTTAGATATATGTTGGTCTCTATATAAATCATGTTCTTTTCTGTATTTATGCTGAGAACCATCTATTTCTAAATCTATATTGGCCTCTGGTAGATAAAAATCTAAAAAATAATTTGAATTACAATCAATACCCAAATCCCTTTTCTTCAATGGTTTATTAAATTCAAAAGGTATATTGTTATTAGATAACACTCTTTTGAAAAATGATTCTGGAAAAGATTCTATATTTCTAGAAAACCAACCTTGATGTGTACCTTCCTCTACTCTCTTACTTGCCGATTTTTTTAATTTGGTGCTCCTCGATTCATCACTACATTTTTCACTACAGGTGGTAGACCTTGAAATTTTACCAGATTTAGTTAACCAAGGAGTGAATGATTTTTCACAATGTTTACAAGTTCTGGTTTTTTCTTCGATACACTGATTCTCATGATATAATTTTAAAGAATTGGATATTTTAGTTTTTGTTTCGTTTGATTTATTACTTCTAAAATATGTATTTGAACAACCAAAAGAACAAGTTACTTGATTGAGTTTCTCTGAAACACTAAATGTAGATTCACAAACCAAACATTTTTTCTCTATAATTTCATACTTCCTTCTTTTATTTCTTTTTTCAAAATGGGTTATATCAACATTATTATCTTTTATGAAAGACTTTATTTTTTTATCACCAGACCCTCCCGCATAACCATATATTTTTATACAGGCATCGTGTATGGAATAAGCATTTTGTATTATTTCCAAAATATAGGTATCAGACATACTTTTTTATTTTTATATATTAAAAGTGTAAGGTTACCTATATTTGAACCTGTGTGAATCAGGTATGGGTATTTTACTCGGTTAGTTAGCACATCTGGAGATAATCGAAATCCCTCGTGAAGCTTTTGGAGAGCCCACCGACACCAAGCCTGTCAGATGTGTATTGTGGAACGAGTACGAGTTGAACGTACATATCGAGATTTTCAGTCTCGCGCAGTAGGACCCCCTTTGCTATCGTTCCATTTGGCGGTATAGAGGAAGTCGAATCCTCAATCTTTTGAATCACGATCAAGTGCTTTGCCAATTAAGCTATATACCGAGTAGGGTAGACAGGATTCGAACCTGCGAAAAAAACAACCGATCCCAAATCGGTGCCATATAGCCATCTGTGGAACTACCCTATATGTTAGTGACTCCGCGGGGGCTCGAACCCCGGACCTTCTCATTAAAAGTGAGATACTCTACCAGCTGAGTTACGAAGTCGTATAAAAAACAAAAAACCCAAATCTTTTTGTGACTTGGGTTTGATTAATTCTATTTATATGTATATGTATATTATCATCATCTACACAATAGATTACCAAGCCCAATCCCTTTCGGGGTAAACCACTTAATAAAATTGATATGTTTTTGATGTGTTTTCATAATGTTTAATATATATTACAAAGGTAAGTCTTTGTTTTGGTTTTTACTAATTTATTTTTAATTTTTTTTTCAATTTAAAAGTTATAACTATAAGGTTTATAAGTATAAACATCACCATTGATGGTGCAAATACCATGTCCCATATAATTAGACATCATATAAGATTCAGCATCTTCATATGTTTTATGTGAAATTCTTTTTGGTTTGATTTCATAACCAAAGATTTCTTTCCAACCCCAAAAGTTTTTCTTTTCGATGATAAACTCTTTTATACACCTTCCATTTTCCACACCAATCTCATTTACACAATGGACTAATTGTACGATTCTAAATTTCATATAGTATTTTACTTATTCTTCAATAAAACTGATTTTTCTAATATATTTTGCACTCTATCAAGAGTTTCTTTAATTTTAATTTTAACATCATCATCTATACCCTCGTATTTTAGTTGTAACAAAATATCATTAAATTCAGTTAATGAATCTGAAGCTTTATTTTTGTTTTCTATTTTGATATTTTCCATCCTTATTCTGAACTCTTGGTCAGTTTTAGATAGGTCTTTTAACTCTTGGAATTCTTTACTATTTGGTTTAGATGAATCTATGATACTCAAAAGATCTTCGTCGGATAGTGTTTTATAATTTTTCATATTGCAAAAATAATAATATTTTATTAAGATTCCAAAAATAGTTTTAAATATATACTAAATGAAATACCTTAAACTATTTGAAGATTTTGATTTTAATCATGATGATTACCAAAAAATGAGTAATGAAGAATTTTCCAATTGGGTTATTAATTGGAGAGAGGAAGAAAATTATCTAGGTTTTGATACACGAGATGAGTGTCTTGATTTTTTAGTTGAGATGAAAAATTTATGTCAAAATTACATACAAAAAATTTCATTTGATAGAGAGATAACTGAACTCAGAATAAATCCATTGAATGGTAAAAATTTTGTAGATTTAAATATTATTCTTATTTCCGTTTATGGTACTGGTCAATTTATAGATATAAGACCATTTGTAGAAGAGGATAGTAAAGGATTTATAGTTAGTATATTCGGACCCAATGCAAATCGAAGAAGATTTGAAACTGCAGATGCTCATTATAAGTGTGTGGGAACTGTACAGGATCCTTTTGAAGGTTTGAGATTTTTATTGGAGGATTTGATGGATAAAAGTGATTTCACTAAGGAAGTAAAACCAAAAGTACCAAAAGCTTATAAAAATGAACCAAAATTAACTGATGCAGATTTTTCTGAAAGAGGCATTGATAATACAATGAAGGCTCAGTTTTATAAGGAAAATGGTAGAGTGGTAAGAGATTTACAGAGGGAGGAGGCTTTAAGGGTTTTAGATGAATGGTGTTCAAAGAGTAATATATAGTCTATGAAACATTTATTTAAGTTCGAATCATTTGATGATTTTAGTTCAGATCCAATGGAAAAAATAACACTCCAAGAATATGCTGATGCTAGTAATCATAATTATAATCCATTCACTGAAAGGGAATTACAAGTACTAACTGAATTTTGTAATAAGAATGGTTTTAAGGTACAAGCTAGACCAAAGGAAGTTAAACCAGAAGTTAAGAAAGGAAGGTTTGATAGGTTCAAAGATTATGTATCATCAAAGTTTGGTGGTAAGAAAGAAGAAGCTCCTAGTGGACCTAGTGTATCCAAGGAATTTATAATTTTGATTCCTAATGATATGCCTGGTTTGAATAGGTTTAGACAAGAGAACTTACACAGGCTTCATGAGATTGGTAGATCACGAAACTTAGATAGATGGAGGCTAAGTGGTGGGCAATTAGGTGATTATACTATGGTAAAAGTATTTAAAAGTCTTGATGAGTTTATTTATATGGAATTTGGTATGAGTGAATTTAGGCAACCTGTTGTAAGGGATTGTTATAGGTTTGACTATATGAAGACTTTATTTAAGTTTGTAGAAGATTTGGTTAAGTAATAATATATAGTTTATGAAACATTTATTTAAGTTCGAATCATTTGATTATTTTAGTTCAGACCCAATGGAAAAAATTACACTTGATGATTATGCTGATAATCTTGAAGTTAACTACCAACCATTTACTGAAAGGGAATTGCAAGTAATAACTGACTTTTGTAATAAGAATGGTTTTAAGATACAATCTAGACCAAAAGAAGTTAAGCCAGAGGTTAAGAAGGGAAGGTTTGATAAGTTTAAAGATTTTATAACATCTAAGTTTAGTGATAAGAAAGAAGAAGGACCTGAAGTATCACAAGACTTTATATTTTTAGTTCCAAATGCTGGCTTAGGTGATGGTGGATATAATAAGGTAAGAGTATTCAAGAGTATTGATGACTTTATTTATATACATTGCAGGGAAATAAAGCCGCAAACACATTTCACTCCTGGCGTATGTTATAGGTTTGATAATCACAGAACTTTATTTAAGTTTGTAGAAGATTTGATTAAGAAATAATTTCATTGATTTTATTTTCTCTTGATACACTAACGTCTATAAAGAATCCTTTAAAATAGGTTCTCAATTCACCATCATCTGCTTTAATCTGATAGAAGATTTCATTTACGATTTTAATAACATCATATACTTTATTAGGGGTTAAGAGTAGTGGAGTGTATCTATGATCTCCACCACCATCTGTTGTAAATACTACTTTCATTTGATTAATTGGTTTATCTTATCGTGTCTAATTGATTCGAGTGAATTGAACATATATTCAGTATATTCACTATATTTAATTTTATATCCTTTATCATCTATGATATATTTAGCAAAGAAAGTGCCTGTTAATACTTCATATATTTTACCTTTAGTAAAATTAAATATTCTGGTATCTATATTACAAACTACTTTCATAAAAAATGTGGCATAAAATTACCTTGTAAAGTACCTGGAACTGGAATCATAGTATCACCTTTAATATCACATCCTTCTAATGAGGTTAGTTTATTATACCAAGTTCTAGCAAATCTTGTATCAATTTTACTTAATTCAACCAATAAGTGAAATCCACCTCTTGTTTGTAGATAAGTAAGTGAATCTGGATTAATCATTTCTTCAATTTTTGGTTTAAGGGTTTCAACATCAACCCCATCAAAATCTAGGTCAAAATAGATTTTTCGACTTTGAGACTTTTGAATCTCAGACATTACTTCTTGGTGTGGATTCCACCCAGTATACTCACCTGTGATTAGGTTAGCAAATTTAATCAAACTTGTTTTAGTAGCTTTTTCATAGCTTCTTGGATTGGGTGTGATATAAAGAGCCAGAGTTTCTTGTGGGATTATAACATCTTTTTGCATATAAGCACCATAAGGAACTTCTAATTGTTTAATTTTTTGAAACAATCTAGTTTTATCAGATGTGAATCTTTTAAGTTGTTGTTTATCTGATTTGATATGTTTTATATCACCATTAGAATATTTACTTCTAGCTAGAAGGCTGACATAATAGCATTCCCCATTATTTAGGTTTGGTAACCACTCAATAAATCTTTTGAGTAAATCTTCGTCTTTGATTATTTGATAATTCATAATACAAAAATAAAAAAGGTTTGGATGATTTCCAAACCTTTCTACTAATTAATGTGATACTACTTATATTCTAAATCGTTATTTTTACATTTTAGCAAAAAACCAATTATATAGTTTATTTTTTTTCATATTTTTAAGAGAAACATAATCTTCAAATTGTAAATACCTATCATGGGCATATTTTAATTTTTCAAAAGAACATTTACATTTTTGACCTTCTTTATATAAACCATTTTCAAAAAAATTAAGTTGTTTCTTGGCATTACTATTTTTAGGATCTCCTTCTAAAATCATTTTCCAATATTCTATATTTTTAAGGAATTGTTCATAGTCGTAGTGAGTACTATCATGAACCTGATTCTTCCATCCAGGTGATTCACAAATTGGACAATAGTAACCCCTTTCAAAATCAGGCATTCCGGTTGGTTTTTCACCTTTAGGATTACACTTTTTACAGACCTCAGATTTTTTTATCATCCCTTTTGGGTAATCGGCATCAGAACTTACCCATGGCATATTAGCATTTGAACTACAACGATCACAAACATCTCTATATTTTTTTTCTGCTCTATTTTTGTAATATTCTTCATTTTCACTTTTTTTCTTATCCTGTTCTTTATGAGATGTATAGTATTTACCACCAAAAAGGTAACTAAAATAAAATCCCCAATGATTATTTCTAACAATATCATCTTCAGGTGTCCATATAGGCATATCTTCAATTTTTTCAATTAAATAAACATCGTCACCTCGATGGTCATGATGCTTCCTATATTTACCTCTTTCGAGCAACCATTCTTGATAAGATTTCCCAGCTGCTTTTTCATCACCATTGAAGAATTTACCTATTAGGATATCTTCCATTAAATATCTATCAAGTGGTCTTTCTTTCTTATCCTTGGCTAAGTTATTAAGAGCAACTGCATTTTTTAAAATTCTTTCAATTCCACCAGGTCCACCAAAAGTATCAGGTCTGTTTGGTTCTTTTGGAGTGGTATAATTTTTTTCTTTAAGAACTTTTTCTAATTCAGATAAAAATTTATGTGGATCTTTACTTACGTGATTTCCTTCGTCATCAGAGATAATATATTTAGAACAAACATCATCAACAATTTTATTCCAATCAATATTACCGAAACTTTCAAACAATTTAATATATTTCATAATCTAATTTTTTTTTACTAAAATATATATTAAATCTAATTAATCAAATCATCTAACTCCAATCCCTTTTTGAGTGTCTAGGTTGAATAAAATTCTAGTTTTTTAAACAGTGCGTTACGCTCATCGATGAGTTTAGAAACTGCCTTTACCAGGTCTTTTGGATTGTTTAATAGAGCCGAAACTTGTTCAACGACAACCAGTTTTTGCTCTAAAAAATCACGGTCTGAGATTTCTTGACTTTCGTCTTTTATTATTTTATAATTCATGAGATTAAAATTAATTTATCAAATCATCTAACTTCAATCCCCTTTCTTGGATGATTTCCCAAAACCTTTCATATACCTTATCAAGTAGTTCATAGGATTTATCATCTGAATCATCTAATTCCCTTTGGAAAGATTTTTTAGTGTTTTGGGCTATTTCCCATAGAGCTAAAGCCATATCAGTGGATTTTACAGCTCTCATAAATGCCATATTATCATCTGGATCATTTAGGTCGAAGTTAAGTGTTGCTGTTGCCATAGTCATACAAAGATAAAAAAGGTTTGGATGATTTCCAAACCTTTCAGTATTTTATTTCAGACATTAGATCTAGGGGCATCGTCTGGATAACTTTTCTTCAACCATTCAATAAATGTCATACTATAATCACCATCACCATCTAAACATTCTGAGCAATACTCGTTGTATATTTCATCCCAAGAGTTTGACCAGTAATTGGTTTCTTGATTTTCGTTAAAACTTTTAATATGTTTCATATTCTTATTTTTTTTTACTATAAATATATATTAAATCAAATAAAGTAAAATTTCATATATACCAAATGATTATAATAACTTTCTTCCTATTACACTGGTATCTATCCCTATTCTCACAAACATTTTTTCTACATAGATACTGCGCCCATAAAATGTTCTCAATGAGTAAATTAACTGAAAAGTTCTTTTACCTATTCACCTATATAACACAAGGTTCTTCTTACCTAAGTCCAAGAGCTTATGGTGTCCTTCATAGAATGCACCACGCATTTAGTGATACTGAAAAGGATCCACATACACCACATCATTCCAGTAATGTTTTTTCTATGATGTGGAAGACTAAGGACATATATAACAACATTCTTAATTATAAGTCTTCTCCAGAAAAAAGGTTTGTAGAGAATATACCTAATTGGAACCTAATAGAAAGGATTGGAGATAGTTGGATAAGTAGAATAGGGTGGGGAACCTTTTATGTTTTGTTTTATATTAACTTTGTCCCTATGGATATGTGGTATTTATTTTTATTAATACCTATACATTTCCTAATGGGTCCTGTACATGGTGCTATAGTTAATTGGAGTGGTCATATGTATGGTTATCAGAACTTTGATAACAATGATAAGAGTAGGAATTCTTTGGCTATGGATGTACTTATGATGGGTGAATTATATCAGAATAACCACCATAAACTACCAAATAGGGTTAATTTTGGGGTAAAATGGTTTGAATTCGACCCAACTTACCCTATTATAAAGGTTTTGAGTTGGTTAAGGGTTATTAGTATACAAAAATAAAAAGGGTTTGGAATTGTTCCAAACCCTTTTTATTTTTGATAAGTTAGGAAATGTTTAAATTTTTCTTACTGCGAATTTCATAATTCCACTTTCTTCAAACCTGTATGATGAGTCTGAATATAATCCAAGTTTAGTTAAGCCTTTTATAACTTTCCTTGTTTCTTCCATTAGTTCTGTATCATATAGGTCAGGGATATTATCGATGACTACCCATAGACATTTCCCCATAGTAGTAAGATTTTGTCTTATTTGAACTTTATAACCCATATCAGAAAACCAAATAAAAATATCTTCTAAATCTTCTTGGTTTACATTCCATTGTTCCAAAAGACCATCCACAAAACTTTTGATTCCATAATAAAAACCTTCAAATTGTTTTAAATGTTTCATACTTAATATATATTAATATGTTATACTTAAAAGTATTTGAGGAATTTGAAATGGGTGATTTTGAACTTGAGTTTGTTCCAAGATGGAAGTTTGACCAATCCTATAAAAGCACACAAAGAGTTGGTTTCAATAATAAGATTTATCAAGCGTTTTCATTAAATGCAAATCGTAATGGAATGAGAGCTGGAAAGATTGGTGATGAAACTTATCCAACCCAATTAACTTTAAATTGGAATAAACAAACAAAGATTGGGAGGGTTATATTTGTATCAACATTTATTGTTAGAGGGGTTGAAGGAGATAAACCTTATATACTTTGTAAGGTAGATTATAATATAATTGGAACTGATATGGAGTTACATGATATTTACATTAGAATGGAACTTGAAGATTTGATGGGTATTATTAAGAACTTTGAAAAGTTTTCAAATGAAATAGTAGAAAAGGTGGAAAGGGAAAATCTTAGAAAGTAAATTCTATAAGAGGGAAATTTACTCAGTGAAAAAAATAATATATAAAAAAACGATATAAAAAATGGAACTAAAAGATACTTATGAATCAGTAAAAGAAAAGTGGGGTTTAGACCCTAAACCAGAAAACCCGAATGCTTTCCAATCTATACTTATATCAGAAGCTGAAATGGGTGAGATTTCTTCTGAATCTCTTAATTCTTCTATACAAAAAATGGAAGAAGAGATTGAATCATCTGAGGATCCAAAGGTTGCTAAAGAGTTAACAAAGAAGTTAGAAAATATGAAAGTTCTCTCATCTAGACCTAAAAAAGAAATGGACTTTACTCTGGAAGAAAAATGGAAGAAAAATTTTGATAAAGTAGATGGACTTATTGTTTCATTGGATGATAGAGCAAAGAAACAATTATTATCTAATGTGTTTATAAACGAGAATCCAAAGTGGCATCCTGAAAGAAATTCATTAGTGCATATTAAGATAGTTGCATCAAGAGGTTTCGATACTAATGATGAAGATTTAATCAGAACTGCACTATTCCACGATATAGCTAAATTTGATACTGTTAGTTTCAATAAACAAGGTTGGCCTACTTGTTTAGGTCATGATAGATTAGGTGCTGAGTCAGCAGAGGCTGCTGGTGAAAATGATATAGTTGTATATGTTTGTAATAATCATATGAAGGTTAAGGGGTGGTTAGGAGATACAGAAAGTGCTAGTTTAAATCCATCTACTAAGTATCAGATTTTTAATGAAGCTCCGGGTGCAACACCAGATGAGAAAGCTAAAGCTTTTTATAAGTTATGTGTATTTTCTAAAATGGATAATATGGGATATGATTTTGATGCAAATAGATTGAAATGGGAAAATCCAACATATGAAAAGTGGAATGATGAATGTCCTTTAAAAGAGGAATTCAAAAAAGAGGATTTGATGGAAATTAAAAAAGAAGTTGATAAAGTGCAAGCAACATTTACTTCACAAGATATTATTAAGCTCGGTGCTAAAGGACCACAAATTGGTGAGATCAATAAAGCAATTGCTGGGAAAAGCAAAGAAGAAGCTTTTGAAATAATAAAACAAATACTTGGTAATCCAAACTTAACTATGGAAAGTAAAAAGTGGATTCTCCTT
>Ga0181358_1000493_pt1 | contig 17644 bp, 33 predicted proteins | sample Fa13VDMM110SD_FD_130096 | JGI IMG/M metagenome (GOLD analysis project Ga0181358, IMG submission 130096) | Freshwater viral communities from Lake Michigan, USA - Fa13.VD.MM110.S.D | ecosystem: Environmental > Aquatic > Freshwater > Lake | place: USA: Michigan | collected 2013-09-24 | reverse complement strand
TTATACCTATTTTTTATAGATATTGATTTGTAGCGTTTTTGCAAATATTTGACAATTAGAACCGAAACAAATTTAAGGGGCAACCTCAAAAATGTACTGGTGCTAACACGGGTTTGGCAAAAAAGCCGTTCTGTAATTCTATTGAGCATTTGTATAAATTTTAAACATTAGTAATTCTTTTGAGCATTCGTTTACAGCTTCTTCGCCAAGCCCGAAACCGTTATAACCAATACTACATTTGTGTTTCATATTTAAGCTCTGTGATGAAAAAAAAAACAAAAAGAATTTATGAATATATTTCTAAATATTTTTTAGCCAATTCACCCATATATAAATTTTTTTCTTCATCAGAAATATTAGTTTCATTTTGTATTAAAAAATATATAGTTTCTAACATATAGTTTTTATATTCACTAATTGACGTAACATTATTTATAAGTAAGCTATCCATCAAATTTTCAAAACCATCTTTTTTACCCTCAAAACGATAAATCATGCTCTTACCAGTTCTGTCTATATAATTTTTACCAATAGTTGTTAAATCAAGATTATTCGTACCATTTTGGTATTTATTTTCAATAATAGAATATAACTTATCAATACCTTTTAAAAGTTCATCTTCAGTTTTAAAATTTTTACTTGATTTTTCAATATTATAATGTTCATCAAATTTAGAACCATCTAAATTTATAAAAAAATGATTGGTGTAATTAAAACCTCTATATGTTTTAATTAACGGTTCACCTTTTTGTACATACTTATAAGCATAATACTGTATTGTATATGGGTTGTTTGGTGGTGCAACACCATGTTTACTTAATTCAAATTCAACCCCATCAACTACTTTTTTAGTATCTAACTTTATGTTACTATTTTTTATTTTTTCAGTTGAAATGGAGTAACTACTTAAATTAACTTCATTGATGATTTGTTTAAAGTTCTTTACTTTATCAATCATTTTTCTTATATCTTCGCTCATAGTTTTACTTTTATATATAAATAGATTAAAACAATAAAATCCACCCTAAAATTCTTTTTGTTTTTCTTTCGTGTTTCAAATCAACATTATCTATTAATAAGTCGGCACGAGAGCATAACAAGGTGTATAAGAAAGTTTTTTACAAAGGTAGGTATAAAATTCGATATTTCCAAATAAAAACCTTCTCATACACCCAATCGTTATGGGTATAATACTACATCACCACTAAAATTCATATTCATCAACAAAATCTACCAAATATTTAATTTCTTCGTCAACATCATTTAAATCATATCCATTAATTATGAATTTCTTATGAAATCTAATTATGGCAAAATTAACATCAAATTCATTTTGTTTTTCTGTTAATCTGAATATTAAAGGAAAAACCATTTGTTCAAATTTGTCTAAATAATTACCATTAAGTAGAAAATCACATGCTTTTTCTAAATTTTGCGAAATTATTGCTTTTTCATCATAAGTTTTATTTATTAAAAACCCTGATTTTTCCCATTTTTCAATTAAATCTTTTTCTTGTTTCATATATTTAAATTTTAAGTTAATAATCCGTACTACCCATAACAAGGTGTATATGAAAGTTTATCATCGGCTCGTTATAAAACAGTTTGTTCAATCAACTTCCCGCACAATGTACATCGAAATGGTTTATTTTTGCCTCTAATAAGTAAACAATCTTTAGGGTGTGAACAAACCGATTTTATAACACCAGATATATTCAATTGTTTTTCGTATTCTTGAATTATCCACTTTGCTTTTAAGTAATCTTCTTCTGTTATCATTTGTATTTTAATTTAAGTAAACAACTAAATATATCTGTAATCGTTATGCTCCATGCCTTAGTTCAGTTCTTTGATTTAACATTTGTCATGAACATCTTGTGGGTTATAATATAATTTATACTCACTATTTTCAGTTTTGAAGTGTACGTAATTATCGTATTCTTCAATAATTTCAGTAACAATTGTTGTCATCCAGGTGAACGTAAAATTAAATGGACTCATAATTAAACTATAACCAACCATAGGTTTTTCATGTAAACTTTTACCTTTACTATCCTCATCAAATTCAACCCAACGCACATCTCTAGAATGTTTTTGGAATGATTCATCACCAACTTTAATCAAACTACAAAACCCATTCATTTTTGAACATTTACCACATACCATGTAACCATCCATAAATGCGGATAATTTTGGTGTGTGCTTTGTAAGTTTCTTACAACCAGTGCAATATAGTTTATTATTAGTTTTCATCAACAATAGCCTTAGTTAATATGTTTATCAATCCCAATACTTGTGCCATCTCATAAAACCTAACTGGTATGTCAGTATTAAAAAATTCAACAAACCATTCACCATCTTTAGTTTCATCACTACCATTTGATATAAAGGATAAACCCCTTACCACATCGTGTGTGTAATAATAATATGGTTTATCACCACTTTCTTCAATCGGTACTTCAACTTTTTCAAATCTAAGTATTTCTAATTCTCTTTCAGTCATAACTATTTCATTTTTAATTTACTAAACAAGAAAATGCTCACTAAACTTACCTTGTTTATCGTTGCAATTTCTTGTTTATTAACTTTTTTATAAATTTATTTTAGCAAATGTACTATTTAATAATTTAAATAACCACTAATTCCCATGTTTTTTGAATGAATCCAATAAACCTTTTATATTTTCATACCCAGATGGGTTAGCTGAATGTACTGCAAAATCTGGTAATTTTAAATCATTATCAATACAATAGTCAACCAACCATTTAGCTGAGTCCATACCAGTATACTCTAACAATTGTTCAATTTCACCATTACCTAAAAATTCAATAGTAGGAGTATAATAATATTCTTTATCCTTTAATTTACTTATTAATTCGGGTTTGGTTATATTTTTATTTTCATACTTCCAAATAAATCCACCAGCACTTTTTCTTTTACCCGTGGCAGATTTTGCAATATTAGAAAAATCAATATTTAATTGTCTACCAGCTTCATTTACTGAACCAAAAGTTTCTAATTCTAAACCATTTAAATCATATTGTGTTACTGATAAACTATTATTATGGTTAGAACCATATGCTGAAAAATTTCTATTTAATTTATCATGTGAATGTTTTACATTTTCGGAATTATTAACCCATTCTAAATTAAGTATATTATTATTACACCTATTACCATCAATGTGGTTAACTTGTGGTTTATTACATGGGTTATTTAAAAATGCTTTAGCAACTAATCTATGAACTAATTTATTACCATCAATGTTACAATACAACCCACCATTTGATTTATTGAAATATTGCTTCAAAATATAATTATTTTTATTATTTTTTATTAAACCAAAATCAGATACACTATAATTTGAGAAATCTTCAATAATTTTCCATTCTTGAATCATACCCAAATCGTGGTCAAATGATATTAAATCTGGTAAACCATTCTGTTCAATACAATTAACAAATTGACCATGGGACCTAACAATATCCCATTCTTCATGGTATATTCTTAAATCAATTTTCCTATAAGACATGTACTGCGCAGTAGGACAATCGGTTGGTATTCTTAAATCATCAAGGAATAATCTTTTCATTTTCGTAGTATTCAGCACCTGAATTTTTAACGTATTTTACTGAATGACCAATTTGTGCGAACATTGGTTTATTCGTATGCGTACAAATGTGAATATCACGCATATTTAATTTCATTTTAATTATGGAACTTCTAGTGTCACTCAGTAACATCAATTCCATATTAGTTATATCCACATCATCATTTATTATTATGTGAACACATTCGTCACCATCGGCAACTACACTCCAGTCTGAATCTTTCATTCGTTAATTATTTGCATTATCAATACCCACTCATCACATGTTGGTGAACTCTCTTCAAAGTCATAATCAAAATGTCGTATCATATATTCTGGCTCTAACCCGTAATCACCAAATAAAAACTGAACTATTGCAATATATTGACCTTCACCACCATCAACAAGTGTTTCATATACTTCTTGTTCTTCAGCATATTTATTACTTACTTGCCAATCATCATGTGGGTCAAGTATATTTGCAATTCTGATTAATTTATCATCAGAAAGGTTTTTAATCATTTCACTAGTTAAATTCATATTACAGTTTTAATCCCACCAACCATTAATTTTGTTGGCCATCATTTTAAACACTAATTCTTTTGCTTTTTCTTGTCTTAAATCACCCATAATCATTGCCACCAATTTTTTATCATTGTGGTCAGTAGTAAATCTTTTTTGATTTTCTTTAATATGATTAATGGCTCTTCTGTACCAACTTGGATACTTTTTAAAGTATGAATCGAAATCTTCACTTATTACATTGATTTCCAATTCACTAAAATCTGGTTTATCTTCAATTGGTAAAAAATTAAATTCAGATTCATGGTAATCCATATATTCACCATCATAATAACCATCTTTAACCTTATTGATTAGTTCAGCGCAGATTAACATATCTCTAGCATCTTCTTGCGCTCTAGTATGTCTATCCATGGTGCTAATATAATTAGCTTGTTTTCTTAATTTAAACTCTATGATTTCATAGATATAGAAATGGTCCCAATCTCTATCTTTCCAGATTATTGGTAACCACTTACATAGGTTTTTAATACTTCTTTTTAATTCTTTAAATCTCCACATTATAAATTGTTTTTATGGTAATCTCTTATTTTATCAAGCAATGCTTGGTTGAAATTTGTAAACCACTTTGGATTACATTCTTTTGATATGATTTGTTTACGTTCACCACAACAATATGTTGAACGTATTCCACCAACATAATTACGAATTGCACCATTTGATTCAACAATTTGAGTTGCTACGTTTTTGTGTTTGAATCCAATTACTGAATCAAAAATTTTAAAATCACTTCTTGACATTTTTAATTAATTTTAAAGTTAATATTTCCGAATCCTGAGAATCCGTTTAATTTATTATGCGTTGTCAACATAAACATACCAATTAATTGAGATACTGCAACGCAAAGCATTTCATTGGTGTATTCCTTTGGTGTGTGGATTAATACATCACCAGATAAATCTCTAGTGTATTCAAATGTAAATCCATCGAAGTCATCCATTACTCTTTGTTTTCTTTCAACTTCTGTTAAATAACTCATAGTGCAAATATACTAATAATTTTTTAATTAATCAAATTTTTGTTTGACATTTTTACTAATTCAGCTAAATCTGAATCCCTACCTACTGAATTACCATAGTAAAGATATGAAGAACAATCTTCATCAAACTCAATTGAGTTACCACTAACTTTACCAACACTTGGATTCCAACCTTTAGAAATTAATTTGTTGGCTTCTTTTCTTAATTCTGAATTTACGAACGTATACATAACTAATGTTTTAATGTTTATACAAAGATACTAATAATTTTTTAATTATCCAAATTTAACAACCATAATGTTCAACTTCTTCCTCATCATTATCATTTGATTCTGGTGTAGTATAGTTGTAATTGTAATTACCTCTACCACGTTCAAAGTCTTCAATTTGTTTATCTAATCCATCAACTTCTTCTTCTTCAGTAGATTCTTCATTAATGTCTTCACTAGGTTTGGGTACATATTGTGTTGTAATTGCTGGACTCAATGCTTTACCTATAGGTAACAACACTTTACTTGATAAAAATAGTATGACACCAAATGCTGCTAATCTAACTAACCCATTATCAATTTGGTTGAAAATCCTATTACCGAAAAACATTAATAGTATATTCAATAGAAATAAAGCAGTATTGACGTAGCATAATTTATCAACAAATTCTGCACCAAACATTGTGTGGAAAAATACCCACCCAACAAAACCAAAGTGGTAGTCAAACATAAAATAGACATAACCAACAAGTGCAAATATGTTGACTCTAACTCGGTCTAATTGCATTTGTTCCCAATTACCACCCATGACCATCATAGCGTATGCAAATAGCATTAAAATTGGAAATATAGATGCAAGTACACCTAATAGCAATATCATAACAATTAATGTCCCAAAGTTAACCATGATTAGTTCACTAAAAGTTAATCCGTTTACTGCGATGGTTCCACCGAACCCGAATATTTGATAAAATTTCATTCCGTTATTTTCCATGTTCTTTAAATTTATAAAACAAAGGTAAAACAAATAAATGAGATTTCCAAATTATTTGACAAAAAAAAATCCACTTTCGTGGATTTAATATTATCTAGCGTCTATCACGCCTCGTAATTGCGATAGTTCCTTATCATCAAACTGATATAATGAACCGTCATCATTTTTTTCTTGGTGTAATTTTTTACCAAATAAAGACCTATTAACTCCATTCTCATCATCAGGTATACCCATTTTTTTCATAACACCAACTTGTGATGGTGCTGTTGGGTCTCTGTCTTTATCTAAAGCAATTTGAACATCTGAATAATCCTTTTTGATTCCACTGTTTTTTTTAGAATCTTTTTTTTCTTTTTCTTTTTTTTCTTTATCGGAATCTTCAAATAAACCAGTTAATGATTCCCTAAGTTTATATTTAATGTCGTCTCTATTCATTTTTAGTATTTAATAATAAATATCTGTAATTTATTAAAAATGCAAATAAAAAAACTACTTGTGGGGTTATTAATTATTAAACATTTCCATTTTAATCCCCTTACGAGTCATATTTATTTTTAGAGTCTTAAGTGCTTTCTTTCTTAATTGTCTAACACCCTCACGACTCATTAAAACTCGCTCACCGATTTCAATTAAACTAAGTGGTTCTTGACCACCCAAACCATATGTCAATGTTATGATTTCTCTTTGTATATTTGTTAAAACGGATAATGCAGATTCCATCGCTTTTGAAAAATCATTGTCATTTACTAAGTGGTCTGAACTTAGTGAATTGCTATTTTCAAGAACATCAATCATTGAACCACTATCACCATCTGGTGTGAATGGTGAATCTAATGATGAAACTGACATTGAATCTAAACTTAATAACATGTTAATGTTATCGAAATTTAAATCAGAACCCTCAAGTCCAACCAAATCAACTGATGATATTGGTCTTTCGTTTATTTGTTCAAGTTTTACAATTTCTTTCTTCAACTTATTTAACTCAGTTATTTTATTGATAGGTATTCTAATTGACCTAGAATGTCTATTCATGTAATCTGTTATATTTTTTCTAATATACCAAACAGCATATGATATGAATTTAAACCCACGAGATGGTTCAAACCTTTCAGCAGCTTCAATAAGACCATAATTACCCTCATTAACCAATTCTTCAAGTGGTGCTAATGAACATGCATATTGTTTAGCAACACTAATTACAAACTTTAAATTTCTTTCAACTAATTCATTAATAGCATCTTTGTCACCATTATATGCTTTTAATGCGCATTGGTATTCTTCATCTGGTGTTTCAAATGATTTGATAGTTCTAACGTCTAATAAATACTTTTCAAATGATTTACTTGAATTTCTGTCTGTAATCTTTTGGTTAATTTTTAATTGTCTCATACTTAATTTTAAAATTTAATGTTTAACTCTCTATCTACTTCTCTTTTTATGTCCTTATCTTTAAGGTCATTTCTTTTGTCGTGTATTTTTTTACCTCGACATAATGCTATTTCTATTTTAACCAAACCCTTGTTATTAATAATAACACTGATTGGTACTATTGTCAATCCTTTTTGCTGAATACTATCATCAAGCTTTAATATCTCACGTTTGTTTAATAACAATTTTCTTAATCTGGTTGGTTCATGATTAGTGTGAATACCACTTTGTTTATATTCAGATATGTGCATACCTTTAATATAAACCTCACCATTTTTAATATAAACATAAGCTTCGGAAATTGAAACTTTATGACCCCTTATTGATTTAATTTCACTACCAAGTAATTTAATTCCAGCAGTAATTTGTTCAATAAATTCATATTCGTATGATGCTTTTTTATTTTTAACCACAACTTCCATCGTTATTTTTTTTTACAAAGATAAGGACAACATATGTATTATCCTAATTTTTTTAAATATTTTTTTTAATTAAAATGTAGTGTTGAGGTTTCAGTGATTCTAATCATCTCATTATCAAACCACTCCTCTATTAAATTTATGATAAAATCATAATCATATTTTTTATTTAAATCTTTAACTATCTCATCTTTCCTTACTAATTTACCAGATAATTTAGCAATCTCCCAACTAGTTGGTCCTAAAGTTACTTTGTATTTGTATTTGATAAAATCTAAAGCATCTAATTTGGCTTCAATTTGTTTATCATTGAACCATTTAAGTAAAAATCCATGCAATGTTTTATTTTCTATTTTATTAATTGCAGTTGAATTAGATACATTATCACATAATTGACCAAAGGTAATGTGATTATCTTTAATATGGTACCTATATTTAAATTTTAACCCAGTAAATAGGTAATGTTTATTAACATACCACAATACAAATTCGGAATCACTCATAAAGTATTTAATAACTCTTTAATTTCTAGACAGATTTCATAATCTTCAATATTCTCAAAGAATACCAAAGATGTTTCAAGATGTGTGGCCCAATCTTGTTTTTCAACATTTATTATAACAGCACTTTTATTAATATAAAAATTAGCAGCATTTGCAACGTCACTACCATTCTTGATACATTCTTTAATTTCATTAAATGTTTCAATAAATAACATCTTTTTTTGATTAAAAAGAAATGCTACAACATCTTCATAGCTATCGAATTCTAAATTTATCGCCACTAATTTAAATTAAAATTAAAACCATTATTATCACCAGCATTTGTAATATAGATACCTTCAATCTCATTTCCAAGTTCGTCTAAGACACTAACATCTATTTTACCATCACCGTAATAAATAATTGATACCATGTATTCTCCGAAATCTATATCTTTTATAATTGGTTTCCTCATATTAATAAATATCGAGGACAGTCATATTAATTTCTTTTTTTTCTAAATCTATCGATTTAATTATTACTTTAATTTCATCACCAAGTCTCATTTTTCTACCAGTAATCTCTTCAACAAAACAATGGTTTTTAACATCTGATGACCAACTTCTAAAACCAATATCATTACTTTTGACAAGTCCTTCACAACCATTTTCAGGTATTTCAATGAACATCCCGTAGTCTTGAACTGATGTAATCACACCATTGTATATTTTACCAAGTTTATCTATAAGATATTGACATTGTTTATACTTAACACTATCTCTGCTCGCTTTTTGAGCAACCCTTTCCCTCTGGGATAAATGCATCGCCATTTTATCTAATTCATCAACTTTATACTTCATTTTGCAAATATAGCATTTTATAATTAAAATATCAACATTTTTATTAAAAAAAAATATATTTATATATGATGAAAATTATAACATTTGATAATATTAATAGATTAAGTAGTGTTTATTACTTAAATAAAGCAATAAACGAATCAAAATTTTTGGTTGAATCACACCCAGAAGTAACTTCATTATTATTGGAATATGATAACGGTGATTCAGCTGATTATGAATGGGATTTAACTAATAATAAATTCTATGATAGAATAAATGGTATTGAATCTGATATTAAAAAATCAGCATCATATGTTAGAACTGCTGAACAAGGGATTGATTTCGTTAAGACTTTGGTTGCTAAAGTTGTTGAATTACCAGATAAATTAAAATCTCGTGTTATTAAAGTTGCAATCGCATCAATGGCTTTGACCATGGGTTATAACCAATTGGTTGATGTTGAAAATACCGTAGATGCTAAATCTACAGAAGGTATTATGATTACCCAATTATTGGATAAAGAAATAAGTAAGAAGGAACAAAAACTAAAAGTAGCACCAACTAAGTTAACATTTTCAAATAATTTAGTTCAATCATTAAAACAAGAAGAAGGTATTGCTGGTAAACCAGTTCTAACCGCATATGATTTGGGTGATGGTGCATATACAATTGGATATGGTCATGCTGTATTTAAGGACCCAAGTAGAGGTGATAATGGTGGTAAATATAATTTCTTACCAAAGTATAATGAAATAACGCCAGGAAAAACTAGGATAACACCAGAACAAGCTGAAATATTACTAAAAGATGATATGAAATTAGCAGCAAGTGGTTTAGATAGATTGTTGGGTGACTGGGAAGGTAATGGTGTTAAACCAAATATTACACAACCAATGTATGATGCAATGGTTTCAATGATTTATAATATGGGTATTACTAATTTTAGAAAAAGTGATTTTATACAACTCGTTAAACGTAATAAATTTAATAAAGCTGCTGAAGCAATAAAAAGCACCAGCAGCCAAATGTTTAATAAATACCCAGGTCTAGAAACCAGAAGAGCTAGAGAATCAAAATTATTTAAAAGTGGGTTATTTTAAATAACCATCTTTACCCAACACATCACTAATTATTCTATGGAATATTAAATCTGGGTATCTCCTAATTGGACTAGTTGTATGCATATAATACTTAACACCCAATCCATAGTGCCCTATGTTTTTAGTTTGGTAATTAGCTTTAGCCATACACCTAACAACTAAGTTACTAATAATATTTTCTTCTGGTGAACCACTAACTTCAGCTAACAAACCGTTAAGTTTATCTTTAATTTTTCTATCATCGGATAAGTCTAATTTATAACCAACCGATTCTACGAAAGTTTTTAAAGACTCTAATTTAGTTGGGTCTGGTTCATCATGTGTTCTATGTAATGTTGGTACCGCTTTTTTAGTTACATACTCACAAACTTGTCTATTAGTAAGTACCATGAATTCTTCAATCAACCAATTAGATTCTTTTTGTTCAGTAAAATAAACACCAACTGGTTTACCGTCACCATCTAAATCAAATTTAACTTCAGTTCCCCTAAATTTTAATGAATCTTTACTACTTCTAACTTTTCTAATTTTACTAGCATATTTATGCAAATCTAATATAGCATTTTCTATATGTTTGTTCATCGCAGTAAATGTATTAGTTGCCTGAAATGGTATTTCATCATTTAAAGTACCACCCTCAATCACTTTTTGAACTTCTGTATAAGTTAACCTAGCATTTGAATTAATAATCCCACGACAAAACTTCTCATTAATCACTTTACCATTTCGGTCAAGTGTAAAAATAAATGAGTAAACTAATTTATCAGTGTATGGATTAAGTGAACAAAGGTTATTACTTAATTTTTCAGGTAACATAGGGACAACCCTATCAACTAAATAAACTGATGTCCCACGTTTATATGCTTCATCATCAATTGCACTATTTGGTTTAACGTAATAAGACACATCGGCAATGTGAACACCAACTTGAATGTTACCGTCAACCCATTGAACAGACAATGCATCATCTAAATCTTTAGCAGTTTCACCATCAATAGTAAATGTTAAAATATCACGCATATCTAATCTCTTTGAGATTTCTTTTTCAGAAATAACTTCAGATATTAATTCAGATTCGTTAATTACATTCTGTTTAAATTCATATGGTAAATTATATTCTTCAAGTATACTGTGTATTTCAACATCATTGTTACCAGATTTACCAAGAACTCTTATTATTTCACCGTTTGGGTTTTTTTGATTATCACCCCAAGTTGTTAACTTAGCAACAACTTTGTCACCATCAGATGCACCAGATAATTTATTTAAAGGTATGAAAAAATCGATATTCATTCGTTTGTTGTCTGGAATAAAGAAAGCATGTTTAATAGATATTTGCATTGTACCAACAAACTCAGTTTTAAATCTTTCTATAATTTCTACAACTTTACCCTCGAATTGTCCACCATCAACTTTAGTTAATTCAACATTAACCTTATCTAAATGTAATGATTTATTTGTATTATTTTTATTAACATATATACCTCGTTTTATATGTTCATTTGTAACATAACCAGAACCAAATCCAGTAAAGCCTATTTCACCACTTACAATATCTCCTTTTTTAAACATCAATTTTTTGTAGTTTTTTACAAAGATACTTATAATAAATGAAAAAAGCCAAATTTCTTTGGCTTTTTTTTAAATTATATCAGTGCTTTCTAATAGTGTATAACTAAATTTGTTGCCATGTATCTTAGCAGCTTTCTTACAAATCTTCATGAATACATCAAAGTCTTTAACTCGTTTAAACACAGAGCATCCTTCGCTCCAATTTTCTACCCATGTAGAATCTTGACCAGCTTTGTGTATATTAATACCAAACATACCAGTGTCAGTTACACCTTCTTCAAATGTTAAGTTTTTATTGGCATCACGAAATACAGTTACGTTACCCAATCTTTGACATAATGCATCGTATTTACCCTGATGTTTATCAACTGACCAAACACCTCTATATTGACCTGGTACCAATCTAGCAACACCTTTTTTATTACTGAATTGTTGCACCCCTTTTTTACCTGGGTCAACTGTTGCGTTCCAACAATAAGATTCCCAAATACCTTTTTCATTCTTAAATGAAATTGTAATGAAATCATCAAATACATTTGTTACTTTATCTGCAACAGTCGGTGCATTATTCCTAACACCAACAATGTTTACATCAAAACCTTTGTTAGCGTCATCTTCAAACCATTTATATCCTTTAGCTTTTACAGCTGTTTCAATTTGTTCTTTTGTATAGCTCATTTTTTATTATTTATTAAAGTATAATTTAGATTCAGCTTCTCTTCTTCTAACTAAACCTTTAAGTGTTTTACCAGAACTCCTAGTCCATTTCATAAATTCTGCTTCAATTGTTGGGTCATTTGGATTAGTATTAACTTTTTTAAGTAAAGTACTAGATTTTAAATTAGATGGACCTAAATTATAACAGAATGAAACTAAAGCATCAAATTGATTTTGATTAACCGTATCAATACAATATGAATCAACATATTGTTCAAACTTAACCAACATACTTTTTAGTAACTTAACACCTTCTTCTTCTGTAATAGATGCATCTTTCATAGTAACTTTTTTACCATCTGGGTAAAAAGTTGCACCGTAACCAATTGTTGGTATTTTTGCGGGACATAGGTATGGTTTTGAACTGAAACCTTCAAATAATTTAATTAAATCAATACCTTTATCACTAGTCTTTGTAACTTTCATTTTAAACGTTTAATGATAAATATAAACGAAAATTAAAAAGGGAACCTATTGGCTCCCTTTTTTTTACTTTGTCGCATCTGTTATGTGATGAACTAAAACCTTAAAAAGTTGGTTATTAGCCCATGCTTGGAATATTGGTAGGTGGTCGTCCCTATCTTCCCAGATTTCAATTTCTTGTAATCTTGGATTTTTGCTAACTAGTTTATTTAAAACCCCCACTTTAAAATCCGCAGTATCTAAATTACCAGTTTTGTAGATATAGTCATCAAAAGTCAATCCTTTACTGTTTAATATATCAGTAACTAAATCACCAACACCACTGTGTCTACCAGTTAATAAAATCGTTAATGTATCTGGTCTACTAGATTGTTCTCTATATGCTTGTAAGGTTTTTAAAATTGGGTTGTTTTCAAATATATTTTTAGATATACCTTTACCATAAACATCTGATGATAATTTATCTTTACTTTTTTCAAAATATATTCTACTATCCAAACTCTCAGCTCTACCCCACCAACCTTTAAATGGCCATTCAAAACCAAACTCATCTTCCCATAATGGTTTACCACTTTCTGGGGTATCAGTATCGATTAACGTACCGTCAAAATCGAATATAGCTATTCTTTTTATGTTATCATCAACAATACCTTCTCTTAATATCATTCTAATTTTATCTTTCATACCAATAATAATATTATTAATGAACCTATAATTACACCCCAGACAAAGCTGTTAAAGGCTATTCTTGGTATTACATTTTCATCAGTTATTAATAACCCAGATATTCTTTTGGTTGCGCTACCAATTAAGTTCATGTCTATTGGGCCATGAGCATTTATAGTTTGTTTTAATCCACCACGTATCCTATTATGCTCAAATGACCTACGTTTGTTTAATTTTTTAATTTTATTTAAATTTGATTCCTCATACTTCTTAAATAAGTTAACAATATTTTTAGCACTTAATTCACCTTTATTATAAAGTTCTTGTATTTCAGTTTCTAGTTTGTCGTATTTATTTCTCATTACAAGGTTGTATATTCACCATTTATAAAATTTATATGCTGCACCTTTCCATCAGAATGTATAATCACATGTGATTGTAACCAAGCGCTGGCCCCTTGATTGTAACCAACTCTTAATTTAGTTGAAGTACCAACTGCGATTGCACCATCTTTACGACCTGGTGAATGGTAATGCCCTACTATTATTTTAGTATTTAGTTTTCTATATTGTAATAAAGAACCCCTAGAACCATTACTACCAATATCACCATGCTGGCCGCACTCCCAATCTTTAATCTTATATGATGCACTTCTACCTAATGTGATAAACTTAGGGAATCTATCATTAATCAGCTCTGGAATAACACCTTTAACATCTTTAAACCCATTTGCATATTGTCTAAGTAACCTAGCACTTAAATCCATATATAGTGGTGCATTCTTAAATGTAGGTTGTTTCTTCCAATCTTCATTCTTTAACCATCGGTCAACAAAATCATCGTGATTACTTCTTACGATAACAACATTATCAAATTTAGCAAAACGATTTAATTGCTCCAACATAACATCAATTTCATTACCTAAATCATTAGTTCCTTGGACTTCTTTACCATATTGAACAAATGGGTCTTTCATTTGGTGGTGACTAATTGAATCTCCATCAAAAACATCATGTAAAATAACGTGTTTAGGTTTTAATTCATCCATTAATTCAAATGTTTTATCCAAAACATCATCATCATGGTGACCAATATGTAAATCACCTAATACAATACCCTCAATCTGATTAATTTTAGATACAACACCCTTACTCACATTGTAATATAAGTCAGTAAAATTACCATTCTTATCGTTAGCAGTTACTTGTCTAGCAAAGAATACTTCATCATCTTTAATTTCAACAATTACGAAACCAAATGTATGGTGGAACTCACCAACCTTACCTGATTTTGAATCGGTATAGTTTTGCATAGTAATAGCACCAGTGGTTAACATCATTTTAGGTCGATTTCCTTCCAATACGGGAATCATTTCCATCTGTACCTTAGGTGAACCTACAACACAAGAATTAACACCGCTAATGCTATGTAATCCAGTCAATGGGTTAACTGCTGTTGGGTGTACTTTAATATCAGATAATATAGAAACATATTTATGTACGTCATGTCTATTAGCATCTAAATAATCTAATACTGATTTATCCCAAAATTCGTTATCTTCCTGACCTTGAGTCCAAATCGATGTTGGGTTCTTGTATCTACCAGCGATTATGTGAATATCAGCACCGATGTAATCACCATATGCTTCAATATTTTTTAAAAAATTAGTGTGAACTGGTGTATTATTTTGGGCCCAAGTGATTATGAATCTTTTTTTAGATTTATCATGTTTTCTTTCTTTGGCTTTTACATATTGTTCTGGCTCAATATCAACCTTTTCTTTGAAGTTTAGTTTTTCTGAACACCATTTTCTAACTGTTCTTTCTGATTTCCCGAAGAATTCTACGAGTTTAGACATTCTATCATCCCAAGATAAATCCTTGTTTGTATAAATGCCATAAGCATACTCCTTGTCCGCTTCTGTTAAATCTTTAAATTTCATAAATTTTAATTAAAATTATTGTTATATTGCTTAAGCAATTGTGCTAGTTTCATTTTAGCTTTAAATAAATTTGATTTTGATGTACCAATATTGATATTTAATTCATCAGCAATTTCTTGATGTGTGTAATTATCCAAATAGTATAATTCAAAAACTCGTTTAAATTGTGGACTTAATTTAGATATTGAGTTTTTTATATCATGTTCTATTTTAGTATTAGGACCATCAATAATGTTTAAATCAATAGTGTCAAATTCAATATCTAATGATATATCATCAATATTTATAAATGTTTTTTTAACCCTCAAAATATCTACAGCACAATTTTTACTAACCATTTTTAACCAGTTAACAAATTGACCTGGTGAATTACCATTAAATGTCTTTAACTTACTCATTAATTTTATAAATACTTCTTGAGTTATATCCTCAGCATCACACGATACTTTAACATATTTTTTACAAGAATTATACACTACATAATAGTATTTAGAATAAAACTTTGCTTGATACTTTGATTCGTTGTTTTTGCAACCGATTAGTAACTCATTTAGTTCTTCATCGTTACTAATTATTGGTGTGGCTTCCATATATTTTTTTAAATTAAAATCAGTCCAATTCATATTAAATCTTTTTTACATAATATTCCCAACCATTTTCAGAATTTGTTTCAAATAATTCAGCTATGTTTTTAGCTTCATTTTCACTATTAAATTCTAAAACTTCATTATTACTATCAACAAGGAATACATGTTGAGGTTTACCACCTTTTTTTGTTAAAACTTTAACAATGATGTACGCATCTTCAAATTTACTCATACTAATTTAATTTTAGGTTCATATTTAATCCAATTTCTATCATACCATTTACTCTTGTAATGTCCAAGTTCAAATGAACTAGTATATAGTATAATATCTAATGCAGTTGGTAATTCATTAAACAATTCCAACAGTTTACTTTTTTCTTCATCAGATACTTCAGAAACAAGTTGTTCATCATCAAGTGGGTCAAAGTCAATTGGTCTACCATTTAATATGATACACATGTCTTCAACTAAATCATCACCACCAAATGGTGAATCACCAAATTCTTCATTATCATCACCTTTAGATATAATCTGGTCTGATTTTATAGACCATCTAAGATGTTTCAACAACTTGATGTGGTCCTCTTTTAATTCAAATTTTATTAATCCCATATGCAAATATATTATTTATATTTTATAAATGCACACTTTTCTGTGAAAATATTACAAAAATCTAATTTTTCATGGAAAGGTATGTATCTTCAACTTTAAAAAACACTGTGTCACCAAAGAATGATATCTTATCTGGGTCCCATTTACTAACAACATCTAATGGCATACTTTGTTGGCTATCATTAGCCACAGCTACTAAAACAGATTTACTCATTTTTGATTATTTTGTTCGTTTGTTAATTCATCTAATTGCTGATGGAGTTTTTTAACGTATAGTTCTAATTGAGGGGTACTTTGTGGTATCCCCTCATAGAATTTAATTAACTTTTTAATATCCTCAATTAATCTTTCGTTACTATCCATTATACAATAGGGTCAGTATTTGTTAGTAAGTCTTTAACCATTTCAGATAATACTTTACCATCATATTGGCCAGCATAATTTTGATTAAAATGACCCATAATTTTACCCATATCTTTAGGTGAATTATAACCATGTAATTGTCTGAGTAATGTGAATTGAAAATACATATCATCAACAGTCATTTGTTTTGGTATATACTTTTCAAGAACAGCAACTTCAGATTGGTCACCGCCAGTTTCATTGATACCATCAATCGATTTTTTAACCAACTTAACAATATCAGCATCTGATAATTCAATCTTACCATTTGATGATTGTTCAGCTCTTTGAATTTCACCTTTTAATACTCTTAAC
>Ga0181358_1000492_pt1 | contig 17646 bp, 24 predicted proteins | sample Fa13VDMM110SD_FD_130096 | JGI IMG/M metagenome (GOLD analysis project Ga0181358, IMG submission 130096) | Freshwater viral communities from Lake Michigan, USA - Fa13.VD.MM110.S.D | ecosystem: Environmental > Aquatic > Freshwater > Lake | place: USA: Michigan | collected 2013-09-24 | reverse complement strand
ATACATCATTGAGTGCAATAGTAAATGAACCACTTGCACCCGCCGTGTTAGTTACCACAATGTCAGTAACAACAGTCGTTGTTGATGCTGGCACCGTATAAAGAAGTGTGGTTGTTGTTGTAGTTGCAGCGCCTCGAAAGAGTGCCTTTGATGTTTGTGGCATTAGTTTTTCTCCATTTTAGAACGCGCCGATGATGACCATTGTGAAATCTGATGGGCCTGTTGCCCCTGTTGCCCCCGTGGCACCTGCAGCGCCAGTTGAACCTGTAGCTCCAACGGGTCCTGTTGCACCTTGCGGTCCTGTAGCACCCGCAGGGCCAGTTGCACCTGTTGCACCAACGGCACCGGCAGTGCCTGTTGCACCTACGGGTCCTGTTGCACCTACGGCACCATTTGCACCTGTTGGTCCTGTTGGTCCTGTTGGACCTGTAACACCATCAATGCCTGCAGGTCCTGTTGCACCTGTTGCACCAATCGGCCCTGTAACGCCAACGGGTCCTGTAACGCCAACATCACCTTGAATACCTTGGATGCCTTGCGGTCCTGTAGCACCCGTTGCACCTGCAGGCCCTGTTGCACCAACATCACCCGTTACACCTTGCGGCCCTGTTGCTCCAACTACACCTTGGATTCCTTGCGGCCCTGTTGCACCTGAAACGCCAACAACACCTTGAATACCTTGTGGACCTGTTGGCCCTGTAGCACCAACAACACCTTGTGGGCCTGTTGGTCCTGCAACGATTGAATCAGCACCTGATGCGCCCGTGGCACCTACAACACCCGTTGGACCTGTAACGCCCGTGGCACCAATTGGCCCTGTAGCGCCCGTTGCACCTACAGGACCTGTTGGACCCACAACACCTGTTGAAACAATTGCCACAATAAGTGCGTGATTGTTTGCAAAGTTAGTTGTTCCCGTTCCACCTGATGTTGTGAGCGTAACGGGAACTGTAATATACCCTGTGAGCATTGTCGGTGTTGCAGATACTGTGAACTTTTGAAAGTTATCAGACAGGTTTTTATCTTGAACAATGATCACGTCACCTGTTTTGATCAGAGCTAAGAAAATGTCAACGTCAACACCATCTGAGTTGATATGGCTAATGTTGATTTGTGTTGCAGAAATCTGTGTTGCATTGTTCCAAAGAATATCGCCATTTGCGGGCGCACCTGATGTTGCAGTTGTGTCTGCAAGATAGTCATAATAGTTAGCACTGCCACCATCGGCACCCGTAGCACCTGTTGAACCTGTTGCACCTGCAGGACCTGTTGGGCCTGTAACACCAATTGGACCTGTAGCACCCGTTGCACCAACGCCGCCTGTTACACCTGTTGGGCCAGGAACTGTTGAGGCAGCACCTGTTGGTCCTGTTGCACCGATTGGGCCTGTTACACCTGTTGGACCTTCAACGCCTTGAGGCCCTGTCGCTCCACTTACACCAACCACGCCTTGAATACCTTGTGGCCCTGTTACACCCGTTGCACCGACTGCGCCCGTTACGCCAACCGCGCCTTGAATACCTTGTGGACCTGTTGCACCGATTGGACCTGTAACGCCAACTGCGCCTTGGATTCCCTGAATACCTTGCGGGCCTGTAGCACCAACAACACCTGTTGGACCTGTGACACCAATTGGACCTGTCACACCTGTTGGTCCTACTACACCTGTTGGTCCTACTACACCTGTTGGTCCTGTTGGGCCTGTGACACCTGCGGGGCCACTTACACCTGTTTCACCTGTTGAACCTGCAGGACCTGTTGCACCTGCAGGACCTGATGCACCTTGTGGGCCTTGCAGGTTTGAAATGATTACTTCAGCAGTTGAGGCAATTTCAGCAATAACATCGGTTGTGCTTGAAGATACATAAATGACTGAACTCATCGAGTCACCTCTGCGCTGATGAGTAGCTCACCCTGCACCAAGCGTGTAACTGTTGCATTGCTTGCAACCAATTCAAGATCATAAACATAAGTGCCGGCAGGCAATAGCGCAGTTTGTGTTGCAGTCTGATTAAGGCTGATTGTGCCTGCGGCACCGCCAAGAGTGATGCCGCCATTGGTAGTTGTTAAAGAAAGGATGACTTCAGTATCTTCAACATCAACGCGAGCTGCAAGGCGTGCGGTGTAACCAGTTAAATTGACCAAAACATTGTTGATTTCCCACGTCAAGAGAAGGTTGAAAGTTGCCCCTTGTTCAATCGTGAAATCTAGTGTGCCTGCTGCCATGTGTTTTGCTCCAAATCAGGGGTGGATTACTTTGAGCCTTTGCCAAATTCTGTAGCTGATGAATCTAGGTATTTTAGAATTGGACCTGCGGCACCTGCAATGGCTGCCATTCCCAAAGTTTTTAGATCAGTTTCGCCTGCAAGATAAAGTGCAATTGCTGCTGCTGCTGCTGCGCGAAACCATGTAAGGCCGATTTGCTTGAGTTGTTCCATTGTCAATCCTTTTCTTTGTAGGCTTGCTTTTTAGCAAGTGGAATTGTCTTTGCAACTAACTTGTTCACTTTGTTAGGTTGATTCATCCACCAAAACCAAGGTGAGTCATCGTTTGCAAACTCTTCAATAATTGAAATGTGAAGGTGCTTGATGTGCTTATTTGAACCATCATATTTGCGGTTTCCTTGTGCAGCCTTGGCGCGTGACCATATCTGGCCATTGTAAATTAAATAGGAAACTCTGCGGTCTTTCTTGAACTGCTCAAAGATTTCTGCGGCATCAATACCGTGTGCAGGGTCATGTGTAATGTCAACTGCAAGGCCAGTGTTGTGATCAGACTTTGAATTTTGTACAAGGTGGGCTGCAGATGGCAAGAGTCCATCAGATGCTTTCTTGCGCCGTGGCCGTAAGGCGGTGGCCTGGCGTAGCACCGCCACTGCCGCAGGTGTTGCCTTCACTTCTTGCTCACTAGATCAAGCACAATCTGCATCTGCGCTTCAAGTCGATTGACCGCATCACGCAGGCTTGAGCCTGAGTTGGGTTTAAGTTCAATGAGGTAATGCTTGACCAACCACCTGACAGAGCCTGCAAAGGCGCTGACAATTGCAATGATTGAAACAATAAGTGCTGCCCAATTTGATGGGGTCATGTGCGCGGTTTCCCGTTCTTAGTCAGTGGCTTGTGTGAGTTGTGCTTTGAGAACTGCATTTTCTTGAGCTAGTGCGCCGATTGTTTCGCGCATATTCTTTAAGACTTCTTGGATGTCAACTTCTTTGTCCATTACTCCCCCTTGAGCGTTGCAATTTCCTTGTATAAGTCTTGAACCAGTGCCAAAAGGTTTACCAAGATGGCGCGATCATTTATATTTTCAACACGCCCATCTGAATACTCTGCGGCTAGCGGATAGATTGCATCTACTTCTTCAGCAATAAGGCCAGGAACAAGTGTTGCTTCTCTGTCATCGCCTGCCTCAATTGAGCCTTGTTTATACATAAAGGCGCGAACAGGGATTGCAAGCAGCTTCTTTGGGTCTAACTCAGGCACATGGCTGATGTCAACAATGTTTTCCTTGTAACGTATAGATGAAGAAGAACGGCGAAATTGACCAGTTGAGGTGATAAAAACGTTTGCTGAGTTGCTTGTTGTCGTGTTGTAGGCAAAAGGAACTCGAAGTTCAGATGAAGCACCCAGATTGACATCGCCATTTGCGACAATGTTGCCAGTTGCGGTAATGGTTCCACTTGATGTGATTGTTGAAGCACCAACTGTTCCCGCGCTGCTAATGTTGCCGGTGGCCATATTAAGAGCGCCACCATTCATACTGATATTGCCACCATTGCTGAGTGTGATACCTGTAGTTCCTGATGCAGCGTTGATAAATAGATTGTTGAACTGCGCATTGCCATTTGAACTGTTGATGTAAAAAGTCGCGGCAGCGTTGCCAATGTAGGTTGGTGTGATAGCAAAGCCACCGATTGTGCCGTTTGTTGAAGTAATTGTTCCAGTAAATGAACCGCTTGTTGCCGTGATTGTGCCTGTAATTGTGGCACCTGTAGCCGTCAAGAATCCGCTTGCATCAATGATGGCGTTACCACCGATGTTCATAGTTGATGCCGTAATGCTGGCACCTGTCACGGTGCCTGAAAATACTGCTGCACCCGTTGATGCGCTGATTGAAAAGGTTGCACCATCGCCAGGGCCAGTGCTTGATGAATTAAAACCCGCAAGCCCTGTTGAATTAAGAACTACACGCGCACCCGATGTTGCCGATGCGCCCGAAAAGACTGTGATGCCGCCACCGTTTATGGCAGTCATCTGATTGCTTGCATTGACGATGGTGTTTGCACTTGGCTGAAGTGAACCAATGGCGGCGGTGTAAGCCGTGTTTGCTTGAGCAAGTGCAGATGCCGCAGCCGCTTGGGCTGCAGTTGCATCTGCAAGGGCGGTATTTACCTGAGTTGTGGTCGCAGGCAGAACAGGAATCACGCTAGTCACTGTGAAGTCTGAGTTCAAAACAACGGTAATAGGGGTGTTAGTAATTTGTGGACATAATGGCATCTGTTACCCCCTAAATTGTGATCGAGTAAGGATTGATGGCACTTGTTGTATAGCTCATCATCCAATTGTTTTGCACAATTGAGAAAGCCATACCTTCAACAACTAGATTAAATTGCTTGCCTGATCGCACAACACTTATCTGATCGCCTAATTCAGTTGATAGAAAATCAGGATACAAGGCACCATTTGTGGCAAGTGCCAAGGCGTTGAAGTCAATGCGCTCAACATAGGTTAAAGGGTCAGCCAATTTGCGTGACTCATACAGAGCTAGATTTTGAGCGTTGGAATCTGTTGCAACAGGTGCATCAATAACGGCCTTTGCAATGCCGTATGCAGCCTCACTTGGCTCATACAAAGAAGTGAATTGGTTTGTGGTATTGGTGCGATTGATTACTGCTTGATTGACCACATAGTAAGTGCCAGGATTGGTGAACAATTCCATATAGCCAACCGTATTGCTTGCCCCTGTATCGGTAAAAAGTAACTGTGTTGGGCGTGAGAACTTATCAGCCAAAGGCACAAGGGTTGCAACATTATCGCGTGAGATATAGAAACGCCCTGCAATTGAATCAACTGCTTGGTAAATCATTGCCATACAAGATTGATTTTGAACAGTGGCAAGCATCCCCACTGTTCCTGTTAGTGAGCGTGAGGCACCTGATGGCCATTGAACAATGTCCAACATACGGCCAACGCGAGTGGCAGCAGTTTCGGCATTGGCAGCAACTGAAAGGGCCGGTGCCTGCGCATCGGCAATGTAGGCGATACCGTCAACAAATGTCATTGTGACTGCTGGCGCTTCGCCTTGGTCAACTCGTAGTGTTTCCAAAAAGCCGTAGTAGAGATTGTAGGAAACGCCGCCAATTGTCGCCACAACGCGCATATCTAACCCATCACGCAAGATGCTCACACCGCCCACAACATAAGGGTTTGCAGGGTCAGTGTCATCAGGGTCATATATGCCGCTTGTGTTATTCAAAACCACAAATGATGTGCCGCATTGGTCGCGCTCATTTTGTCGAGTGCGACCACGCCTAATGTTTATGCTGATCACATCGGCAGTGTCAACTGTGACGAATGTGCCACTCTTTAATAATTGAACAGTGACTTCAGGCGAGGTGATGCCGTCAAATGCTGCCATTATTTTATGACCGTTGCGAATCTAGTGCCACCAAGACTACGGCGTGATGTGCGCTCTAGTCCATCAGCGATTGCGGTGATGAGATCGTTCTCTGTTGTCACTGAACCCGCAACATTGACACTCACGTTCATTCCTCTGTTGCCAAAGGATTTAGAACCGCTTGCGCCAATTGCAATTGTTGATGAGCCTGAAAGAGTTGCCTGGCGTGCAAGGTTTTTCTTTGCAGCCGCCTCATTGATTGCTTTGTCTTTCATTGCCTTTGTCGCATCGTTCAAACCTGTTGTAAATTTGTCAAGCGCACTTGTTACAGGTGTAACACTAAAATCGCGGTTGTTTTCATTACCGCGTGGAACAAAGCCTCTTCGGTTTGTTTTTGTATCAGGTGCCTTGCGTAATGATTCACCATATTTGTTCACCGCGTATGAACCACCAACTGCTGCAACAATTGCCGCAGCCCCTACTGCACCAGCAATAGCAGACGAACCACCTGTTCCAAATGACAATGCAATTGCAGTGGTCGTTGCAAGGGCGCGTAGTGCAACAAGTGCAGCGGAGATTGTTGCAAGTGATGCAATAAATACTGCAACACTATTGATAACGAACATGCCCGCAATAAGTGCTGCAATAGTTTTTACAGCTCCAGTGTTGTTAACCACCCAATCACCAAATTTAATTGCAACATCAAGAAATTTCACCGCAAACTCTGCCGCAACTGCAAATGATGCTGCCAACTTTTCTTGATTAGCGGCAACAAAAGCCTCAAGTGCGGGCAATATGCGTGTAGTGATGGTCGTTGCAAACGTCTGAAGGACTGGCAAAAGCGCATACCCTAAAGTTTCTAAAATTTCCCCAAAGGCAATTCTTAAACCTGCCAATTTATATTCTAAGGTTTCAGCACGAACGGCCGCAGCGCCGCCAACAATCTTTGTTACCTTATCTGTGATCTTGCCAAAGTCTTTTGTGGCCAATGTTGCTGCGCCAATACCAGGGACAAGTTTCTTTAGTGCCGTAAATTGACCTTGGCTTGCCTTAATTATCGCATTTGTTGCAGTTGCTAAATCAACAGTTGCAAAGGCGCTAACATCAAGAGCAACCTGCATAGCCTGATTTGCCATTGTGGTTGAACCAAATGCGGCAGTCAACCGACCAAACGCGGGCCTCAACTCATCATCAACTACCTTAAATTGCTTTTGAAGGGCCGTAATGTTTTTTTCTACACTAGCAATTTGACTATCAGTTGCACCAACTGTGTTGCGTAAAGAGTTGGCGAGCAGAGCCTGAGATTTCTGATCTGCAATTGCAGCCTGAACTGCATCCTTGCCAATTTTAACTGCAAAGGCTGCCGCCGCTGCTGCTGCAACACCAAATGCCTTGGCTGATTTCTTTGCAAAATTGTCAAAAGATTTGCCAAGTTTTGCAATATCTTTTGCCGCAGCCTTGGAACCTTTGTCAGAATACTGCGTGAGGATACGAGCGACAACTGCGCCTAATGCCATATTCTAAGCCTGCTTCCCGTTTAAATTCTTTTGCAATTCTGCCTTTGCTTCTTCAAGTGCGCGGGCAACATTGGCCTCAATTCGTGCGCGGTCCTTATCCACGACACGCCAAATAAGGCGTGAAGCAGGTTTAAATCTTTCTTCAAGGACATCTTTGAAATTCTGACCAGCCTTAGTGCTTGCGCGTGTTTTCTTACGTCCTGCAACTTCAAAAATTGCACCTGATGAGTAAGCGTTTTTCAACGCTCCAGCACTTGTTGTGTAATCACTGCGAACTCTGCGTTCTGCTCTTGACTTTGTAATTCCAGCCTGAATTTTGCTTGCATCCCAGCCTGGCCACCCCTTACCGCCACGCGTGCCAGTTGGATTGAGTGCATCTGACTTGCGCCAACCACTCATAGGCGGGTCTTGGGGAATCAAGCCTCTAGCCTCTGTCAAAGCGCCAGAGAGTTCATCGTTGATCACCTTGTTAAAACGTGCAACTGCAGCTTTATCAAACTTTGCCAAGGCATCAAGTGTTTCTTTTATACCTGTGAGAACAATAATCTCATCAGCCATTTGATTTAGCTCTTTCCTTCATATAAATCGTGATTGCTTCAAGGATTCCTTCAGGTGCATCTAACAAATCGCTGACGGGTATTCCTGTCTCAACCGCAACGGCTGCAATCGTGTAGGTCAGGCTGTTGCGGTGGATTCGAAAGAACTATCAGCATCCAGTTCTGCGCTTACAAGGGTGTCTAAAAATTCAGGCCCAAAAACTTTAACCACAACGCCGTTAGTCTGCAGGGCTTTCCACCCTAACCAAAAAATGTGTTCTACCTTTTGCTGCTCCCCCAATAGTTTCGGCATACCTGCGCCAAAGTTCTGTTCAAATGCAACAATGATGCGTGGCGTTAATTTATATGAAGCCTCAAAGCCATCCACCATTTTTACTTTAACTGATAACCCGTCCATCTTTTCCCCCTTATATTTATGTGATTGATTTTGTTATGTTGCCTGAGATCGGCCACGAAACCTGAACCGTGGCCAAGGCACCCAATTCACCAGATACCGATTGCCATTCGGTGATAACGGCGTTGAAGCTGTATTTGGGATTGCTTGCACTTACTGCGGCATTGACTGGCCTGATCTGCATGGCAACTGTCGTTCCAACAGTGGTAGTTGCCATTGAAGTACCGTTTATGAGTTCTTCAAGAGCATTGTCTGCATAATCCTGATTGAATTGAAACGTGACAGAATTATCAAAAACGCCCGCCTGACGTGTCCTTGACTGCGAGCCAATTCGAGTTGTGTCAATAATGTCCACGCTTGTTTTCAATTCTATCTGTGTCACAAACTCCGAAATGTCGTTGCTTGCAAATAGCACATAGGCGTTATTGAGAACAAGGCGTGGCATTTATGCAACTGTTTTTGTAATAGCGCCTGTGATGGGCCATGAACAAGAAATCGTGGACAATTCGCCCACGCCAGCTTGAAGATTTTGCCACTCTGAACAAACGGCATTGAACGCGTATGAGGGATTTGTCGCACTGACTGCACCTGATGTTGGCTTGATTACAATAGGAACAGTTGTACCAAGAAGTGATGCGCCAACTGCGTTGACTGTTATTTCAGGACCTGCTGCTGCAAAATCCTGGTTAAATTCAAGTGTCACTGAATTGTCTTTCAATCCAGACTGACGAGTTTTAGCTCCTGCAGTTGACATTCCTGTAGTTTCTACCACGTCCACACTTGTTGTAAGTGTTACGCTGGTCAAAAACTCGCTTAGGTTAATTGCATTTACTGTGACTGAAACATCTGTAAGAACGATGCGTGGCATTATTTTACTTCCTCTGCTGGTTTGATTGCTGCGTTGTTTTTGATGTGTCCACTTGCAACTAGGGCATCAATGTTGAGTCCTAGTTCAAGCAATTCTTTTTCGGTGATTGACCCACCTTTTTCTTTTGGGGTGAATACATCTGATGTGACTGTGTAGTTCATTTGTTCTCCTATCCCCACACTGTGAGGTTGTAGCGGTATGAAAGAAACTCAATATCTCCTGATAAATAGGTGCCTGCTTGAGCTGCAGTCACTCTCAAAGTGCTGCAGGCTCCACCCAGGGTTAAATCAGATTCAATTGCTGCCTTGATTGAGTAATCTCCAGAACCTGCAAGATACTTATCAAGATCGTTCTGGCCTGATCGTTCTGAAAAACGCTGAACCAGAACCACAACGTCAAGGTTTGCCTGGTCTAGTCCACGGGCATTGTTTAAATCAAATGTGAAGTCCAACTGGCCAACGATTGCAGCAGGTGCAACGGCAGGTGTTGGTATTAGCTCGTAAATTCTCATGCCTGGGATTGCTTCAAGGTTTGCCTTCAAGCCCTTGCGTACAAGTGTTGGCTGCATCAAACGGCCAAGCCATTGTTCTTGCGTAGTGGGCGAAGTAGCGCCTCAACGTCAGCATCTAACTTGGCTGCTAGGCGCACTGTTCCCAAATCAGTGTTGCCAGCAATACCAAACGGTGACTGATTACGCAGGAAAAGGCGTGAGGACTGAATCTTTGCTGCAGTCTTTACTTCAAACGGCACTGCGCTCCAACCAAAGATGCCCTTGATTCGAACAGATTGCGGGATAAAGCGAGGCCAGAAATAAGAATCAACTGCCAAAATACGGGTTAATGGCCACCCACGGGAAGGGTTGTTGACTGGTTCAAATACTCTGTCAGTTGTTTCCCAAATGGTTGTGTACGTTTGATTGAATTGATCATCTGTTGCAATCTCTGTAAGGCTTGTGAAATCGTCAACAGGTAAATCCCACCAGTCTGTTGGTGTGTAATAACGAGTTGCTGGCGCACCACCAGTGCCATCTGTGTAAAAGAATCTGCCGCAGTAATCATCAATTTGACGGCTGGCAGTTGCAATGGCCATCTCAATTGCAGAGTTTTCTGCCGCATCTTCAAGATTAAGGGCTGACTTAACATCATTGAGGGTGCAATATCCGTTAGTGATTGCCACGCTTTACTCTCGTTTCTACTTTAGGCAGCATCGCCTTTTCAAGCTGCGGAATGGCAGTTGCTGATTCCTTCTTCAAGGGTTTCTTTTTCAAAATCTTTTTTAGGCGTTCCATAAATCGTGCTGCCGTTCATCTAGCCAATAGGATTTGTAGTGAGGCAAAATTGCCCCTGTGTGCGCATGAATTGGAAAGCCAAGGGAACGAACACGGCGGCAGAAAAGCAAATCCTCGCCAATCCATTCACCGTCAATGGGTCCATCCCAAAACCAAGCCCAATCTTTCCCTTGGTTGGCATCGCACTTATCACGCATGGCTTCAAAAACGCTGCGGTGAACGAGCAAACATCCAGTACCGGCAGCATCAACTTCAAACAATGAATTTTTATTGTAATTGTGCAATGGCAAAAAGCCTTCAGTGGTGTCTTGGTAAATCGTTGGTACAGGTTTTGGGTAAGGATGACCTGTTTCAAAACTGGCAAAATATAGGCCAGCAATTATTGGGCGCTCTGTCTCATGCGCTGATTGAATGAGTTTATCAAATGATTGAACTGGCAATTGCTGATCTGAATCAATCATCAATAGCCAATCAGACTTGGTTTCAAGAAATTGTTTCACAACGCGATTGCGGTATTTAGATAAAAGCCCTGAACCTTGAACTCGAACAAATGGGCCAAGTCTAGATGCCCGTGATTGAACCAGTTGAATCAAGCTAAAAGCAAAACCACCATTGACTTCACCTGGGTCGCATGAGCCAATAGAAACTTTATGTGCGCTTTTCATAATCCCCCGATTATTTTAAGAAGTGTGGTCGGGCTAATCGGGGGGAACTAACCCGACCACACAATTGTTAACTTTCGTCTAGAAAGTTGGCGCTACCAAACCAGTGCCTGAAATAATTGAGGCTGCTAGTGGGTAACGGCCAGCTGAAAAGGCTGCGTAGCCATACACAACTGCCTTGATTGTTAGGCTGCCTGCAGTTGTTTGGTCAAAGTTCAACGCAAACGGTGCGCCTGGCTGCTCCCAAAGGTGCATTTCAGGTGCTGCAACGCAGTAAATCTGATCTTGGTTTGTTGCTGCTCCAAGATTTGTAACAACATTTGCATCAGTGACAATTGGCAGACCCATCAATGAGTAACCTGAGTTACCGTATTGGGATGCTCCTGCTCCTGCTGCGTATGCGTTCATTGGACCTTGTGCATTTGGCACAACTAGTGGTCTGTTTGAGCCATCGACTGCCGCTAACAAATAAGCAAGTCGGCGTGGGTGCATAATCCAGTGTGTTGGTTGCTGATATGTGTTTGTCTGAACCTGCTGAATCGCATCAGCCAACTTAGGATAAAGAAGTGTAACCGTTGGTGCAGTTGATGTGTAAGTGATTGCATTTCCACCTGAAGAGGCAAGTCCAAGAATTGTGCCTGATGTACCGGCACCGTTGAGGCACTGGTTGTCAAGTGTTGTGTGCCATGAACGAATGAGGTCCTGAAGAATGAATGTATCAATTCCAGTTCCGCGCTCAATTGCTTGGCGTGATAGGTCTTGCTGACCTGCGATTGTACGAACGTTGATAGTCAAGAGAGTGTCATCAGAATCTGTGTTAGATACTGCTGAGTTTTCTGTTGCCTGAATCGCTGTTGTTGTTCCTGTTGTCATGCGGCTGATGTTCAATGTCATTCCATTTGCAGGAAGTGAGTGAGGATTTGTAGCAGCATCAAGGAATGGACGACCAGCGCGTGCAAAAGGTGCAGCAAGGTCTGTTAAGTATTGTGGAACCACAAGACCATCAAAGGCTGATGTTCCTACTGCGCGGTTCTCAATTGATTCTTCGCGCATGTGGCGTGCAAGACGATCTGATGCTGCGAAATCATTTTTAAATTGTGCGTTGTACGCATCCTTTACGAATGAAACGTCAGCTTGTGCTGAGTATGTGCGTGCCTCGTTAGTAATGATTGAGCCACCCACTTTTGGTGTAATTACTGCTGCAACAGATGAGCGCATTTCTGCAACCTTTGCATCTGCTGCTGCCTGTGTTGTGAATTTTTCAATCTTTGCATCTAGTGCGCGTGACTCTTCAACGAGAGCATCAACCTTTTCGGTTTCCTCTGTAGTAAGGTCGGTGCGTGATTCTGCGGCTACTGCCTCAAGAACTGCATCCATTTCAACCTTTACTGCATCACGGCGCTCAAGAGCAACATCAAGATATGACTTTGACATGTTTCTCCAATGAGTTGTTTGTGTTTTGAGGTGGTGGCGTTGCTCTCCACGGCGCTTCAAGGGTGTGGGAATCGCTCCGACTTCATTCTGTTACTTATGCAACAGAAACTTATTTTGTGTTGTTGATTATTGCCTTTGCTAAACGCAATGAAATTGAACGAGCTGCGGTAACTACAGGCTCAACAGGCACTTCTTCAACTGCAGGTTCTTCTTCAACTGCAGGCTCTTCTGGGTCAGCACCTGTGAGCATCGCCATCATTTCAACGGCCTTCATAATGTAATCGTGGCCTTCGCTCATGTCTTGAAAGATTGTGTTCAGAACTGTCAAAGATTCGCCTGTGATCTCACGGCCTTCTTTTACGGCGTTGATTGCCATTCGTAGTGCCTCTCTAGCTTCAATGGACGTTGTAGGGTAAGCAGGAAAAGTCACGGCTGAAACATCGCCATCTGCCAAACTAATTTCCGTCAAAGTTCTCTCAGTGCGATCTTCATTCCACTTTTGACGAATAACACGAAAGGCAAAACTCATCTGGTCAACATCACCGCGTTCAACTAATGTGTAAAGATCACGGCCTTGTGTAGTGTCAGCAATAATTGCATCCATGTAAAGCCCACGGTCATCTTCAGTCAGTGTCAAGGTGCCGTTCTTGGTCGCAGCAAGCGGTAATCCTTCATGGTTAACCAAGAAAACTACATTTGGTGATTCGCTTAGAGTCTTGCGAAAGGCACCAGGTGCAATTGATTCTTTAAAGGGCATTGGCACACTTGTATCATTAAACACTGCAGCGTATCCGCGCAGGCGCATCGTGCCATCTTCAGCCTGACGTGCTTCAACATCTTTAACCGTAAATGTACGGCGTTCTTTTTCTTTCACTTTGCTCCCTGATTTAACATCCCCGTTTGTGTTCACTTCACTCATCTTCAAACCTCATAGACCGCTTCAGGGTCTGTTGGGTCAATTTGTGAGATTGGTTGCAACTGACTTGAAGGCAATCCTGTGTGCGCCATGTCAGGCAAGCCAACTGCCTTAGTAACTGCCGCAGGGTCAAAGCCAACTTGAATAAGACTTGCAGCAATCTCTGCACGCAGCTTGAGGCCAACATCTTTGGCATCTGTTGAATCTATGTTTTGCAGTGGCACGCGGTATTGATCTCCACTTTCAATTGGTGCCATGTCCTCGTAAGCGTGAACATCATTGAGTGAGAGGAATCCTTCACGCAATCCCTTTGTATAGGCTTCATAGCGCTCAAGAGTTGTGCCTCGAAGTAGTGCATCTAGGTTAAAACGAATGAATCCATCAGGCTCTGGCAACAAAGTTGAGAGTGATTGTTCAATTCGTTCCAAGATTGGGCGCAGTGAGTGCTGCACAAATGAGAGATTTTGCGCCTCAACCGATGCAAATGACATGGCACCGGCAACTGGGTGGCCTAGTAAAGACAACGGGCAACGGTAAATTCTGGCAATTTCTTCAACTGAGAAGCGCCTTGTGTCCAACAATTGTGCATCTTGGGCGTTAATTGTTAGCGGCTTGAAGCTGGCACCGCCTGAAAGGATGCCAATCTTGCCAGCACGATACGGTCCAGTGTGAGTAATGTTCCAATCACGGCCAATATCTTGTGCCTGCTCTTGTGTAAGTTCACCAGGAACTTCAACTACTCCACCAGGGTTGGCAGCATTTCCAAAATATGAGGCAGCATAAACTTCAGCCGCCATGACTGCACCCATTGTTGTACGGCAGGCAGCAACTGGCGATAGACCATAGAACTCACCAGGCAAACGAAAATCAGGAATATGCAAAAGTTCTCTAGCAGATAGTTGCTGCTCATAAGTACCTTGTGAATCTTTTATTTGCACATAATAGATAAGTGGCTCACCTGGTGCTGGTCGTACAATGCGAACATTACGAGGATTTAAAACATAGAGTTCTTGAACATCGCCCATGTCATCACGAACTGTGAGAATGTAAGCATTACCTTCAAGTTTAAATGAGGTGACAATCTGCTCATAAAATTCAAGGCGCGTTGTTTCTGCATTTGGCTTTGAAACCCAAGTTGGCTGCTCACCATAAACTGTTGCATACGGCAGACGGGCGCGACCACGGCGCACATAAGCACTGACTGGCAATGAACTTACAGTGTCGGCCAAGAGGCGCACGCAGGAATACACAGTTGAAATTCGGATTGCGCTTTCAGAGTTGATGACAACACCTGAATCTGCGGCATACAAAGCGCGACCAGGGACGATTGGGTCAATGTATTGATTATTGATTGAGCGCTTTTGACTATTGCTGCGCAGTCGGTTAGATAAACTCATCAGTTAGCCTTCTCTGTAATCCATACTAGAAAAACACCTGAGACAACAAGAGCTAATGGAACTGAAACCATCGCAAGGCCAACTGCTGCAAGGCTCGCGCCTGCAACTTCAACCACAATTGATAGATCAATCTTCTTCATTTGACTCCCTAGACTTGAATTGAAAAGAACCTAGCAACTGGTGCCGGTGGTTCTGCAGGTTGTGTTGCTCTGTCGTAGCCAAAAATTGAGGCAACTGCAGCATCCACCTTGCGGCGGCTACTAGCTTTGGCAACCATTACGCCACGGCTTGATTGCTTTGTTACGCAGTTTGCAACATGTCTTGCAAGGCGCTCATCTCCATCATGGGTGAACGATTCGTTTACAACTGCTTCATAGAATTTTTGTGTGGCGGGTACCATATTTGCAGCACTGTTGGGGTAACTAACAACTGGCAAGCCTTCTTCATCAAGAACCATAAAAGTTCGCTGCCATCGTGCGGGGTCAAAGACAATTTCTCTGACGTTGAATCTTTCATCTCTAAAGGTGTCAACAATTGTTTGCTCGACCTCTGCAACAGGAATGTGCCAACCTTGTTCTGCATCGTCAGGGCGCTCCCACAATCCAACAACCATAAGGTGCGGCTTTTCCCCACCCAATAACCACATAACAAGTGCAGTTGAGTCATTAGAAAAGGCACCATCAAATGCCAAAATGACTTCTTCGCCTTGTTCTGGAAACCTGTCTTTGTCTGCAAGGGCTTCCCATGCACCCGTTGGCAGCCATGCAACCGATGTACTGACCCAACAATTGAGGCGCTTGGTTCTAAATTCAGCTTCAGGTGTGCGCAAAACTGCGCTCTGCATTTCCTCTTTGTCTAGCAAATCGTCATAACCTGGGTTTGATTCTTCCCAAATCAATTCGTTGCGGTGATCAGCTTCAGGTGTCTCAGGTTCCCACCATGAAAAGAAAAACGTTGAATCTTGCTTTTCGCCCTTAACAACTTGCTGGCCATATTGATAGAGCGAATAGCAAAGAGAATCTTGGCCGTTGCTCTGTGTCTTAACGCCTGCAGTTGTGATGCCAAGGAGAAGTGAATCGGCTCTGGCACCACCGGCAAGGCTTAGCACGTTCCAAAGTTCCCATGAAGGTTGGGCGTGGACCTCATCAAAGATAACAAGAGGCGAAGGGTTCAAACCTTCTTTTGAATACGCCTCTGCAGATAGTACGCGGTAAACGCTGCCCTTATCTTTAAACTCAATTGCATCACGATAGAGAGTAAACATTGAAGAAAGTTCATCATCTAGCTCAATCATTCGCTTTGCAGTACCAAAAACAATGCGGGCCTGATCTCGATCTGCTGCGCAAGAATAAATTTCTGAACCATTACCGCCAAGAGTTAAACCTGCAAGGCCCATTGATGCTGCCAATGCGCTCTTACCGTTCTTTCTTGCCATACCAACAAGGGCAGTGCGGTGGCGAAATCTGCCATCTTCACGGCGGGCAAGTGTGTGGCGTAGCAATTCTTTCTGCCATCCGCGCAGTTCAAGTAACTTACCGGCAGGGGAAGCAACAGAATCTTTTGTTACTCTGCACACTGCTTCAGCAAAGTTGGCATACAAATCACCATCGCCGCGCATCTGATCTTCAAGTGGAACTTCAGTCAGCCAACGTGGTGGCCATCCAGCAACTTCAGCCATTCTTTTTTTGCGCTTCAAGTAAGGCTTCGAGTTTTCCCTTAACCTTAACTTCAGCGACCCCCAGCTTGCTGCGATCTGCTGGCGTTAAGCCAAGCAATGAAAGCAATTTAACAATATCGTTTTCAACTGTGTTCAACATGGAAAACAATGGGTTTGCATACGCGTAGCCTTTGTCTGTGTACAACACAAAATCTGACTGCCCCATTTGCGCCTGCATCGCATACTTCTTATCCATCTTTTCACAAAGTTCAATGAGCAACTTGGCATCACTGGTTGCAACCCACGGTGCCATCTCACGAATCTCAAGCCATAACTTGCGGCCAGTATCTGACAGATGCAACGGTGCGCTTGCAATTTGCGGCAAGGCAATGACGTTTGCAAGATTAGGCAGCTTTTGTTTGCCAGGATTTCCATTTCGGCGCTTGACTTCATTTGGCTTTGGTGGTGGACCTGACACGCTTACCTCATTTTTTTAAGAATTTATCGCCCCCGATAAATTGACTGAATCAATTATGTTCATCACGCTGCTCACTGGGTCATCAAACTTCTTGAGTTTCTTAGGTGCGCGATTGAATCGCTTGCCCGTCATTGTGAAGAATCTGCCCGTTGCATAAATCTCAATGCCGCCATCTGCTACTGCAAAGCGGCGGGCACTAAACAACTCAGCCTTAGCAATAATGTGGATGCCGTTACCTGATGGTGAAAGTTCCATGTAGGTATCACCAAAGACTGTGACAATTGCCTGCGCCCAATCTTTCAACTGGCCATCTGCAAAGGCGTGGTCAAGGTCAATGCCGATAATGCCATCACCGTTGAAAACAAATCCCATGCCAACGCCAGCCTTTGATTGCTTGGCGTATTCGTAAAAGTTCCAAGTGCTTGCATCATTGACCTTGGCGATGCCATCCCAAATCGTCAATGGAATCTTTGAACGTGAGTGTCTAATCCAACGGCGGCGATCAGTTAGCTCAAGCGGAAAAGGTTGGCGGTGAGACTGCACGCGGCATCGAGTAGAACAAAAGATTGCATCACGCCTGGCTTGCAGGCGCAGCTCAAGGCCACACTCAACGCAAGCAGGAATTGATTTCATGCGTACATCTTAAACCAGAATGTAACGGATAAACGCCATTGAACTGCACTTTTATATTAAGGGCAAAAACATCAAGGTCACACAAGCCCGATACAGGCCTGTTCAGCCTTGTTTGGTCAAAGGCACTAGGCAAATTTATTTGCGTGGCTCTACGCGGCGCACATGGCCGTTAAACCCTACCCTGTCCAACCCCCGCAGCCCTGCCTTGCGGGGGTGGCGGGTTCTCCTT
>Ga0181358_1000490_pt1 | contig 17673 bp, 28 predicted proteins | sample Fa13VDMM110SD_FD_130096 | JGI IMG/M metagenome (GOLD analysis project Ga0181358, IMG submission 130096) | Freshwater viral communities from Lake Michigan, USA - Fa13.VD.MM110.S.D | ecosystem: Environmental > Aquatic > Freshwater > Lake | place: USA: Michigan | collected 2013-09-24 | reverse complement strand
TTTTCATTATTATTTATTTTTTAATTCATTTAGTGTCTCTTCAACATATTTGTCTCTTTGGTCTTGAAGATATTTAATTTTTTCCTCCATTTCATTTCTATCTTCCTTTGTAGTTTCTTGAATGTAAGCTTTTTGTTCTTCATATAACTTTTGCCAATAAGCAACTCTTTCCTCCATCATTCTACCTTGATACCAAATGATTCCCACCATAAGAATAATGGTAAAGGATTGTTCTTTAAGTTTAGATAAAAATGTGTCAGCGAATCCCGAGACAGGGTTTGTGTTTTCAGACATATTGTTTAGTTTATTTATAAATACTCGTAAAAATAAAAAACCCCTCTTTTTGGAGGGGTTATTTTATTACTTTAATAAGTTATAGTATTCTTTGAAGTGTTTGATTCTATCAGGTAATCCAATAGTTCCACCATTTACTCTTTTAGTTACCGCAGTTACAGTCGCATCATCTGCTCCTTTATCACAAATAGACCAAAGTTTGTTTGAGTCAAAGAAGAATGCCGCTGAAGCCAATGGATATTTTGTTGCAACTAAATCAGGATTAGATACAGTATCTTCACCGATGAATTTAGCGAAGTTTGTATAGTTTGATTTTCCTGTTAATTGGATATAACCTCGTCCTCTGAATTTGAAACCGTCTTTTGTTGATTCATCCCCATTACCCATTCTTCCACCATATACTTTTGATGCGATTTTTTCAGGGTTTCTTGCATAAGATTCTGCTAAATTACCAGGAAAGTATTTTGGGAATATCTTTTTAAGACCATCCGCAGAATAGTTAACATTTTCCGATACCGCTTTGAATCCACCTGATTCGTGACCACATTGAGCCAAGAAGTGAGCTAATCTTAATGCGTTAGTGATGTTGAATTTTTTTGCCGTATCGGGAATTTGAGCAATTACCGCTTCAGGGATATGACCTTTTAATTTTTCTAATTTAAATGTTCCACCTGTTGGGATAACCACATCTTCTTTAATTACTTCACCCGGAAACATTTTTTTCCAAGTTCCATCACCGACAATTCCGTCAGCGGTTAATCCATTTTTGGTTTGCCATTCTTTAACCAATTTTTCAGTACCCGGTCCGAAAGTACCGTCGGCTGCCGTTCCTAATTTTGTTTGTAATTTTTTTACATCGTCACCTTTTGACCCTACTTTTAATAACATAATTTTTAATTTAATTGTTTATTTATTAATAAATATCTTAATATCCGATTGAGGTTGAATTTGAATAACCGGTATTAATTAAATAATAATTTGATGACCCCCCATTTACAGGAGAGTTTATTGTTATACTTTGAACACCCGGATATGTTGCACGTAAATCCGTTGTTGATGTGTTTATTATATTGTATTGAGCCACAGTGAACAGTCGTGTATTAGGTAATAAAGCATTCCAAGTGGGTAGTCTACCTATCCTTTTCATAAAGATGTAATATGCGTCAGATATATTAATTCTACTATCATTATTTACATCATAACGATAATAATCTAATGAGGTGAATGTTCTTGAGATTGCTTTGGTATTCGCACCATAAGCATCACTATTTTGTAATGTAGTTACCGGAGTTGGAGCATCAATAACAAAATACCATTCTGTTGCTGGATTTGACGTTTCATTAATTACATATCTACCGTTAACATCTGTATAAACAGTTTTATGTAAAACCCAAGGCGTAAAATCAACGATGTAGTCAAATTCCAATACATAGTTTAATGAACTATTATTATTTAAATCGTTCCATTTTCCACCACCAACAAATTGTGCGTAATCTTCCCCACTAGAATCATTAGGTTCCCCACCATTCCAATTGGAATATGGATAAATACCATATCTGTATGCGTAAAGGTTATACATTCTATTAACCTCATCAGCGGTGATACCTCTATCAAATACTTGGAAATCTCCTAATCTAAACGCTCCGTAAGCACCTGAACCCATATGAGTTGTATCCGTTAATCCAATACCATAATACAACCCATTCCCACTTTGTTGTGGTGATGTTCTAGCTGTCACCACAGAACCAAAACTCACACCATTTTTATATCCTGTTAATCTTGTTCCATCATAAGTGAACCCAACTAAATTCCAAGTGTTTAGTGTAATTGGGGTATTTAATGATACAATATTACTATTCCAAATACCAACTCTTAAAGTATTACCACCTGTAATTTCAATTTGAGAATCGTGCCAACCTGAAGTTGGCGTTCCTTGACCTAATTCAGTAACAATAACACCATTTCCTGTAGGATATATCCACATCATTAACGATGTTGTAACACCCGGAACTTTTGATGCTAAATTCCCTGTCATCGCATATTGATTTACTCCATTAAAAGTTAAATACTTTCCTGATGTACTTGTATATGTTGGTGAATTTACTAAAGTAGCATTAACAGCCCCTTTAATATCAACTAATGAAGTCCCTGATGTATAAGACGAAACATCATAATCCGCCTGAAGTCCATTTGAAACAGGAAGTTCAGTCCATCTATATCCACCTAAAGGTTCTGAATAAAAATAACCAGACGCTCTATCCTGATAATATCCAAACCAACCACTTGGCCAAGTATTAAAAACGAATGTATTTTCTGCAGCATTAGACATTGTAACCAAATGCCCATTCATCGCCTCACAATTTGATTTTGCTGCCGTCCAAGTTGCAGTCCCTGTTGAACGATAATATGAGTGTCCATTATAGTTTGTTTGAGATGTAAAACCAACTAAAGTTGGTGTAGTTCTTTTATATAATTTAACAGGTACGTTTGAAGCTCCTAAACCTCCAGCATTGTAAATGTATCCTGAATATGTCATATTTTGACCACATATTAGGACTGAACTGAAAAAAAATAATATAAAAAATATTTGTTTCATTAAAAATCAGATAATGCTTCTTGAATCCCTTTCTTTAATGCCGATGAAAATGCTGATTTCTCAAATGGTAAATCTTCATCCTGTAATTCAATAAACGTTGACTGAACATCTGTGTTTGAATCACCTTGTCCAAAATAATCATCACCATTAATAGTTATCTTTACTTTAACAATGGTTTTTTTTCTTTTTTTCTCAAATGGGCCTAAAGATAAACCTGTAGATGGTGCGTCAATGCTTAAAATAATAACCTCAACCGGTTTACCATTTTCACATATAGAATGTTTAACTGATAATATTTCTTCAGTTATTTGTTTTACCCCCAATGTAAATCTTTTAGGGTTAATTCCTTCAATTTCTCCGTTATTTTCAACATTCGTTACAGAATAACATTTTTGAGAGTAAGATGTTGTTATGAATAACAACCCGATAAGTAATAATAATTTTTTCATAAAAATGCTTTAGCCCCTATTAGGACTTGATAGTTTAATGTTTTATCGTTTATTTGATTTACACCACTAAAACTTAAGTTTAATTTAAATTTTTTGGTTAATTTATAATCTATCGCCATAAATGGAACCGCAATATATCCTGACTGATTCCACATTCCTTCGTAAAAGAAAACATATGGTGAATATACCATAACAAACATTGTTGTCATTCCAAAATTCTTGTTAACCTTAAAAGTTCCAATAAGACCTGCTAACGTGGATAAACTTTGGAATTTTGAATCTCCAAGATTACCCATAGTGTAATTAACACCAGCAGTACCTGTTATTTTACCAAATTGATAAGATTCCATAACAGATGTTGTATTAAAGAAATCTTTTTCAAAATTCATCATTGATGAATTTGCTATAATAGTGGTTAATTTTTTCTTTCTAAACGACATAAACAACGTTACGTTTGAATTGTTGACCGTACTTGTAAAATTAATTAACGCCCCTTTAGCAAATGTGTTTTTAGTATTAGACATAATAATACTAGCGTTAACTCTAACTTGTGTTGGGTCAACACCATCAGCACTTGATATTGTAACAATATCTCCTGTCATCATAACACTACCTTGTTTAACCGCAGCAACTTTACTTTTAGTTCCGGAAGAACTTTGTGAGGAAGAACTTTGAGCGTCTTCTTTAGCTTGTTCTTGTTTTTCGTTTTTTTCGTTAGTATCTGCCTTGACAGCATTTGCACCACCAGCTAAATTTCCACCACCACTACCTCCTGTGGAATTATTAGTATTTGGTGTTGTGGGGTTATTAGTATTTGGTGTTACAGATGGCTGAGACGACTGACTTCCTGTTGAAGTTGGGTTATTTGTAGTTGTAGTCGTTCCTCCTTGCGGATTAGAGCTTCCTCCAACTCCTGAACTAGTGTTTTGATTTCCCCCGCTTTGCGAAGTTCCTGTATTTCCACCAGTAGTCGTTGAATTTCCTCCGTTATTATTAGTTGTTGTTGTTCCATTAGTATTGTTATTACTTTTATCCTTATTCTCATTACTATTATTATTGTTGTCAGTAACTTTTTCATCTGCTTGGACAATTCCGCCAATTGTTGAACCACCAACAGACGATACTGTTGAAGTTACCGTTGATGATGCAACAGAAGTAATACTCGATAGTGTTGATAATACGCTTGTTAATACTGCAATATTGTTTGTTGCAATTGTTGCGTTTACAGTAACATTTTGTGCTAAACCAACACCACTACAAGGACCTGAAGGGTTTGCAGAATTAACTTGGTTAATCCATAGTTGGACGGCTCCGGATTGTAATTGAGCCGGTGTAAAAGTTTGGGTTTGACCCCCGTAAAATAAGGCTGTATTCCCGTTGGGATTGTCTATATAAATTTCATTTGTTTTCGATGTGCAGGGGTCTTCGTATGAATATACAAACCCCTGCCCCATTGAATAAAGTGACGAGATTAAAAAAAGAAATAGTAAAATACCTTTTTTTATCATCATTTTTTTAATTGTCTAATGTTGAGGATAATGAAACACCATCTTCTTCATCAACTTTTTGAATTAACATTTTATCTCTGTCTTCAGAATTAAACCAATAGTCAACAACTTTATTTAAGTTACCTACAAAGGCACCTAATAAAATTAATAACATTTCTTTCCAATCTTCACCAATAGATGCCCCTAAAAAGACACCCGCATTGATACCAACAATAATTAGGGTAAATAACCCTAACACGATTGCAGTAATTCTCCAACGATTAGTTTGCATTTCTAACAACATATTATAAAATCTGTTGTTTTGGTCTAAAACAGGTGATGGTTTACCAACACCTAAAAATTTACCTAATTTACCCATAATTTATTTAACTCTTAAAGACACCCTTTTTAATTAATTTAGTTATTACTCTTGATGATGCCGTTTCAAGAGCTTTTTTTGTTGATGTACCAATTGTTGATTGGTTAAATTTAATTTCATCAAGACCATCTAATAATGATGCGGTTTTAACTGTTGATGCTTCACCTAATCCACTACCTGTAATAATTTCTCCGGTTTGAGCATCCACAAATCTAACTTGTAAACCTAATCTTGTTGTTTGAGTTGTTTTTGAACCATCAGTCATTTTTATTTCTTCATCTTCAGACACTGAAAAATCATAAACTTCAATGTACACAAAGTAGTTTGCCAATATAACATTTCCTTTAACTTCAATTTTGTTACTTGAAATACCTTTATCGGACGCTTTGTCCTGTGCAATCATTTTGTTTTTAATTTCAGCCTTATCTTCAGTAAACTTAAATCTATCTGTTGATTCTAAAAACTCTAATACGATATTCGCAACCCCAAGCCCAACACGTTTGTCTTTTAACTCAGGATACATCTCATATAGTTCTTCGTTTATACCGATTTTTAAGACCTGTATTGGAATAACAATGTCTCCGGTGTAATTACTTACCACATCAATAGATTGTTTCTTCTCAAAGTCTGCTTTATATTCCTCTGTTTTAATAGTCCCTATGGTTTGACCAACTGAGAAGAAACTAACCAATAAAGTTGTTATTAAAAATAACTTCTTCATCTTACCAAGGGTCTTCTTCTTTTGGTTTAGCAGGTGCTGCAGCAGGTTGTGCTGCCGGAGCTTGTTTTTCTACGGTTTTTTCTTTAATAATTGTTGTAGTTCCACCACCTTGTTGTTTTTGTTGGTTAGTATTATTATTTTCTAAATTGATAACAACAGGTGCTGCCGGAGCCGCTTGTTCTGTTTTAGTTCCTTCTTCTTCAGAGTGACCTCCGAAAAGCTGTGTACTTAACCAAACACCTCCTCCCGCTACCACAGTAGTTAAGGTTCCGATTATTGTTTTTTTCAACCCAGACCAACTTCCGTCTGATTCAGGTACATTTGTTTCTTCTGACATTTTAATTTATTTTTATTGTTTATTTTCCTTGTAAGGCTATGGGGTCTTAACGACCCCGTGAATTATTTTTTAATTATAATTTTTGATGTAAGAGGTAAATCTTTTTTTCTTAATACCGCTAAGTATTCACCACTTGGTAAATAACCTAAACTAGCCATATAATTGTATTCACCCTTCGGCATTGATTTGTTAACAATAACCTGAAGTTCTTTACCGTCTAAAGAATAGATACCTAACCAAGTACTTCCATTTTCAGTAACTCTAAATCTAACATTTACTAAATCCTCAACAGGATTTGGGTAAACCATCATACTTTCTTTTAATTCTCCGGTACCAACATTACCAATTCTCATAATAGTAACAATTCCGTCAGTTGGTGTGATTTTAAAATCTTTAGCAGAAGGATTACCTGCGTGTTTTCTAGTCACATATAAAGGACTTACACTCCAATCACTTTGAATTTGTTTAGAAATGAATTGTAGAGTAAAAGCCAATTCATTGTCTTGTAACAATTTCGTGTTTAAAGTTGGGTCATATCCACCCCATTCAACCACATTGTTATTAGGATTCATAAATGAAACCCAATTTCCAATTTTTGATTCAAGTTTAATACCTCTAAAATCTAATAAGGTACTATTGTAGTTCATCGCCAATTGTAGTGAACCTAATTGTTGTCCGTTTGTTTTAACAGATACCGGAATCTCAACTAAATTTTCTTCATTAACCGATAAATTTGGATAATGAACTTCAATAGTGTTTAATGTGTTATCATCATATGTTGTAGTAACATCAATGATGTGTAACGGAGCGTTAGCAGGGTTTAGAATTTCAATTGGTGTCATACGAGCCATTTGGAATCCTGTACCGTTTGCATCACCCGGAGCCGCTACGTAGAATGTTACTGTGTTTCCAGCACCCGGTAGGATGTTGAATACTAAATCAGTTACACCCGGAATTGTTGATTGTAAAGATGATGTTGCACCGTTGATAGACGCATATTCTGAAGCTGAGAAGAATTTAACATCTTTAACCAAGTTAGGCCAAGAAGTAAATCTACCTGATACTCTTCCAAATACACTATAAACATCAGATACAGTAATATTATTATCACCATTTGCATCAGCAGTGTAAAAATCAAATCCTGTTGGTACGTCTTGACCTAACACGAATCTATTGATTTTTTGTGAATCAGACACAGAGATAATGTTTCCTGTCGCCAATGTTGACCCGTCAACTCTAATTCTAACATCCCAACTTGTAATATCAATTGGTAAGTTAGTAAAAGTAAAAGCTCCATCAACATTTGTTGTTGAAGTTGTTACTGTCGACCAAGTTGAAGAGGTCATTAATTTTTTCTCTAATATAACAGGGATGTTTTTAGCACCTGAGCCAGTTACGTTAGTGAATGTACCACTATAAGTGAATGTTTGTGGTAAAAATACACCACCAAAGTTTTCTAAAGTCAATGCGTAATCCATACCCGCTTGAGTTGTTGCCGTTTGAGGGAATGTTTGTACACCTGAAAAAGTCATTGGTGTTGTTGATGTTAACGAAGCAAAACCTGCAACGTGAGTTAAGTTTAACTTAACAAACGCACCGTTAGGTATCGTAAACGAAGGTAAGTTTCCAGTATATGACATTGTGATTGTCACATAACCCGCAGTTGGGTTATCTACGAATTGTAGATACTGAGCATAAGATTCATTCAATGATGTTACGTTTGAAATACCTGAAAAGGTATTTTTGTCGTAAAACACCCTGAATTGAGCTGCCGTAATAAGTTGTGGGGTGTTATTGTAAAAACACAGACCCACATCTGTACTACCCGCAGTCGTTGTTGCTAGTTGATAGGTTGCGTCAAGTGTCACGAACACCCCTGTCGTACTTGGGGTCGGACAAACCTGTGCGAAACCTACTAAACCAACAAACAAAAATAGTAAGGTTACTAATTTTTTCATTTAGGTTTTTTTTGTTTTAAATTTATTTACTCTGATGATAAATATCATAAAAAAACAATATAGAACTAATAATAAACTATTTATTTAAAAAAAATTATGAAACATCTTGTATTATTATTCTTACTATTATTTAACTATAACGTTGTAGGACAAATTAACATAGATAATGTTGGTGATGGCTGGGTTAATAAAGTTAAACAAGCGTTAACCCTAATTAAACACATTGATAATGATAAATACAATACCTTAATTGAGGTTTGTGACCACGTAACCTTTTGGAATGGGAATTTCTCAACAACCGAAGATTCTCACACAATTATGATATCCCAAGCGGATATAATGAGGGGTTCTGTTAATAATGTAGCAGCAGTTTTAGTACACGAATCAAGACATTTGTATTTTAGAAAACACGGAATTAAAATGAAAGAAATTGATGAGGAAACTTTGGCTTATATGTATGAGTTAGATTTTTTAAAACAAATTCCGAATGTCGAACAATATTTAATTGATAATGCAAAAAAAAGAATGGTTAATCCAAAATAAAAAAGGTTACTTATTTAAAGTAACCTTTCTTGTGACCTTTTTGGTTTTAACCACCGGTCGTTTATATTTTATTTCAACCTCATAAGGTCCAAATTTATTTTTTGAAGTGTCGTATCTCCAAATAATAGTTTCATCAGGGTCATCAAAAATTTGTTCCCACTTTTTTCCTAAATCTTTTACAACTATACTCATAACATTTAAATATTTAACAAAGATATATAAAAAAATAATAACCCCCAAATATTGAGGGTTATTTTTTACTCTTCAACAGTTTCCATCAGTTTTTGATATATTTCTTGTTTTTGTCCTTTATTCATTTTTGTTTTATTTATGTTTATTTATTGTTCACATATGGGCAAAAAAAATCCCCTCAATAGAGAAGGGATTTACTGTTTAAGTAATATAATTGTTCGGCGTGTATAATTCATATCGTTTCATTGGTAATAAATATATCATATTAAGATAAAAAGTCAATATGTTTTACTTTTTAATTTATACAGATATAATTATAGTATGACCGAAGAACAAAAAGCCCAAGAGTATAGTAATCTAACATATGGTTATGATAGTATTGCTAATGAAATCGCCTCAATTAAAGGTGAAAGTATTGACCTAAACCAAGAACAACAAGTCAAAATTAACAAACTCCAAGAACAACAAGGGAGAATTATGGCAAGATTACAACAAATTATGAATGGATAAAAAAACCCCCAATTAAGGGGGTTTTTTATTATACAAACTCGACTTCGTTTGTTTCCGGGGTCCAATCAACAGTCATTGGTTTTTGAGAATAAACATATCTCTCATTTAATACCGCAGAGTTAAAGTGATGTGTGTCTCCTTTTCTAACGTAACCATATCCGGTGTGGATGTGACCAACATTATGAAGTTTAACATTTAATCTCTCTAATCTTTCTGCCAATAACTCACATCCTAAATTATCATATCTTCTACCGTCAACGGTGTCTAATATTCCAAACGCCGGTCCGTGAGTGAGTAAGATATCAGTATCATCAGGAATTCCTTCCCATTTACCAGCCAAAGTCATACCATTTTTTTGTAGATTGAATGCCCAATCGTGGAACCAAGGCTGCCAAGGACTACCGTAGATTTTAACTTCTCTTTCATCACTAACTTTAATTACCAATTCACTATCTTGAAGATATGTGATTCCGGTGTAGAAATCTAATATTTCTTTTACCTTCTCAACATTGTCTTGGAACCCCCAATCGTGGTTTCCCGCAATGAAAACTTTGTGAGTATAACCTTCAATACTATTAAACCACTTACAGAACTCTCTGATTTCGTGTTCGTAACCCATAGATGATATATCACCACTATGAACTAGTAAGTCTCCACCAGGTAAATCCAATGTTACTTGTTTGTGTTTGTTGTGTGTATCACTTATAAATGTTACTCTCATTATTTCTTTATTTTTTAATGGCCATTCTTTTGCTTTATGTCTTGTTGAATGTCCTTTAGTATCTTCAGTCATTTTTTTTCTTTGTCTTCTTCTTCGTTTAAAAAATCTTCTCCTTTATAATCAGGATGATTTTCGTACATATTTGTAATACCTTTAACCCATAACGCGACAACACCTAAAAGTATAAAAAACATAATTCCATAAACTCCCATAATATATTCTTTTAAAATTAATCCCACCATCCTTCGATGTTTTCTTCCATTATTTTAAACAATAATTTTTTAGCTCTATCGTGATTGATGTATCCAATATTCATCGCAATGACTTGTTTATCATCTTTTTTAATTCCTTGACCAAAAACACCTTCACCATTTATTACTCTTTTGTAAATTAATGGGTATTTTTTGAAATAATCATCAAAATTCTCTTCTAATAATCGTGATTCCCAAGATGATAATCTTTCGTCACCCGGAACCGGTTCAAACCAATGTTTGGTTTTATGATAATCCGAGTATTCTGAAGAATAAAACTCATCTTGGATTAGCCCCATCAATTTTACACACAATCTCATTCTTTTCGCGTCTAACTGAGCTCGGGTATGTAAATCTCTACGACCAATATAGTCAGCTTGAGAGGTTAATTTATGTTTCATTATATCAAAGATGTAACTACTATCCCAATTTCGGTCTTTCCATATGATTGGAAACCAATAAATCAGGTTTTTAACCCCTTGTTTGATATATTTGTGGTAATATTTACCATCGTGATTCCACCATAGTGGTATGAATCGTAATTTTCTTATAATCCACGGACGTTTTTTAATTTTTTCCGCCCATTCGTCGAATATGTCTTTTTCTGGTTCCATTTTTAATATTTTTTTACAAAGATAACACTTTTTCTGTCTGAGACAAACAATTTTCATTAAAATCTCTGTTAAATGTGATTTTTAGGTCTTCAGTCATATCAATACACCATTTATTCATAAAATTATTGAATAAGTTAACACTAACACTAATATGTTTATTTGTTTGAGAGGAAAATAATACTTTATTTACCCAATTAAACTCTTGGTGAATTTGATATACGTCCATTATTTAAATTTACCCATATTTTTAGACATAGACTGTATTTGTTTCATCATTTGATTCATATCAGGTATATTTTGAAACGGATTTGGATATCCTACATCATTAAAACCGACAGAATTTGGTGTTTTAGATGGGAATCCTTTTTTTAAGTCGGTAAATGACGTGAATATTCTTCTACCATATTTATTCCACCATTTATAGATTAAAATTATTGTCACTACTTGGACAATTACAAAAATTGTTAAAATTACATTTAAATACATACTTTTTTTTTCTTTAATAATAACAAACAATTTTATCTAAATCAAATACTCAATTGAAAATACAAGTTTTTAGACCTATATTTAATAATATGAAGAAAGCATTTGAATTTTTTATCAATAATGTCTTAAGAGATGACCTCAACCTACTATTTGGTATTGATAGTACAATTGTTGTTAATTTTATTAGATATTCAACCAATAATAAATGCTTCACGGTTGATTGTAAGTTACTTACAACCGACCCTGAATTGTGTAAAGAAACTTTTCCGGATGGGTTAAATCATTTAGTGATTGAAAGTTGGAAATATATGGGTCGTAAAGAAAATATTAACCTCACATCTTCGATTGACCTTAAATAAATAAATGTACATCAGATTGAATTATTCCTTCTGATACAAATTCTTCATACACGTTTTGAACGACCTCAGAAAAATTTCTTTTTGGGTCATTATTTCTAATTTTAGTTACTTCATTTGAGAATTCTTTGAATACTCCTGAAATGTGAGCAAAATAGTACATTTCCTCAACGTGTTCTTCGTTTGACATAATATTATAAAGGTTTTGTGGGTTAATTTCTATTTATAATTATAGTGAAATTTTGTTTTTTAATCAATAAGGTTTGATTTTTATTTTTATTTATATTATTATTATCAAAAACATTTAATTTTATGAAAAAAGTAGAAACAACGAGTAAAGTAAAAGTACATTACGCAGGAAGATTAGAAGATGGGACAACTTTCGATACATCAGTAACTGAAAGTCGTGAACCACTAGAAGTTGAATTAGGTTTAGGTCAACTTATTAAAGGATTTGAGGATGGTTTAATTGGTATGTCAGAAGGTGAGAAAAAAACTATTGAGATTTCAGTAGAAGATGCTTACGGAGAACCAAGACCTGAGTTTATTAATGAAGTTCCAAAGGCAAATGTTCCTGAAGGAATCCAAGTTGGTGAGTCATTACAAGGTATGGGACCACAAGGACCAGTTAATGTTCAAGTGATTGCAGTTGGTGAAGAAACTGTAACTTTAGATGCTAACCACCCGTTAGCCGGTAAAAAATTAATATTTGATTTAGAAATAGTAAGTATTTTGTAATTAAATTTGTAATCCAACTTTTTTATTCTTATATTTGTTGAAACATTAAAACTTAAAATTATGAATGAAAAATTAAAAAAGTTAAAAGAAAAAGTTGCACCATTTTTTAAAAGTGTGACCATCTATGGGATTATATTGTGTTCTGTAGTTGCATCATTTTTTGTAGGTATTTTTTATAATCAAATGACCAATAAAAATAAAGTATCTAAGGTTCAGGTTAAAACAGTTACTAAATCAGAAGTGAATATAGCAATTGACGAAAACAATCATTTGATTGTTATTGATAAAAAAACCGGTAATTATCGTATATACCAAGATTCTATTGGGAAAACTATTTTTAAACTATACGCAAAAAATGTGTGGGGTCAAAATAATACCGTTACAACATCAACTATAAAATAAAAAACTATGAAAATACGAGAAATAATCTTATTTACAACATTAATTTTGTCAACGATTATATTAACAACTTCGTTCAAAATTATGGATATTAAAGTTGAGAAAAATTCGAGTATTGAACTTTCTAAATTGGGGGACTCAGATTTGAGTTCCCCAACTTCGTTAAAAATGTATGAGTTAATAGACCATTATTCAGATTTATACGAAATACCAAAACATATAGCCTTTAACGTTGCTTATTTAGAGACAAAATACAAAGGACCGTTTGATTGGAAATATAAACCAAGTCAAACATCCTGTGTTGGAGCTGTCGGTCCAATGCAAATTATGCCAGCAACGGCAAATGATGTTCACAATAAAAAAATATCCAAAGATAATTTAAAAAATAATATTGAACTTAACATACAAACTAGTATGAAATTACTTCATCAATTACATAACAGGTATGGTAATTGGAAATTAGTTTGTGGTTACTATAATACCGGAAGACCAATCGTTAATGGATACGCTTTATTCTGTGTGAATAACCAAAACTATCGAAAAAATTGGGTTTACTTAAAAGGTGTATGATTATTCATACATCTTTTTTTCGTTGTTAGGTATAGATTTTTCATATTGTTTGAGAACTTTACCCGCTTCAGCATTTGCCTCATCTTCGTTTTTACCACCAATATCTTGACCCTTAGGTCGTTTTAAAATAGTTATTTGATACTCGTGTACCCATTCGTGTGCAAGTGTTCTCAGAATGTCTCTATTCATTCTATTCTTAGACAATACTAATAATTCATTTTTATTGTTTCGTTGACCTGTTGTCATATTACCTTCTCTTTCACCAATAAACTTAATTATCACATCATTCTTTAATGGATATAGTTTTTGTAAATATTTTATGAAGTCATTAAAGAAATTGTAATTTTCTTTTGGGACATCAGAATTAATATGTTTAATTATTACTTTCATATTTATAAATATATTGAAATTTGTTAGTATTTATTATAAACAAAATTTAATATGTCTAAAAGAATAATTATAACTGAAGAAGAAAAAAACGAAATTAAATCGTTATATAATATTAATGAACAAGGTGCTGGTGACATTCTTAAAGGGTTAGCCGATACAATTGTAAATATGATTAAAACAGGTAAGTTTGGTGATGATGATAATGACGAAAATGAAGATTCTTATTTAGATGACACTAATTCAGGTTCTGTGGATTCTAAATGGTCAAAAGTTACCAAAAAAGTTATTAATGAATTTGAAGGTGGTTACTGGAACCCTAAGTGTGGGCATCAAACTGCCGGAATGGGTAAGTCTACAGAAACTATGTTTGGTCTTGATAGGTATAATGGTGATATTGAGAAAACTCCTGAAGGTAAAGAATTTTTTAGACTTATTGACAATGAGAAAAATAATAAAGGGATGGAACAATTTTGTAAAAAATGGAAATGGAATTATAAAGGGGGAGAACTTGAGGATACATTAAAAAATTTAGCTTCAAAAATAATGAAACATCAATATGACAATAATTCTAAAAATTATTTTTCACCCGAACTTAAAGAACGTGTTGAGTCTAATGATAGGTTATTAATGCACTTCGCGTATGCAACTTGGAACGGTCCAGGATTTTTTAAGAAATTTGCAAAAAGTTTAGAGGATGGTATTAAATCAGGAAAATCTGATAGTGAATTAGTTAAACAAGCAATTTCCGATAGAAAAAATACTTCATTATTAAATCAAGATAAAGTCGCTTCAATTATGACAAGTTCTGATTTAAATTTAGCGTAAAACAACAAAACCGACGTAATGTCGGTTTTTTTATATCATATGTAATAATACATAACTTAATTTATATCCGGCAAAGGCACCTAACGCCGACGGTATCGGGAATACAATTAATTTACCCAAGTCAGTTACATATTTTGGTCGGTTCACAATCTTACCAACAAAGAAGTAATATATTAGATACCCCATTAATACTGCAATATCTGTTCGTGTTGCAATAAAAACAACTAATGTGGCTCCCAAGAACCCAAAGATAAAATTATCTCTTACACCTTCCCAAATCTCTTTATTTGACGCACTTTCGTACTCCTTAACTATTTTCTTAATTTTTACTTTATTCTTCTTAAAGTAATTATTCTCCGATTCCATATTTTGTCTTTCCATCTAATGTTTCTGCTTTAATCGTACTCTTATTCATAAATGTTAATTCTAATTGAGTACTGGCGATTAAGTATTCTTCAACCATTTCCCAACTCATTAAATCTTTTATAAAAAACGTGTGTAACGTTCTCATTATTTCAAATTCTGTTGCTTCGTTCATTTTCTACTTGTTTATATAATTCTTCTAAATTTTGCTCATCTAATTCTGTCGTTGTGAATTGTTCGTTTGATAATTCACATAGGTAAAAATGATGGGTTACATCATAGGTCTTCCCTTTATAATCTAATGTGAATTGTTCCGACATTAATTTCATTTCTTTTCCGGTTAATGGACTTTTCATATTAATTACTTAAAGGTGCTTTAATTACCGGATGTGACTCATAGTTCTCAATTTGAAATTGAGCTATTGATTGATACTCCATATCAATTCCGGTTATTGGACAAGGGGAGAACTTCAATGATGGTAATTTATAAGGTTCTCTTGTTTTATAAGGAATTTTATATGAATCATAATATTCACTTAATCCACCACCAAACGGCATCAATTCATCAACCGATTTATTATAATTTTCCTCACCCATTGCTTGTTTTAACAATTCGGTTCTTTCTTCGTGAGTATATTTTCTTCCAATCTGTTCTTTGGCTTGTTCAATATGATTTGTATACAAATGAACATCACCAAGATTTCCAATCAACTCATCCGGAATCATATTTACTTCTTTCGCAATGATTTCTAACAACAATCCATACGATGCGATGTTAAATGGTAATCCTAAAAATGTATCTACTGAACGTTGATTCCACATTAAAGAGATTGCTCTCTTTGGTGTTGGGACATAATATGAATTGTCAAAATCAGGTAAGTTATTTGGGTCAAAAAACCTTTCCATACCTGTTTCATAGTTGTTGTTAAACCAAATATTATATCTTCTCAAATCACTTAATTCGGTTGTATAAACTTGAAATCCATAATGACAAGGTGGAAGAACCATTTGGTCTAATTCTCCAACATTCCAAGCATTAACCATTAATCTTCTTGAGTCAGGATTTGTTTTAAGGTCGTATATTAAGTTTGTAATTTGGTCTATACCATTTAACCAATCAATATGAGGTTCAATACTGCCGTCAATAACTTTTGCAACATCGTGCCAACCGTGTCTAAATCCTTTCCAATCTCTCCACTGTTTACCATAGATTGGACCTAACTCACCCCACTTCTTAGCAAACTCATCATCTGTTTTGATATTGTTGATAAATTCTTCTTGTGTGAATCTTTCCGGTTCGTCACTGAAAGAATGAGATTTGACTATTTTATCACATTCTATCAAATAATTCTTATAAGCATCACCATTCCAAATGTTACAACCATTATCAACCAACCATTTGATGTTTGTATTCCCCTGAAGGAACCAAAGAAGTTCTGTGACGATTGATTTCCACGGCATCTTTTTGGTTGTAAGCAATGGGAATCCTTCCGACATCTTATGTCTGATTTGTCTTCCGAATACTGAGATTGTTCCCGTTCCGGTTCTGTCTTTTTTCTCCACACCATTATCCAAGATGTCTTGGAGTAAGTCCTGATATTGTTTGTCTAAGTTATTCATTATCGTTAAATAATATTTTTACAATTTTATTTGCAATCTTCTTAAAATCTTTCTCTACCAACCCACGAGTAGTTTCCGCAGCAGTACCAATTCTTATCCCGGATGTCTGTGTAAAAGGTAATGGGTCATTAGGTATACTGTTTTTATTTACCGTTATACCATTTTTTTCTAATAAGTCAGCCGCTTGTTTACCATTATATTTGGTATTACTAACATCAAGAAGTAACATATGACAATCAGTACCTTCACTAATTATATTTAACCCATTTTCCTTAAACACCTCACACATTACTTTAGCGTTTGAAATAACTTGTTTAGTGTATTTTTTGAATTTAGGTGTGTTCGCCTCAATAAAACATTGTGCTTTAGCGGCAACTATGTGCATCAAAGGACCACCTTGAGTTCCGGGAAAAATAGCCGAATTAATTTTTTTGGTAAACTCCGGATTATTCCACATAATCACACCACCTCTCGGTCCTCTTAATGTTTTGTGTGTTGTTGAGGTAATAACGTCAGCGAATCCAACCGGTGAAGGATAATGTCCCGAAGCAATTAGACCTGAATAATGTGATATATCCGCCAATAGGTAAGCACCAACTTCATCGGCAATACTTTTGAAAGTATCCCACTCAATACGTCTTGAGTATGCGGATGCTCCGGCGATGATTAACTTTGGTTTTGTTTCTTTAGCGATTTTTCGTACTTCATCATAATCTAACAAACCATCAGATGATACACCATATGAAACCGCATTATACAATTTACCTGAAATATTAACTGGCGAACCGTGTGATAAATGTCCTCCGGCAGATAAATCCATTCCTAATATTGTGTCTCCAACAGATATTAAAGCCTGAAACGCTGCGGTATTAGC